>Ga0105162_1000216_pt1 | contig 39311 bp, 42 predicted proteins | sample JNZ201metaG_FD_81532 | JGI IMG/M metagenome (GOLD analysis project Ga0105162, IMG submission 81532) | Hot spring microbial communities from Jinze hot spring, China to study Microbial Dark Matter (Phase II) - JNZ 20120812A | ecosystem: Environmental > Aquatic > Thermal springs > Hot (42-90C) >...
CTCGACAACCCGTTCACCGCTGGAGAGCGGATAGAGATGATCAGGATAGGCCTCAGGAGCGCGGGGTTCGATCTGGGCAGGTTCGTTCCTGTGCCCATACCGGACGTGGGGGAGCACCACCTCTGGATGAGCAGGGTGAGGGCCACGGTCCCGAGGTTCGACGTCCTCTACACCAACAACCCCTTCGTCAGGCTTCTGGCGGAGGCCGCGGGCGTCAAAGTCAGGGAGCCGGTGTTGGTGGAGAGGGAGCACCTCAACGGAACCGGGATAAGGGCCCTGATGATCTCCGGAGGCGACTGGAGGAGGTACGTCCAGCCGGAGGTGGCCGCTTACCTCGACGAGATCAGAGCCGAGGAGAGGCTGAGGATCATCGCGGCGCAGCTGCCCACGTCCGAGCGGCAGGTCAGGGGTGGTCAGGCGGTTGGTCAGGGTAGTTGAGGTGACGCTGGAGGGGCTGCAGGGCCTCGAGGCGGAGTTAGCCATGAGGCTGACCGAGCGGCTGGTGGACGTCGGCGGGATGGCGCTGCCGAAGAGCGGTTCCGTCGCGATAGACCTGATCTGGACGTCCCGCGAGGTGAGCGCACAGGAGCTCCTCAGGCTCTTGCGGTCGGTGCTGGAGGAGCTGGGGATAGCCGAGGGCTGCGAGGTCGTTCTGGACGAGGATCGCCTCGTGGTCCGGGCGAAGGACAGGGATGCTGTGCTGGAAGGTCTCAGGAGATCTGGTGCCCTTCGCAGGCCGCAGGCGGGGAGCGGGTTGCACCAGTGCCCTCACTGCGGCTACGTGACGCCGTACGAGGAGCTGCTGAGGGAGCACCTCAAGATCCACTACATCGGCCTATGAGCTAACCCCGCTGGCCCCTGCTCCTGAGGGACAGTATCGCCTTCGCGAGGTCCCCTCCCGCCTCGATCAGGGCCCTCCTCGCCTCCTCCTCCGTGACGTTAGCCTGAGCCGCAACGAGGGCCACGTCCTCCTCGGAGACCTCAACCGCCTGTGCGGGTTCCTCCGTCTCTCTGGGGGCCTCCGCCTCGCCCACCACCTCCTCGCCGCCGACGATCTGGTACATCCTTCCCATGGGCCCCTCGACCTGAACCACCGTCGCACGCCTGAGCGTGATCTTCCGGTCGCCGAGCTCTATCGTCACCGTTGCCTCTCCGAGCTCGTTGACCTCGATCCCCGCGGAGCTCAGGAGCCTCTCCTGCATCCTCCTCAGCGCCCTCGGCGAGACCTTCCTCAACGCCCATCCCTCCTGCCAGCGCGCATATAGACGCTCTTCCTGCACAATAACAATTTATAGTGAGGTGGGTGGTGCCGATTCGCGGGATGTTCTCGGGCAGCAGGGACGAGCTGCTGAGGCCAGCGGTATCTCCGACGACGTTCCTGAAGTGCAACTCGTGCGGCACGGTTCACAGCAGGCCCTACCAGCAGGGCGATTACGTCTTCAAGGAGGTGGAGATGAAGTGCCCGAAGTGCGGCGGCGAGTCGATGACCATCGTGAGCATCCACGTTGAGGAGCAGAAGCAGCGCAGATGAGGTACCCTTTCAGGTGAGGGTTTCGCATCCGTCCTCCCAAACGACGACGGTGTGCTCCGCCTGCGCCACCGGCTCGCCCGATGCCTCCACCAGCACAGGGTATCCTTTCACGATGCCGCGCCGGTAAAGGACCGCGTGGATCTCCCGGTCGACGTCGGGGAACCACCTGAGGGCGTAAGGGAGTCCCCTGGTCGACTCCAGCAGCCTCCTCACGACCGCCTCGTGCTGCGGCCCGAGACGTCTGGACCTGACCAGCGAGTCCTCCGAGACGCGGAAGATCTCGACCCGGTCGATGTGCTTGACCTGCCCGGCACCCCTTCGGGTGGTGAGGAAGGGCTCGACCGCGTAGACCTTCCCTGCCTCGAGCCTCCCCTCACCCGCTGGGACGTTGGGGATGGAGAGGCCGGCGTGGAGGTTGTAACGCTCTATCTGATGCCCCGAGAGGTTGGCTATGGGCCGATAACCGTACGAGGTGACGGCCCTGCTGATGACCTCGCCGACGGCGCTGACCCTGACGCCTGCCCGGATCGCCCTCAAGGCCTCCTCAAGGGCCCTCTCCGCCGCGAGCACCATCGCCTCGTCCGCTCCGGGAAGGGCAACTGTCACAGCGGTGTCAGCCACGAGCCCGTCGATCTCCACCCCGAGGTCCACCTTGACCAGACTTCCCCTCCGGAGCGCGTAGTCCGAATCAGGGTAGGGCGTGGAGTGGGCGGCAACCGCGTCGACACCGACGTTGCACGGGAACGCCACACCTCCTCCGAGCTCCCTGATCCTCTCCTCGACCCACGTGGCGATCTCCAGCGCAGAGGCTCCCTCCCTGACCCTGTAAACGACCTCGGACCTGACCTTCCTGGCTATCTCGCCTGCGGCCCGAAAGGAGTCGTAAACTTGATCCTGACCGTAAGGACGTTTTGAGAACCAGCTCATCCCACTCGTCAAGAAAGGACTGGATCAAAAACTTCCAGTATTGGACAGGGAGACCGATCATCACGAAATAAAAACAGGGGTGAGGAATAAATACGGTCTGGGCCTACTCGTTCATAGAAAACTCAACTATCTAAAGTCCCATTATCTGCATCTCCCGGAGCTCATCACGTCGCTTGCTGACCTCGGGCCTCCTACCCTCCTCGGCCTTAGGATTCAAGAACGTATCAAGATTGAACTGCTTATGACATGCCATACCCCTTATACTTCTCTACTTCACCAACTGCTCAAGGACGGGTATCGCCTGCGTCTCCCCTATCTGAACCAAAACCCCCTTCAGGAGCTTGGACACTAACTCACATTCCTTATGAACCCACATTGCGATGTGAGATGATAGGAATGATCGGAGAAGCAAACCAAGAACGTCTCGATTCTAAGCTGAGAGAGAAGGCCCTTGAGCTGTATAGAAGGCTTGAGGGCCTTCCGTTGCCGAGGTTCGACGGAGCATGCATTGATTTCCATCAGAAGAGGCCAGCGATGGTATTCGTCCCAGAGAAAGAGCTGATAGCTCAAGTCGAGAACGGAGAGCTCCCGAGGTTCCTCGTCGCGCAGGGCGTCCGCCGCGTGCTGGTTGACGTTCTGTGGCCAGCGAACGCGAACGTTCTGAGGAAGCTAATCGAGAGCGGGGTCGAGGTCTGGGTCCTAACCAGACCGTCGGCCCTGCACGGATGGTGGAAGAAGGGGAACAAAGGGACGCCCAAGGGACTTGTGGAGTGGCTTGAAAGGCACCACCCACAGGTCCTGAAGGGCTTCAAAGGAGACATCAAGAACGACGCGTTCGACGCCGTCCTATTGCGCTACGTTAAGCCGAAATTCATGCGGCCTATCTCGAAAGAGTATCTGACGTGCTGGGTTAGGATGGTACTCTTCCGGACTGCCAGAAGAAATTACCAACGACTCATTAATCAACTTGAGGCTTTCGGAGAATTGTCGGAGGACGAAAGATGGAGACTCAAGATGGCTGAGGACCATTTAGTGGCGGAGGCGTTGGCTTTCGTCAATACGGTCAGAACCAACTATCCGGGGATTGACGGGTTATTCACCAAGCTCAATATAGCAGACGACGTTATCGCTCAAGCGCATTGCGCTGAGGTCTTCCTCGAGGCGCTGGATTGTAGGAGTTTCGCGGACTTCCTGAAGAAGCTAGGCATCTCTCCGGCGACCCCAACGATTAGTAAGAAAGAGCACAAGAGACCTTTCATTCATGACGGAAAGGCGAAGCACGCGCTGGTGCAATTAACGCTCAAGGTCTACAGGTTGGATCTGAGAAATCCTAAAGTGCTTTGGAAGGCAGGAAGGCTTGCGAGGAGAATATGGAGGTGGAAGGAGAGGTGCCTCGAGGCCGCCCAGCCGGGTGGGGGAAACCCCGAGTGACCGGGCCCTCGAAATGAGGGTAGAGTCGTATCATACCCGCCCGGCTTCGGGGAGGGGGCTCCCGCATTTCGCGGGAGGGCGACGTTTCATACGGCCTCGGGGCCTCAAGCACCCGGCAGGGTGGCTAACAGATAATCACCGAGAACTCCAACCCCTCCCCTTTTATTTCCCTCTTTTGCTAACTTCCTTCCATCACAATACGAGGTTTCCACAATGACGTTCGAATCGACATCATCTTTGGAACGGTGGTCTTCTCTCGGGCGAGCGTATACCTTTGACCCTCGCGGACCACGATGAGCGTTATCTGGGGGAGGACATAGAGCTGGTGTTGGGCCCGAAGGCGGTGATCTGCTGATGGTGAGGCTCAAGGACCAGCTCACGTCCCAGCCGAGTCCTTCAGCGCTACCCCGAGCCTTAGCGGCCTGACCGGGCTGCGGGTGAGGGAGTGAGCCTGACTTCGCCCTTCTCGTGGTCAAGTCGCCTTCAATCAAAGAGCGGCTCATAACGGCTACCGTTCGGAGGCCCTGATCCCCGTCACTTCCTGGCCAGCTCCCGCTTCTTCCAGCGGAGGTTGTAGCTCCTGCACTTACGGCACTTCTCGGCCGTCGGGGGGTTCTTCGCACCGCACTTCCTGCAGATCTTGTAGTGTAGCCTCTTCATCTGGGCGAGCTGAATGAGGGAGGCGTCGAGCAGCGGCATGCGCTACACCCTCTGATCCAGCACCACCGACCAGCTCATCAACGTATCACTTCCTCGAAGACCCAGGAGAGGTCCGGGCCCTTCCTTCCCTCCCTGAACTTCTCGTGGAGGGCGTGGGTGAGCAGGGGGAGGGCGATGGTAGCGTCGCAGAAGCACTGGGCCTTCAGGCTCTCGCCCGACTCCTTGCCCCAGCTGACCGCCTCCTCCAGCGTCGCCCCCGACAACCCTCCCCAGAAGGGGCTGTCCGTCGTCACCTGAGCCGCGAACCTGTGGGGCCTCGTCGTCAGCAAGTCGCCCGAGAGGAGGACGTCGACCGAGACCGCCGCGAGCTGGATGAAGTCCTTCGGTACGCCTCCACCGATGAAGACGGCAGCGCTGTCGGAGAACCTCGACTTTATCGTGACGATCTGCTCGAAGTCCTTGAAGTGGTCCACGAGGAGCCTGAAGTCCTTCTTCCTGTGCCTGTTCAGCAGGTAAGCGACGCCGAAACCGCTGTCGACGAGCGCCGGCGAGAAGACCGGCACCCTCCTCCTGTACGCCGAGGTGAGGATGCCGTCGATCCCCCTATCGCTGAGGTGTCTTCCCAGCAGGAAGAGGAGCTCAGCGGAGGAGTAGGGACCAGATCCGTCGAGGCCCAGCATGAAGTCGGCCAGCAGCTGCTCCATGCGCAGGTAGTCGCTCTCCCTGACGAAGACGTCGTGGAACCTGTAAACCCTCATGGCCCTGAGCTCCGCGTCGTTCACGTACGGCGACCCCTTCCAGTACCTGAAGCCCATCGCCTCCACCAGGTCCTCGGTGATGTTCGCACCGGTCGAGACCAGGACGTCCACGAACCTCCGCTCTATGAGCCACTTCACCATCTTCCACTGGCCTGCGGTGCTCATCGAGCCGGCGAGCCCGAGGAAGATCACGGTGTCCCTCGCCTTGATCGCCTCCTCCCAGACCCTGAGAACCTCTCCGAGCGACCTGGCCTGGTACGCCGTGTCCCTCATCGCCTCCACGAGCTCCGAGATGTGCCGGTCACCGACCTCGATGGCCCTCACAGGCTCCGAGAACGGATCCCTGACCAACACTCACCGCAATCGACGTTCGAGCTGTGGCTTTAATGATTTGCGTCAGGAGCGGTCTTCCACGACATGGGTCACCGCACCGACCGTGCTGCAGGAGCGTAGTTCAGTTTCAACGGTCATTCTAACCCCCTGCGAATCGAATGGACCGCGAAAATTGATTAGTCTGGAGAAGGGTTGACGGTGCGGATGGTGGAGGAGCAGCAGCCGGTCAAGGAGCTGAGGCTGAGGGTCGCGGAGGCGCGGCAGAGGGACGTCGGTTACGGGATCGCCAGGATAGACCGGGAGGTGGGGGCTTCCGCTGGTCTCGCGACAGGCGACATAATCGAGATCAAGGGCAGGAAGCTCGCGGCGGCCACGCTCTGGCTCGGGTACCTCGAGGAGGAGAAGGACATCATCCGGATCGACGGCTACATCAGGAGCAACGCCGGTGTCTCGCTCAACGAGTACGTCATAGTCAGGAAGGCGAACGTGAAGGAGGCCCAGCTGGTAGTCCTGGCACCGGTGAACAACACGATCAAGCCCGACGAGAACTTCACGAAGCTCGTCAAGAGCCGGCTGATCGAGTACCCCCTGGTCCAGAAGAACGTCATCCCGGTGCTGTTCTTCGGGAACCTCTTCAACTTCGCGGTCCTCCAGACCAGGCCCTCCGGAGTGGTCAAGATCACCCCGAAGACGAAGCTCGTCATCCACAGCAGGCCCGTCCAGGAGAAGACGCTCAGCACCAACGTCACCTACGAGGACATAGGAGGTCTCCACGAGCAGATCCAGAAGATCAGGGAGATGGTGGAGCTGCCGCTGAGGTACCCCGAGCTCTTCCAGAAGCTGGGCATAGACCCGCCGAAGGGAGTCCTCCTCTACGGTCCACCGGGATGCGGCAAGACGCTCCTCGCGAAGGCCGTGGCGACTGAGGCGGAGGCGAACTTCTTCCTGATCAACGGCCCCGAGATCATGAACAAGTACTACGGCGAGACCGAGGCGAAGCTCAGGGAGATTTTCAGGAAGGCGGAGGAGGAGGCGCCGAGCATCATCTTCATCGACGAGATCGACGCCATCGCGCCGAAGAGGAGCGAGGTCACCGGTGAGGTCGAGAAGAGGGTCGTCGCCCAGCTGCTGGCGCTGATGGACGGCCTCGAGAGCCGAGGACAGGTGATCGTGATAGGCGCCACGAACAGGCCGAACGCGCTCGATCCGGCGCTGAGGAGGCCGGGGAGGTTCGACAGGGAGATCGAGATCGGAATACCCGACAAGAAGGGGAGGAAGGAGATACTGCAGATACACATGAGGGGGATGCCGCTGGCCCCGGACGTGGACATCGACAAGCTCGCGGAGATCACCAAGGGCTACACCGGCGCCGACCTCGCGGCGCTCTGCAGGGAGGCCGCAATGAAGTGCATCCGCCGGATCCTCCCGAGCATCGACTTCAACGAGGAGAAGCTGTCGCCCGAGATACTGGACCAGCTGGTGGTGACGATGAAGGACTTCATGGAGGCCTACAAGGAGATCACGCCAACGGCCCTCAGGGAGGTCGAGATTGAGACGCCCAACGTCAGCTGGGACGACATCGGCGGGCTCGAGGACGTGAAGCAGAAGCTGATCGAGTCGATCGAGTGGCCGATGAAGTACGCTGACAGGTTCGAGAAGCTCGGCATCAAGCCTCCCAAGGGAGTCCTCCTCTACGGTCCACCGGGATGCGGCAAGACGCTCCTCGCGAAGGCCGTGGCCACAGAGTCGGAGGCCAACTTCATCACCATCAAGGGCCCCGAGATCTACTCGAAGTGGGTCGGCGAGTCCGAGAGGGCCATCAGGGAGGTCTTCAGGAAGGCGAGGCAGGCGGCTCCGTGCGTGATATTCCTGGACGAGATAGAGACGCTGATCCCGAGGCGCGACATGCTCGACGACAGCTCCGGCGTTGCACATCGGGTGACCAGCACCCTGCTCGCGGAGATGGACGGGATCGAGGAGCTGAGGGACGTGATCGTGATAGGTGCCACCAACAGACCCGACATGATGGACCCGTCGGCCCTCAGGCCCGGGAGGTTCGACCGGCTGATCTACGTTCCTCCGCCCGACGAGAAGGGAAGGCTCCAGATACTGAAGATCTACACGAGGAAGATGCCTCTGGCGCAGGACGTCGACCTTGCCAAGCTCGCGGCCATGACGGAGGGTTACTCGGGCGCTGACCTCGAATCCCTGTGCCGTGAGGCCGGTCTTGCGGCGCTGAGGAGGAGCCCCGATGCGGAGGTGGTGACCTGGGCAGACTTCCAGGAGGCGCTGAACCTCGTCAAGCCGAGCATAACCCCGCAGATGCTGAAGGAGTACGAGAAGATCTCGGAGGTCCTGAGGAGCTCCGAAAGGCCCTTGGTCATGATCGGTTAAGCGCGATGCCCAGCGCCGATCTCCTGGCTTCCGTGACCGAGACCCTGAGGAGGAACGGGGGGAAGATGATGGAGTCCCAGCTTCTCAAGGCGCTTCAGGCGAAGGGAAGGGACCTGAGCCTCTCCGACCTCAGGAGGGCCCTGCTGGTGCTGGAGCTGAACGGCGTCCTCAGGGTCCACAGCCTCGACGAGGAGAGGAAGCTGGTCACCCTCGTGGGCGTGAAGTGACCTCCGCACAGTAACCCCCGGATCCCCTTTTCCTTTCAGAACCACTGGTCGAGCCTCGTCTCGCCGGCGGACTTCCTCTGCCTCTCCAGCAGCTCCCTCATCGCCTTCTCCACCCTCTCCTCGGAGAAGTCGTGTTCGTCGCAGAGGACCCTCTTGACCCGCTCCGGGTCGATGGGCCTCCACTCGAGCCTGAAGTCGTCGGTCACCTGGGGGTTCAGGAAGAGCCTGCGGACCTCCTCGATGTCGACCTCAGGGACGACGTTCAGCGCCCTCAGCGCCCTCTCCGCGGTCCCGAACTCCCTGATCAGCTGGAGAGCCCTCTTCGGGCCGACGCCCTTGACGCCCTCGAAGTAGTCGGTCCCTATCAGGATGGCCACGTCTATCAGCTGCTCCCGCGTGAGACCGAGGGCGCTGAACAGCTTCTCCGACCTCACCAGCTCCGGGCTGACCTCGACGTACTCCTTCCTGCCGGGAAGCTTCCTCCTGCCGACGACGGAGAGGTTCCTGACGAGCCTGGGGGAGCCGAAGAGGATCGAGTCGTAGTCCTGGGACGCGGAGGCCCAGACGTGGCCCTTCGCTGCCATGTAGGCCGCCTGCGCCTCCCCCTCCGACGGAGCCATGACGTAGGGGACACCCATTGCTTCTAGGAGCTCCTTGGCGGATTGGAGCATGTACTCCTCCAGGGTGGCCGTCTGGGTCGCGTACCTCCTCGCGGCCTCCAAGTCGCCCGACATCAGGGCCCTCTCGTACCTCTCGGCCGCGGCCCTCTTCGCCTCCAACCTCCTCCGTATCGTCTCCTTCTTCAGCTCCGGTGGCTGGCCGTCGAAGACGTAGACGACCCTGACGTTCTCCTCCAAGAGGTTGACGGTCCTGAAGAAGAGGCCGCTGAGGTGGCTGGTTACCCTTCCCCTGCTGTCCATGAGGGGCCTCCCGTCGGGCCCCCTGATGATCGAGAGGAACTGGTAGAGCGCGTTGAAGCCGTCGATGGCGACCGACTTGCCGTTGAAGAACTGAAGGCTGACCTCCTCCACCGCCTCTGGAGGAATTATGTCGCCCAGCTTGACGCCCAACCCGCAAATTTCACCTCACAGCCCTGTTAAAGCTTTGCCCAAGGGAGCTCGTTCAGGAGGTCAAGTCCGGAAGGAGCCGTCGAACGCGGATTGAGGTTGTGCGGTGACCCGTGCCTCCGCGTGACGACCAAGGGCGGTTCAGCAGATCCCCGTCTCCTCGAGCAGCTCGGAGACCGTCTCCCTCCCGGGGCGCTTCAGGTGGAGCAGCGTCACCCTTTCGGGCCTGACCTCCGGCGCCCTAAGCACCGCCTCGACGACGTCCTCACGCGTGAGACCGAGCTCTAGGAAGGAGGTCGGAGCGCCGGCTACACTGAGGAGCTCTAGGACGGAGCCCCAGCTGAACCTCGGGTCCCTCCACCAACCGCCGTTATGGGACTGGTGGTAACGGGACATCAGCACCGTCGCGAGCGCCACCTGCTCGCCGTGAAGGCCCTTCGACTTGCCGAGCGCGTCTATCTGATGCGAGATCATGTGCTCTGAGCCGGAGGCCGGCCTCGAGGAGCCGACGAGGGCCATCGCCGCGCCCGAGAGGAGCAGGCCCTTGAGGAGGACCAGCGCGTCCCGCATCCCTCCGTAGACGAAGTCGATCGCGCACTCGATCGCCTCCAGCTCCGCCGCGTAGGCCCTTCTGCAGACGATCTCGCCCGCGTGCAGCTCGCCCAGCTCCCAGTCCTTGAGGGCGGTCAGCTTCGCCAGCAGGTCACCGGCACCGGCCGCCTTGAGCCTGCGGGGTGAGGAACTGAGAACGCCCGCGTCTGCCACCACCGCCACAGGCCCGGTTGCCGGGACGCTAGCCCTGTGGCTCCTGCCCCGGAAGGCGACCGAGGCGACGGGAGAGGCGATGCCGTCGTGGGAGAGCGTGGTGGGAACCGAGATGAAGGGTTTGCCGGACCAGTGGGCTGCCAGCTTGCAGACGTCGATCACCGTTCCGCCGCCGACCGCAACCCCAACGGAGGCCCGTCCCATGAGCTCCTTGAGGCGCAGCGCGTTCCCCTCGTCGGCCCTGCTGACCGAGAACCCCACCACCTCGATGCCCCGGGACCTGAGGAAGCCCTCGATGGACGACGCGAGGACGGAGTACGTGACCTCATCGTAGGCGAGCGCCACGGGACCCGAAAGACCGAGCTCCTTCAGGACCTCCAGCAGGACCTGGGGAGCGTCGCCTTCTGTCACCAGCGCCCTTGCGGTCCTCGGCATTACCGGATGGCAGGAGCACCCGACGCCGCTCAGCCTCCCCTCGATCTCGGTCGTGATGTCCCTCAAGCCGACCGCGCTCCGGCCATCAGGTCACCGACGATCGCCGCGGACCTCCTCAGCCTCGAGGCCCGGATGCCGGCTATCTGCGATATCAGCTCGCAGCTCCTGCAGACCTCGCGGAAAGTGGGCGACCCGCAGACCCCGCACCTTCCCCCTCCCTCTCCGACCTTCCTGTCCTCCTGGAGGCCCGAGATCAGGCGGCCCTCGATCGCCATCAGCGCCGCGTACAGGGAGCCGGGGAACCTCTCCTCGAACTCGGTGAGGAAGGACCTGATCAGCGCCCTCTGCGAGAGGTGGCCGTAGGGGCACTCGACCTCCTGCATCGGTATCCCCGTGTAGACCGCATAGAGGATCACCTCCCTCTGGGGCGTGAGCCTGAACGGCGAGACCCTCGGCAGCACGCCCTCGCTCTCCCTTCTCAGGCCCAACGGCTGGTGGTTCAGGTCCCCCCTCAGGAGGTTCATCAGGTACGTCTGGACTATGTCGTCGAGCGTGTGGGCAGTGGCTATCACCGTGGCTCCGGCCTTCATCGCGCCCAGCTCTATCGCCCTCCTCCGCATGACCCCGCACACCGTGCAAGGGCCCAGCCCGAGCTCGTCGAGGTAGCCGTCCCTGACCGCCTCGTCCATCGTCAGCCCGTAAAGCTCGCTGAAGGAGACCAAGACCTGCTCGACGCCGAGCTCCTCGCAGACCCTCCTCGCGTACTCCAGGGCCTCCTCCCTGTACCCGGATATCCCCTCGTCGACCGTGACCGCTACCAGCCTCGCCCTCGGGAACCTCCGCTCTATCTTCGCGAGGACCTTCAGGAGCGCGATGCTGTCCTTTCCTCCTGAGAGGGCGACCGCGATCGTGTCGTCCTCCCTCAGCATGTCGTACCTCGTTATGGTCCGGTAGACCCTCCGCTCGAAGGTCTCGAGGAAGCAGGCCCTGCAGAGCCTCTCCCCCGAGTACCGCCTGACGTAGACGACCCCAGCCCTACCGCACCTGCTGCAGGCGTTCTCCATCCGCCGGGTTGGCATCCAGCTCCTCGGTAATGAGCTTCGCTCCGCAGGACGCCTCTCCCAAAGAGCGCGGCGCTCGACCGCATCGTGATCCACGAACTACGTCTGTAAAGAGCTCAAATATCGCCCGGGTGAGCTCGTTGGGGATCGGGATGTCGGCCAGGCTTGCGGCGGGTCTGCGCTCCGTGTACGACTTCCTCAGGTCGCTCGACAGGCGCGTCAGGGGCCTGGCTCTGGTGGAGCTGGCCGTGCTGGCGCTGGCGGTCTCGACGGCCTTCATGGTCAGGGTTCTTCCCGGCAGGTGGGGGCCCATCCTGAGCGAGTTCGACCCCTGGTGGCACTACACCGTCGCCAGGATGATCATAGAACGGGGCTGGTCCGGCTTCTTCGAGTTCAGGAACCTAGTCGACACGATGTCGTGGTACCCTACCGGCCTGAACGTCGGCAGCACCTTCTACCCCGGAGTCTCCTTCGCGATGGCCTTCATCTACCTCGTCCTGAGCGGCCTCGGCATCAGCATCCAGCCCCTCGAGCTCGCGGCGGCCCTTCCGGTCTTCTACGGCATGGTGACGGTCGTGGTGATCTACCTCTTCGCGAGGTACCTGTTGGGCAGGGGACCGGCCCTGGCCGCGGCGCTTCTGCTAGCGGTGAGCAACGCCCACATCTCCAGGACCCACTACGGCTGGTTCGACGACGAGGCCCTATCGATACCGCTGATGCACGCGGGCTTCCTCCTCTTCCTGGTCGCGATCAACGAGCGGAGGTCCCTGAAGGGTGCTGCGATCTACGGTCTCCTGGCCGGTCTCTCCATCGGAGGCGTAGTGGCCACCTGGGGGGCCCACAGGCTGGTGATCGTCCTGATCCCGGTCTACGCCGCGCTGCTGGTCTTCCTCGGGCGCTTCAGGCCCAACCTCCTGGTGGCCTACCTGGTAACCTTCGCGACCTACGCGTTCGTCGCGGTGAACGTCCCCAAGCTCGGCCCAGGCTACTTCAAAGAGCTGAGCATGGCGGTCGGCTGGCTGGTCATCCCGTACCTCCTCCTCGGCCTCTACGCTCACCGGAGGTTGGACGAGACCAAGAGGTTGCTGGTGGTTCGGGGTACGGCGATCCTCGTTGCGGTCGTGTTCGTCGTCCTGCTCGCGCTCGGCTCGCTGGGCCTACCCCTGCTCAAGTTCTTCTCGGTTCTGGTCCCGGCGCTGAGGGGCGCGCTGCCGATAGTCCAGTCAGTCGCGGAGAACCAGCTCGCCACGTGGGGATCGCTCTTCCTCGACTTCGGCCCGGCTCTCTCGTTCGCGCTCCTGGGGATCTACCTGCTGGTGAAGAGGGGGACCGACGAGGCGATCTTCCTGCTGCTGTACGCCGCCGCGGCCCTTTACGCTGCAGGCTCGATGGTGAGGCTTGCCCTGCCGACGTCACCGCTCGTCGTGGTCCTCGCCGGGCTCGGGCTCTCCCACCTCCTCGAGAGCTCCTTCAGGTCGGCCTTCGCGGTCCAGCTGAGGAGGCCCTCGTTCCAGGGAAGGACCTTCGTCGCCGTTCCACTTGTGGCGCTCCTGGTCCTCTCGCTTTACTACCTCCCGAGCGGCGCGGGCAACACGCTTCAGCTCTCCGGCATCGACGCGGCGAACGTCCCACCGACGGTCCTCACCAGCAGCGTCCCCACCAGGCAGCCGCTCCTCGACTGGGTTAGGGCAGCCGAGTGGATGAAGTACAACCTCCCGCCGACGGCGGTCGTCGCCTCCTGGTGGGACTACGGCAACTGGATATCAAGGCTCGGAGAGCGCAAGAGCATCGTCGACAACACTACCATCGACAGCAAGCGGATAGCGCTGATCGGATACGCATTCATGTCGCCGCCTAACGTCAGCAAGGCCATCTTCCGGGAGCTCGGAGCAACGCACGTCCTGATCTTCATCACGTTCGCGCCCTTCGTTGGGGGAACGCAGGGAGGGCAGCTGCTCTACTTCGGCGACGAGTCGAAGTGGTACTGGATGCTGAAGATAGCCAACCAGGAGGCGAAGAACCTGGGCCTCCAGCCGATCGACGAGAACAGCCTCCTCGGCCCCGGCGGCTCTCCGGTCAACGCGCAGGACAAGTTCTGGCAGCAGACCACGCTCGGGCTGATGATACCCTACAGGCCCGTCAGGACAGGGACCCAGACCTACTTCGTCTACGATCCCCAGGACATCCCAGGGTTCAGACTCGTCTACTCATCGAGCCCGCCGTACAGCACGAACACCTACGCCTACGTCTACATCTACGAGATAACGGATTGAGATCGGCTCTCAGCCGATGTAGGTCGGACCTCCCTCGCGCCTCTCGGTCTCTCCGGTCTCGGTGAAGGCCTCCTCCATCTGTTTGAGGAAGGCCTGCTGCCTGGCGATCTCCTCGTCGAGCTTGCTCGTGTCGATCTGGATCTGGAGCAGCGAGGACATCACCTGGAGGAGCCTCTTCGCCGACCTGAAGTCGGGGAGGATCCCCTCGGTGTCCGCCAGCAACAGCAGCGTCTTGATCCCTTTGGTCATGGCCCTCCGCATCAGGGACGATGTCAGCCGGTCGACAGGCAGCGCCTCCACCGACGAAAGGACCTTAGCTCCGCTCTCGATCGCCCTCCTCAAAACCGCTGGGTCGTTGGAGGCCGCGTAGACGTCGCCGGTTCCGGTGAGCCTGCCGCTCGTGACGACCATCAGCAGCTCGACGTCATCTAATCCGATCCGCTCGATCACGCTGCGCGCAACAGACTCTCCCGCCTCGGTCGACTCGACGATGAAGTTCCTGGTGAGGACGATCGCGTTGAGTCCGTCGGAGAGCTGGTGGAGCTCGACCACCGGGAGGCTCGAGACGCCCTCGGAGTCTATCAGGGAGACCTGGGGGAAGTGGGGCGAGAAGACCCTCAGCACCTTCTCCCCTTTCCGGGACTCGAGCAGCACCGTAGCCGATACCAGCCCAACCGCTCCCGGCGAAGGGCCCACGTCGATCAGGACCTTCCTGCCCCGCGCGATCGATCCGTGCTCCTCGATCAGCTCGAAGACCAAACGCCCTCACCGGTTTTCATCTCCGCAGGATAATAAGATTCCATGGTCCACCTGGGGACGGCACGGGAAGAGGGAGCTGTGGTTCGGCGAGCCGCTGTCGACCGTTGGAGGGCTTTGCGAGCGAGAGGTGATTTTGCGAAAACACGAGGGGTTTGTGGCGCTGTGCCTCTTCCCGGCTACGGCGGGTATATCTTGATCGCGAGGACGGGGCAAGCGGACTCGCAGGCCATGCAGAAGATGCAGTCCGACTCCCTCACCGGGTCCGACTTGTCGGTCCTGTACTTCTCCCAGAGCTCCTTGTCCTTCTCCGGGTCGATCACCCTGTCCTTGCCGCTCCCGGACTGGCCGGGGTTCAGGGCCCACTCGAAGACGTTGACGGGGCAGACGTCCATGCAGGCGCCGTCGGCGACGCAGGAGTCCCAGTCAACCGCAACGACTGAGCCGTGGACCCCCAGCTTGGTCGGATACGGCTTCCCTTCCGCGTCGAGCCTCTGGACGCCCTCGCCCCAGACGTCGTGGTTGTGGTGCGTCCCGGTCTTCTTTAGCTTGATCTTGTAGTCCGGGTCTATTGGGGCCGACTTGAAGTCGACGGGCCTGACCATCGCGTCTCTTTCCGAGATAACCTGAGATATAAATGAGAATCGTCGACCTGAGTTCGTTTCGACGCGCGGAATTACCGGACCGGCATCCGCTGAGGCGCGCTAAGTTGGACGCCTGGCTCCCGAGGGAGCTGACGGGTCGGTCGGCTCGAGCTCCCTGAAGAAGCAGGTCCTGTTGCCGGTGTGGCACGCGGGCCCCTTCGGCCTGACGAGGTAGAGCAGGGCGTCGCCGTCGCAGTCGACCAGGACCTTCACGACCTCCATCTCGTTCCCGGACTCCTCTCCCTTCCTCCAGAGCTTCCGCCTCGACCTGCTCCAGAAGTAGGCCTTTCGCTCCGCGAGCGTCCTGCGCACCGCCTCTTCGTTCGCGAAGGCCACCATCAGCACCTCACCCGAATCGTGGTCCTGGACCACCACCGTCACAAGGCCGTTCAGCTTGGAGAAGTCGAGCGAGTCCAGTCCGGCCGAGCTCACAGCCTCACCTCCAGCCCCCTCGAGGCCAGGTACTCCTTGACCTGTCTGACGGAGAAGCGGCCGAAGTGGAAGACCGAGGCCGCGAGGACCGCGTCAGCCCCGCCGTCAACGATCGCCCTGTAGAAGTCCTCGAGGGAACCAGCTCCACCGCTGGCGATCACGGGGATGCCGACGGAGTCCGAGACCCTTCTGAGGAGCTCGACGTCGTACCCCGCCTGTCGACCGTCCATGTCGATCGAGGTGACCAGCAGCTCGCCTGCGCCCAGCTCCTCGGCCCGCCTCGCCCACTCCTCCGCGGTGTGCCTCGTCGGCCTCGTCCCCGAGTGGGTGTAGACCCTGTACGCGACGCCCCCGCTCTGAGCCTCCCTCTTGGCGTCTATGGCGACGACCACGCACTGGTCTCCGTACCTCCTCGCGATGGACCTTACGAGGTCAGGCCTCTCGACAGCCATCGTGTTCACCGAGACCTTATCGGCGCCGTTCCTGAGTAGGGCCTCCGCGTCCTCGAGGGTCCTGATCCCCCCACCCACCGTGAAGGGGATGTCCAGCTCCGACGCGACTCGCCTGACCACCTCCACCATGGTCCTCCTGCCCTCGAGCGTCGCGGATATGTCGAGGAAGACCAGCTCGTCAGCTCCCTCCTCGGCGTACCTCCTGCCCAGCTCCACCGGGTCGCCTGCGTCCCTCAGGTCCCTGAAGGAGATGCCCTTCACGACCCTGCCGTTCTCGACGTCCAGGCACGGTATCACCCTCTTCGCCACCATCCGGCAGACCGATGAGGGGCGTGCATATCTCCCTTCCATTGCCGCGCGATGAAACGAGGGTTATTGACCCGGTACTGCGTACGTGCCACGGGCTGATGGAGAGGGGCCCGGTGGAGCTCGAGGCGACGGTCGAGAGGCTGAGGGAGGAGATAGACCGGCACATCCGCCGGAGGCTAAGCGAGAGGCCCGACAGCAGGATCGTCAGCTCGGTCCTCGAGGGAGGCAAGAGGCTCAGGCCGGTCTTCCTGATGCTGGTCTTCGAGGCGCTGGGCGGCAAGGAGAGGGAGACGGCGCTGGACGTGGCATACGCGCTGGAGCTGGCCCACAACGCCTCCCTCGTCCACGACGACGTGATAGACATGGACCTTTTCAGGAGGGGGAGGCCAGCACTGTGGCGCAGGATCGGGATAGGCAGGGCGGTCATCGAGGGCCACAGGATCATCAACGCCGCCTTCTCAACGGCCCTGGAGAAGGGCGTGGAGATCGCCCGGATCTTCCTGGAGGCCTGGGACAAGGCGTCGATGGGCGTCCTGGACGAGATCGTCTCCTCCAGGCCGCCTTCCGAGATGTTCTATCTCCGGCTGATAGAGAACAAGACCGGCAGTTTGTTCGCCGCAGCGGCTGAGTCGGCCGCGGTCTGCGCGGACGCGCCACCGGAGCTGAGGGCCGCGTTGAAGCGCTACGGCCTACTGGTTGGGACCGTCTACCAGCTCGCCGACGACGTCGTCGACCTCGTCCACAGGAGGTCCGTACCTGTGAGCCTGAGCCTCCTCATGAGGCAGCTCGAGGACGCCTTCGCCAAGGCGGTGATCGCGCTCAGAACCGGCTCCCTCCGGGAGGCTCTCAGGTTCCTGAGGGTTCCGAGGAACGACCTCAACTTCTTCACCTCGCTGATGGAGAGGAAGCTGAGGGAGCTGGACGCGTTGGTCGAGGAGCTGCCGATCGCACCTGAAGGGAAGGAGAAGCTGAGGCTCTTCCCGAGGTACTGCGTCAGGGAGATGTTGAGGGAGGGCAGGGTGAGGGCCGATGAGGTGCAGCTCCTGCGGCTGTGAAATCCGGCGGCCGAACGTGCTAGGCGGGAAGATCTTGTGCGACGATTGCTACGCTCGCCTCTCGGCGAAGGAGGACGGTCCGGTCTGCGCCCACTGAGCAGGGGTTCCGCATGACGACGGTCATCGACCTGCTGGCCGCGCTCGGCGCCTCCTGGGCCAGGATAGGCGCTGCGCTGCTCCTCTCGATGGCCGCAGCGATCCTGATAGGCACCTCTGCGGCCGTCAACAGGAGGCTCGAGGCGGTGATAATACCTGCGCTGGACGTGCTCCAGAGCGTTCCGATCCTCGGATTCTTCCCGCTCGCGATAGCGCTGCTCGTCACGGTCTCCCCGGTCATAGGGCCGGAGCTCGCGGCGCTCTTCCTGATCTTCACCTGCACCTTCTGGAACTTCGCCTTCTCGGTCTACGAGGCGGTCCGGAACGTGCCCGTCGAGATCCGGGAGGCGCTCAGGCTCTGGGGCGTGCCGCTTCTCGACAGGTTCAGACACGTCTACCTCCCCGTCGCGATACCGAGGCTCGCCTCCAACCTGCAGCCCTCCACCGCCAACGCCTGGTTCTTCCTTACGGCCAGCGAGGTGATGTCTATCGGCGAGAAGGAGTACCGCGTCTTCGGGGTCGGCTCCCTCACCGCTGACCTGATCGGTAAAGGGGACTGGTCGTTGACGTTGCTCGTGCTGGCCATGACGCTGACCTCGATAGGTATCGTCCAGTACGCGGTTTACGTCCCACTGGCTGACTGGGCCAGCCGCTTCGTGACCGAGCCGGGGGCTGCTACGAGGCCGAGGATCTTCGTCGGTCTCACCGCGATAGGGAGGGGTTTCAGGACCTTCGGGCAAGGGATCGCCACGATCTCGAGGGTCAGGCAACTGAGGGTTCCGCTGCAGGTCCACTTCGTGCCCCAGCTGGAGAGGTACAGGACCGCCTTCCTCTCCCTCACGGCGCTCCTGGTGATAGGCACTGCCTTCAGCACGTTGCTGATCCGCTACTCGGGCGACCTGATAGGGCAGGCGCTCCTTCTGGCAAGGCGCTTCTCCACCGCAGACTGGTATCTGATCGGAACGTCCCTAGGCCTCTCCACCGTCAGGGTGGCCGCGGTGCTCCTCATCTCCCTGCTCTGGTCCGTGCCGCTCGCGTACCTCCTATCGGTCGACCAGTCGAAGAGGAGGAGGGCACTGCCGGTGCTCCAGGTCCTCGTGTCGGTCCCAGCTCCCCTGCTGTATCCCGTCATAGCGCCGGCCTTCGCATCGCTCGGAGCTTTCGGGACGGAGATCGGGGCTGTGGTTATGATGCTGATGGGCTCGCAGTACTACGTGTTCTACGGGACGCTACAGGGCTTCATGGGCGTCGACCCCTCTTACCGGGAGCTGGTCAGGCTCAGCGGCCTCGGCCTCTGGAAGTCGATGCGCCTCGTGTACCTGCCCTTGGCGATGCCATCGATCGTGACCGGATTGATCACCGCAGCCGGTGGGGCCTGGAACGCGACCGTGGTGGCCGAGAGGTTGAAGCTCGGGGACGCCGTCTATGAGACTGAGCTTCCCGGACTCGGCAAGGCGATCTCGGAGGCGGCCTCGGCCGGTGACGTCCACGGGCTCCTGATGCTGGTGATCGTGATGACCGGTTTCATCGTCCTCCTGAACAGGACCCTCTGGGCCCAGGCCTACTCGAGGAGCATAGAGGCCGTCTCAGGTTGACTCGACGACGAACCTCCCCCACATTCCGAGACTGACGTGCCCGGGAACGTTGCAGACGTAGTAGTAGGTCCCCTCCTTATCGGCGACGAAGTAGACGGTCACCGAGGAGCCCGGCGGAATCGGGTTCCTCGGCGTTCCGGCCGCTGCGCCTCTGAAGACAGGCTCCGCGTTGGGGTTCTCCCTCAGCTCCCGCACCACCGTCAGGACGTGAACCGCTTGGCCGACGTTCACCACCGTCAGCTTGACCAGGGATCCGACCTTCACCCTCAGCTCAGGACCAGGTGAGAGTATCGAGTCGGGCCGCAGGCCGAAGCCGAAGTCGCCGGCGTAGACCGTCAGCTCGACGTCCGGGCTCCTCGAGGGCGGTGTCGATTGCTGTGGCTGCTGGGGCACCGCACCACCTCCGCCCATCCACTGCATGCACGGGCACCAGCCCATCATGGACCCCATCATCCCTCCCATCATTGATCCCATCACGTTCCACCTTCCCATCGTTCCTGCGGGTGGGACAGGAGAGGTGTCACGGGACCACCACATAGGTCCCCACCAGAACGCGTAAGCACCGATCACCAGCACCGCCGCTGCCAGCACTGAGACCGCTACCACCAGCACGAGGACGGTCCTGTCGTCCAACCTGGCTCACCTCACCGTTTAGTGGTCAAACCTGATAGAAATGGGGTGCGCGAAACGGTGTGAAACGTCGATCGTTTCGGACGTTGCTTTCACCTGGAAGGCGTAAATCCACGCAGTCGCAGCTCATTCCGTGGTCCACCGGCTCGAGCTCTTCGTCGGAGGATGTCCCATCTGCGAGGAGGTGCTCAAGGAGGTTACGGTGGGGAAGTGCGCCGGCTGCGCGCTCGAGGTGTATGACCTCACGAGGCAGTACGCTGAGGTTGCAGGCAAGTTGAGGGAGTACCGGATCAGGTGCGTACCGACGCTGGTCATCGACGGCCGCATCAGGATCGAAGGGAAAACCGCAGTTCGCGCTCATCTGCGACGACGAAATGTACCGGTTCCTCGAGGAGAACTACCGCATGCGCTGATCTGACAAGTCACTGTCCCGATGCTCTCTGCCTCAGCCTGACGATTTTCGTGCGGCCGTAGGGCTGGGTGGTCACGACGCCCCTCCTCTCCAGCTCCCTCACGAGCCTGTGGGCCCTGACCCTCGATATCCCGAGCTCCCTCGCCAGGTCCCGCTGCGTCACCTCTCCCCTCTCCGAGAGGAGCGCCACTACCTTCCTCTCCTCGTCGAGGAGGGCCGACGGCACCTCTCCCCTCCCGCGCGTCCCAGGGGCGTTCACCAGCACAGCCAGTGTCACCGCGACCCCGACGAGGCCCACGACGACGAGGAAGCCGAACGCTGGTCCGAACGGCATCATCGCTGCGCACATCGGGCACATCCTAGCCATCTCGGGTGAGGCGTGAAACGAGATCATCACCGCGAACGGCAGCACCAGCACGACCAGAGAGGCGGTCAGCGCCGCGATAAGGAAGGCCTTCTCCACACCCCTCCGGTGAGGAACCGAGCATATAGGCGTGAAGGCGACGAGGTTGACGACCGTTTCGGAGCGTTTCGCGAAGGATAATTACGCCGGTGCGGTCCTGGCGGTGCTGCGGATGAGGTACAGGTGCAGGAGCTGCGGAGCCACCTTCGCCTCGAGGGAGGCCCTCAGGGCCCATATCAGGTCCAAGCACCCGGTTTCCTACTACGCTCCGAGGATCGGGTACGTCTCGGCCTTGGTCCTGGTCGCTCTGGTGGGCGGGTATCTGGTCCTCGCGAGGGAGCCGCCGGCACAGGCCGTGGGTGCGCCGATATCCGGCATAGAGTGCTGGTCGATGGAGCAGGTCGCGTACCACGTCCACGCCAAACTCGAGGTCTACGTCAGGGGAGAGAGGAGGACGGTGCCGGCCAACATCGGCATCATCCCGAACAGGTGCATGTACTGGCTCCACACCCATGACGCAACAGGCTGGATCCACGTCGAAGCTCCTAGGGAGATAAGGCCGACGCTGGGCCAGTTCTTCGACATATGGGGCCAGCCCCTGAGCCGCGAGAGGGTTCTCGACGTCGATCTCGTCTCCTCCGGTCTCGGGATGCGGGTTTACGTCGACGGCAAACCCTACGATGGCGACCCGAGGGAGATCGAGCTGATCGACATGAGGGAGATCGTTATAGACGTGGGTCCGCCCTTCGCGATCTCCGGTTAAGCTGAGGCCCTCTCGAGGACCCTTTCGATGGCTGAGACCCAGCGGAGGAACGCGTTGACGGCCGCCCTCATCGCCACGGTGTCGTCCGCCTCGAAGTCCAGCACCAGCTCGTCTCCGTCGAGCGAGACCTGAACCCTCGACCTCTGGCCGGGGAGAACGCCGGACTCCGGGAGGAGAGCGCGGTAGATCGCATCAGAACTACCTGATCTGATCCGAACCCTCAGCGCGCAGGGATGCATTCCCTCAGACCGTTGGGGCCCAGGCTCCGCCCGCGAACTTGTGCCCGCACTTCCTGCACTGCCATATGCCGACCGCGACCCTCCTCACCGCTACCCTTCCGCACCTGGAGCACTGGTAGGTGGCGTACTGCGTCTTCTCGAGCTCCTCGACCCTCTTCCTCAGCCTAGCGCCGTACCTCGCGCCGAACCTCTTCGTCGTTCCCTCGCCGGCCCTCATCGCCCCATCGGCTCGCATGCCGGTTGAAAAACCTGTGACCTGCCACAGGAGCGGGTTCCCGCATGAGGTGCTATATTTTGGAGTTTTGTCTTCGATGGCCATCTTCGTGGACGTCGTAGCCCTGGTCTCGAGCCGCTTCGATCGCAGCAGAGAGGCGGTGAGGTTAAGGCGTTAGCCGTCCTGGAGTGGACGTTTTGCGGGGCCGCATTTTATGTTGCTAAACTTCTTCACGCTGTATTACCCCACCATCGTCTCGAAGGCGAAGTGCTCGGAGCTGAGGCAAAGGAGCGCCAACTGGAGAAGAGGATATCGAGCTGTAAGGAATTATGCCGCAAGGCGTCATTGAAGCCCATGCTCCACCACGTGATTGTTGTCTGCGGGGGGTGGGATTCGAACCCACGAACCCCTACGGGACAGGGTCCTAAGCCCTGCGCCTTTGACCTGGCTCGGCCACCCCCGCCCTCCTGTATCAAGCCTCGTCCTCACTAAAAATCCTCGACGCCCGAGAGGGCCTCCATCAAGGGGTGCTGGGCTCAGACCCCACTCCTGAGATCACCGGTTCAGTCGCGACGTTCAGTCATCATCGCCCGCATCAGAACGTCTCCCGGGCTCGAAATAAGAGTAGGTCAAAGGGCCTTATGAGTTGTGAAACGGGTTTGGGTCTAGGTCCTGGGATGATGGGAACGATCGGAGAAGCAAACCAAGAACGTCTCGATTGGAAGCTGAAGGAGAAGGCCCCTTGAGCTGTACAGAAGACTCGAGAAGATTTCAGAGCTACCGAGGTCACAGGGAACGACAGTAGACTTCCACCAGAAGAGGCCAGCGATGGATTTCACCCATGGATTCCGACGGTAGCTCAGATCGAAAACGGAGAACTGAGAGCCCAGGTGGCTACGCACCGAGCAGCGCGTTGCCGATCAGCCATGGCAGCGCTACAGCTGAGGTGGGCAGAACCCCTATCAGTATCCCCGGCTTGATCCACTCCTTGAAGGTAATGTGGACGAGCTTCTGGCGCTCTGCCATTCCAACGGCCACGATGTTCGCGGTGCTCCCTATCAGCGTCAGGTTACCCATGTAGGTCCCTGCCTTGAGCATCGTCCACCAGAGGTACCTCGTGTCGAGGCCTGCAGCGCCCATCTCCTGCACTACAGGTACCCAGAAGGCAACGGCCAGGACGTTGTCCATGAAGGCCGACATGAGGCCCGTCACGACGTAGAACGAGGGGAGCGTAACCACCGGATTGGAGCCGAAGACGCCACCTAAGGCGTCGGCGATGAACTTCGTCACGCCGGTGTAATGCAGGGTTCCCACCGAGGCGAAGAAGAGCATGAAGAACGTGAGCGTCCACCAGTCAACCCTCTTCTCCACCAGCTCCCTCGCCCTCGGTCCCTCGATGAGCAGGACGACGCCCGCCCCTATCATGGCCACGCCGATCAGCATCGTGTTCTTCTTCAATCCCAACAGCGCCTCAATCTGCGCGTGAAGGACGAGTCCCGCTATGACGCCTAGGAAGACGAGCGCGGCTGTCCTGTCGATCCTCGAACGCTCCTCACCGTCTCGCGCGGCCTCCTCTACGACCTCCCTTTTCATCCCATCGTTCAGCTTGGCGAAGAAGTCCCTGAAGTACGCCGAGGACGTGAGGACCACCGCAACCGTGGCCAGCGCAGCGGCGGGCGCCGAGTACCTCAGGAAGTCCGAGAAGCCGTAGCCCGAGTTCAGCGCGATCAGGACGCCGATGGGGTTGCCGACGACGGTGGCGCTGCTTCCGATGTTTGTGGCGAAGACGGTCATCAGCATCAACGGCTTCAGGGGGAGCTGGAACCTGGCCGCGAGCGAGATGCCCGTGGACATCATGAAGAGTATCGAGGTGACCTCATCCACCAGCGCGGCGGATAGGGCCGCCATGCCGAGGAAGACGAACATCAGCCTGAGCGCGCTGCCCCTTCCTATTCCCAGCACCCTGTCCACCACCACCTCGAAGAACCTCCGCTCCTCGAGGAACCCTATCACGATCATCATGCAGATCAGGAAGACGATCACGTCCAGCGAGGAGAACTCGATGAAGGTCGGAACGTCGATGAGCCTTGCGGCCATCAGCATCGAGACGCCGACGAGCGCGAAGGCGAGCCTGAAGCGCCAGAAGAGGAGTGTGCCGCCGATGATGCCGGTGAAGACGCCGACCGCTACCGACTGCTGCGGGCTCAGCCCGGCCGCCAGCGATAACGCCAGGCTCCCGACCGGTATGATTGGGTAAGCGAGGGCTTTGCGGTCCACACTCTATCACCCGCTTTGCTCCTGCAACAGGTCCGGGAGTAAAAAACGTTGTATCGCTGTGCGAGGTCACGTGAAGAACTGCTCGAGGCTCCCGACACCGATCACTGCGTCGAAGTCGAGGTCGAGGCTGTCGAGGACCTGCTCGAATGTCGAGCGCATGTACTCGATGTACTTGTCGACGTCGATCCTGTCCTTGCTCACCCTGACCTTGGGATGGAGCGGCGCTACGCCGATCTTGTCGTTGGTCCTGACGTACCTGATGATGTCGCCCGAGGTCACGTGGACCCCGTGCTGCTTCAGGATGTTGGCGGCCTTTACGTGCGGAGGGGTCGTCTCGGTGTAGCTCTCGGGCTGCTTGGAGAGCATCACGGCGAACGCCAGCTCCTCCAGCTCGAACTCCCTGTTCTTCAGCCTCCTGTACCAGCCCCTGATCAGCTCGGAGATGTGCTTTTTCGCCCGCTCGAGGTCCTCTGGGCTCCTGACCTTCTTCAGCTCCTCCAGCATCGAGTTGAACGCCTCCCTGATGAACTCGGGGATGTGGCGCTTCTTTCCCGTGAGGCCCTTGACGTCCACCACACCCTTTGTGGTCAGGCCGAGGTAGTTCTTCTTCCGGGAGGAGAAGACGACGTAGACGTACTCCTTGTCCGGCTCCAGGTCGAGACCCAGGTCGGTGGCGGCCCATCTGATCAGCTCGGAGAGGACTTTCTCGTCTGCGCCCTTGAGGAAGAGCGAGTCGGTGTCGCCGTAGACGACGGTCGCTCCCAGCTCCCGGACCTTCTCGATCGCCGCCTTGAAGACGTAGCGCCCTATGGCAGCCGTGCTCTCGGCGAGGGGAGGGCAGTAAAGCGGGAACTCCTCGAAGCCGAAGACCCCGTAGGACGCGTTCAGGAAGACCTTGATGGCCTTCTGGACCACGTCGTACCAGGCCCTGAGGTCCTCCGGGAGGGACCGGTCTGAGCTCCTCGGCTTGTACAAACCGACCCTGACCGCCCTCAGCGCTCCTATCACGGCGCTCTGGAGGCCCCTGTTCCTCTTGCAGACCCAGTGGGTCGTCTCGGGGACCACGTTGCTCCTGCACTCCTCATGCGGGCACCTTATGGTCTCGTAGCTGAGGTTCCACCTGTCCAGGGCCGACGGGTACAGCGAGGCGAAGTCCACGACCTTGACGTCGAAGTGGATGCCGGGTATGGGGTCGACCACGATGGCTCCGCGGTACTTCTTCCCCTCTATCACGGCCTTCGTGACGGTCCCGCCCTTCACCTCGACGATCTCCTGCTGCGTCGGGATCAGCCATCCCCTCTTCCTGTGCTCGAAGTAGAGCAGGTTCTTGATCCAGCCGGAGACCCCGTGACGGCACAGGTCCTCGAGCGGAAGCCTGCTGATCCGGGAGAGCACGATCATTAACCTCAGCACAAGCCTGTTGTTGAAGGTCAGTAGCTCGTAGGTGAGCTCTGCGTCGTTCATGCAGTACTCCGCAAGCCTCTCCAGCGAGAGCGAACCTATCGGCTCCTCGATCTGGACCTTGCCCCTGTTCAGCACGGCCTGCGCGATGCCGTCAAGCGTGAACTCCCTGTACCTGTTGTCGAAGGCGTAAATCTGGATGGACTTGTTCGAGAAGAAAGAGTAGAGGTCGACGTGGGCTGCCCTGACGAAGGTTGCCCCCTCCCTCCCCAAAACTATCGGGTTCTTGTCGTCAGGTATGCCGAGCCTCTTCGCGCGGTTGTGCAGGTACGGCAGGTCGAAGTCGTCACCGTTGAAGGTGGCCACGACCGCATACTCTCCGTCGAGGACCGCGAAGACCTCCTCGAGCATCTCCTTCTCGGAGCTGTGGACGATCATCCTGTAGCCGTCCTTCTCCCGCTCGGTCCGCTCGGTCTGGCCGTTGTTGGCGAGGAGGTGGATGTCCCTCCGTCCGTCGGAGCCCCTGACGGCTATCGCCACCACCTTGTCCTCCGCCTTGCTCGGGCTCGGGACCCTCGTGGCAACCGGTGCGGCCACCTCGATGTCGATCGCGCAGACCGGCAGGTCGGGCTGCTCCGCCTCCAGCAGCTTGATCCACTCGGCCACCAGCTCGACGTCCTCTCGCCTGACGCCCTTCAGGCCCGAAGCTATCCTGATCGCCTCCTCATCGCTCAGGACCCTGAGAACCAATCTGCCGTCATCGCCCTTGACGTATGGAGACCCGGTTATCAGACCCGAGTCGATCAGGTAGTTCAAGTGGTACGGTATGTCTGCCTCCCAGCACCGGAACCTCTCCCGGACCGAGTTGGCCCTTCCACCGATCGTCAGGGGGTCCTTCGCGATCACCTTGGTCACCTCAACCTCCCTCTGCCTCAGCGCGTCGAACTTCCTCACCCGCTCGACGCCCGCTATTCGGTCGGCGATGTCCCTCAGCTGGTACCTCACCGTCTCCTCGTCGAGGTCCGTGAAGCAGTAGGGAAGGTGGCCCGTCTCGTCGTAGAGGAGCTCGACCTTCCTGGTCCTGGTGTTGAAGAGCTTCAGGTAGGCCTTCCCGCTTTTGCCGTCGTAACCGGCCGAGAGCAGGTAGTAGACCTCGGATTCGGCGCTGCCCTCCGAACGCCCCGAGGAGGCCTGCCGCTGGTTACCCTCAACCCCGAGCGCCTGGAAGAGCGTCAGCTGCATCCGACGATACGGTGCCCTCAACCTGTAAAAGGTTATCGGGGCGATGCGGGCGTGGACGTACCGTAGCGGTACGCCCCTGCAGGGATTTTATAAAACGCGGTGGTGGGAGGGAAGGATGTCGGACCGGCGGGCCCTCGCGCTCATCCTAATCTCAGGCCTCGCGGTGAGGTTGGCGGTCGCGCCCTTCACGGGCCACTCGTGGGACGTCTACGTCTGGATCAAGTCGGCCGAGCTCTTCAACGCCGGTTTCTGGAACGTCTACCGGGTCTCGGAGGTCCCATCATTCCCCTGGGGGTTCTACAGCTACCCGCCAGTTTGGCTCCTGATCACCTCGGCCGCCTACGCCCTCAACCCGCTTCCCGTCTTCATCTCGGGCGTCTGGGGGATGTTCGACCCGATTGCGACGCTTTTCGGGCTGGTGGGGATCGAGCTCCTGATCAGGAGTCACCCACTCGCTGCAGGGGTCTCGGTGGGCGCAGGCGCAGCCACCAAGCTCTTCCCTGGACTGATCGTCCCGCTCGGTTTGCTCTGGATCAGAAAGACCTCCGGAGGTTCGTGGAGACGGGACGCCCTGAGGTTACTCGCTGGCTCGGTCACGGTTCCACTTGCCGTCTCGCTGCCGTACCTGCTAGTCGACCCGCAGGCGTACCTGGAGAAGCTGTTCCTTCACACCAGGAACGTCGGGCAGTTCACCTACTGGACGCTGCTGACCCCGCTAACGGGGACCACCGCGGCATCGATCTCGTCCCTCTCCCTCTTCGCCGCGGCATACGCGCTCCTGCTCAGGAGGTTCTCGAGAGAGGAGGGGAGCGATCACGAGACGCTGGTGTACTACTCCGCGGCCGTGACCGGTGCGTTCCTCGCTACCTCGCTGAAGGTGAACGTCCAGTACCTGCTCTGGTTCCTGCCGCTGGTGATCCCAGTAATAGCGCTGCAGAGGAGGAGCTCCTGGAGGGAGCTAGCTACCGCGGTCGTAGCGCTCGAGGGAGCTGCGATGCTCTTCCTCGTTTACACCAACGCGGTCACGCCTTTCTCGCTTGACCACCTAGGAGCAGTGGCACCACCGGCGGTGAGGGAGGAGTCGGCAACGGGGCTCTTGCTGGTCGCCTCGTCGCTGATCGCGGGCTGGCAGCTGCTCCGCATCGGGATCGCCCTCATCAAACCGGGCCTCGACAGAGAGCTGATAGGGCGTTTCGGGGTCTCCTCGATACTTCTGCTGCTGGCGACGTCGCTGGTCGTGATGCCCACGCCGAACGGCGTCGTCCTGAGGTGCGGAAACGAGAGGATCGCGGTCCTGGAGGGCCCTGACTCGTTGCTCAACCCCGACGGAACCCTCGAAGCCCCACTGCTCAGGCGTCTCGGGTCGCCCACGTCGGTCGTCATACCCCTCAGCCTGGATTACTTCCTCCTGAGGAGGGAAAGGGAGCGGATAGAGGTCAACGAGTTCCTGCTCTTCAGGCTCGGCAGCAGGCCATGGTCCTCCGATGACCTGAGGGAGACGGCGGAATCGCTCAGGAGGATGGGCATCAGGCCTCTGGTGGGGGTCTTCGCCTACAAGGGTGAGGTCCTGATATCGTACGGGGTTCAGGGCTTCAGCACCGAGCTCCTCGAGTCCGAGTTCCCGGAGGCGCTGTATGGCGATGTCGTGGACTTCAGCAGAGAGGTTGGGTCGGGCGTGAGGCTGGCGGACCTCGTGGCGGAAGGCGTAGCGCGGGCGGTCAGGGAGGACGGCTTCGAAGGCGTTTACGTGATGACCGAGCTCTACCGGAGCGACAGGAGGGTCCGGAGCAACCCGAGCGTGGTGGAGCTCCTCGCCGCGATCAGGGAGAGGCTGGGAAACGGCAAGACGCTGATCCTGGACGGCGTCGACGCCTTCGAGCTCGACGAGCGGCTGCTGGCAGGGGCCGTCAGGTACGCGGACCTCGTGGTCCTGAGGACTTCGCCCTGGTTCAGGAGCTTCAGGAGCTACCGGGTGGACAATCCTGACATCCAGCAGATCTACGAGAGGGTGAGCTCGATCGTCAACATCGTCGGGAAGGAGAAGCTCGCCTACGCGCTCTACATCGGCAGCTTCTCTGAGGGCTGGGTCGTCCCGGCAGTTCAGGTCCAGACGGAGACGGACGCTATGGGCAGGGCCCTCGACTCGTGCTCGCTGGTCTACGTGGGAAGGTTCGTCCCGTACCGCCTCTCGGCACCCGCGGCTCCACCGACTTAGCGCGCGGTTGGTTTTAATAACGACCGACGGGCAGTGAGCGGGGAACCGGCGATGCTGGAGACCTGGCAGCCGAGAACGAAGGTGGGCCAGCTGGTGAAGTCGGGCAAAATCAACTCGATCGAGGAGCTCTTCTCCAACCAGTACAGGATCACCGAGCCGGAGATCGTCGACTACCTCATCCCCAACATCGAGCAGGAGGTGATAGACATCCAGATAGTCCAGCGCCAGACCGATGCGGGCGAGCGCTCCAGCTACCGTGCCATCGTTGCGGTTGGGAACAGGGACGGATGCGTGGGGCTCGGAGTGGGGAAGTCGACCCAGGTCGTGATGGCGATCGAGAAGGCCGCGATGAAGGCGAAGATGAACCTGACCTACGTGGTGAGGGGCTGCGGGAGCTGGGAGTGCGCGTGCGGTGAGCCCCACAGCCTCCTCTACCGCACCGTCGGGAAGTACGGGAGCGTCCGCATCGAGATCCTTCCGGGGCCCAGAGGGCTCGGGCTGGTGGCCGGAGACGTGGCCAAGACGATACTGCGCCTCGCGGGCATAAGCGACTGCTGGACCAGGACCTTCGGCGAGACCAGGACTCCTCTCAGCATGTCAGGGGCGACCTACATGGCCCTGAAGAACACGCTCAAGTTCGTAATCCCGGCCCAGTGGAGGACGTGAGGTGGGTGGGATGTCCGAGGAGCCCAGGTGCCTGCTCGTGGTGAGGCTCAGGGGTCCGTCGGGGACGAGCGAGGAGATCGAGTACTCCCTCAGGCTCATCCGGCTGAAGCGCAGCAACTGGGCCACGCTGGTGAGGAACGAACCATCGCAGTTGGGCCTGCTGCGGAAGGTGGCTCCCTACGTCACCTGGGGTGAGCCCGACCCGAAGGTCCTCGCGGCCGTCTTGGAGAAGAGGGCGGAGACCTGGAACGGCGTCCCGAAGGAGAAGGCGTATGAGGAGCTGGGGTGCAGGGACGCGCTGGAGCTCGCCACGAAGGTCTGCAGCGGCGAGATCGACCTCAAGGCACTGTGGTCCCGCTTCAAGCCCTACTTCAGGCTCCACCCGCCGAAGGGAGGGCTGAAGAGGAGCATCAAGAGGTTCTACGGCGACAAGGGAGAGGCCGGGTACAGGGGACCGGCCATCAACGACCTCGTGATCAGGATGGTCTGAGACCCACAACCCAACGGAGCAAGCTTATCACCGCCGCAAGCGTAGGACTTCCTGATGGCGGAGGACAGGCTCCTGGTCGCGTTCGGTGACGAGCTGTTCAGCTACGACTTCGGGCCCTACCATCCCTTGAACAGGTCGAGGACCGAGCTCTTCGTGAGGAGGTTGATGGAGCTGAAGGAGAGGGCGCCCGAGAAGATCGAGCTGGTGGAGCCCGCGATGGCCACCGAGGACGAGTTAACGCTCTTCCACACCAGGGAGTACGTCGAGTTCGTCAAGCTGGCCTGCTCTCCCGGATCCAAGGTCAGGTACCTCGACTACGGCGACACGCCCGCGTACCCCAACTGCTTCACGAGGGCGTCGGTTGTGGTGGGGACGACGCTGAAGCTCCTCAGGGAGATCGCGTCTGGTAGGGCGAGGAGGGCCTTCAACCCGGTCGGTGGCCTCCACCACGCCAGGAGGGGGGCTGCTGGAGGGTTCTGCATCTTCAACGACGCCGCGATCGCGATCGAGTACGCATTGAAGGTCCTCGGCTACAGGGCTGTGGCTTACGTCGACATCGACGCCCACCACGGCGACGGCGTCTACTACGACTTCGAGGAGAACCCGAGGGTCGTCTTCTTCGACATACACCAGGACGGCCGGACCCTCTATCCCGGAACCGGACACGAGTACGAGAGGGGGAAGGGGGAGGCGTTAGGACGGAAGATGAACGCACCGCTCCCTCCCTACAGCGGCGACGAGGAGTTCCTCAGAGCGCTGGAGAAGGGGATGAGGTTCCTCGAGCAGTTCGAGTTCGACATAGTGCTCTTCCAGGCTGGAGCCGACGGCCTCGCCGGAGACCCGCTCACGAATCTGATGTACACCCGCAGGGCCCACGAGAGCGCCGCGAAGGCGCTCCTTGAGCTGGCCGAGAGGAAGTGCAACGGAAGGATCCTGGCCTTCGGCGGAGGCGGGTACAACCCGGTCAACGTGGGCGAGGCGTGGAGCGCGGTGGTGGAGGTCCTCGCGGGGATCTGAGAACGGAGACGGATCGAGGCTTGCAACGTGGAGTCGAAAGCCTTATCGGTCCCCCATCACCGTAAGGTGCGGATGGCATCTGGGGTGAACCCGCGCGTCATCAGGGTCACGATATTCGACGTCTACCCTACGCAGCTCGGCCATTGCCCGCACTACAACCTGGTCTCCTCGCAGATGATGACGGCCGGGTCGGAGTTCTGCGAGCTCTCCTCACAGGCGGTCGAATACCCCGAGGAGGTGATAGGGAGCCACGGCAGGGCCGTCCGGATCCTCGAGGCGATAAGGAGGGAGGTCGGCGGTGAGCCGGTAAGGGTCGAGGTCGAGATGGTCGAGCTCCTCTCGCCGCGCGGCTTCATCTCCTCGCTCAGGTACGGGATAAGGTCGAACTTCGCGGTCGTGATCAACGGCAGGAAGGTGTACGATGGGAGGCCCGAGGAGGGCGTGGTAGAGGAGCGCGTCGCCGCTCACGTGAGGGAGCTCCTGCGGACCTGAGTCAAGCTACGTCCGCGATTTCTTCCTCGAGCCCGCGTCCTTCACCGCCGCGATTACTTTGCCCAGCGCACCGACGTCCCGCTCCGCCAGCGTCCCTGTCACGACGAGATCGGCTCCGGACTCGACGACCCTCCTCGCCTGCTCCTCGTTCCTGATGCCTCCACCGACGACGAGGGGGACGTCCAGCACCGACCGGACCGTCTTGATCAGCCTCGGCGACAGCGGCTCCGGAGCTCCAGAACCGGCCTCCAGGTAGACGAACCTCATCCCCAGGTACTGGGCCGCGAGGGCGTAGGCAGCTGCCACGTTGGGCCGCTCCTCGGGGATAGGGTAAACACGGCCGACCACCGCGACGGAGGAGCCTGCCCCGAAGACTATGTAGCCCATCGGTATCGCCTCGAGGCCGTACTCCTTCACCAGGAAGGAACCGTGGATCTGCGCACCGAGGAGGAACCACCACTCCAGCGAGTTCAGCAGCGACATGTAGAAGATCGCGTCCGCGTACCGGCTGACGGCGTTGACGTTGTTCGGGAACACGATCACCGGTTTCGAGGTGTTCTCCTTGATGGTCCTCACCGCTACGTCGTAGGACTCGTGCGACCAGATGGTGGAGCCTCCTACCATGAAGGCATCGGTCCCCTGCTCCTCCGCGGTCCGAACCGTTCTGGCCAGAGCGTCCCGGTCGAGGTTCTCCGGGTCGAGCAGCGTGAGGTGGCAGCAACCCTCCCTCTCCACCACGTCCAGCAGGTAGCTCTCGGTCTTCCCGAGCCTCAGCCCCCTCAACCTCCGGGACCGTCTCCCGGGATGTATTTGAACGTCTTGAGGAGGTCCAGGGGTCATGAGCGGTCCACGAGCGAGGAAGACCAAGATGGTCCGGAAGGTCACTCTGCCGACAGGTCTCCGCACTCAACTCGGGAGAACGTCATCCGCTCTGCCACCCGCGAAACGTTATTTACCGTCACAATGTGTTGAGTTCCGGTGTCGATAGCCGGGAAGCTGATCGAGGAGCTCGAGAGGGATCAAACGGCCAGGAGGAGGCTCGCCGAGGTGTTGGTTACCGACGGTGAGGTGAGGTTGGCGATAATCAACGCGGTTCTGGCGGACGTAGCGACCAAGAGGGACCTCGAAACGCTACGGGCTGAGCTCAAGGCCGATATCAAGAGGGTTGAGGACAACCTGAAGGCCTTGATCGAGAGGGAGATATCGAGACTTGAGAGGAGGATCGATGCCTTGGAGAACAGGGTAAACTCAATAGAGGCCAGGTTGTCAAGGCTGGAGGGTCAGATGAACCTCTTCGTCAAGCTCTTCATCGCATTCAACCTGCCGATTCTGCTGGCTGTGATCGGAATTCTGCTGAGGCTCGTCTTCGCATAATGCCGTTCCGATCCGCTCGACCTCCCACCCTCATCCTGAGATTCACACATTGCCGGCAACCTTCAAAGGGCGTGATCTATAAACGGAACCTCTGCGAACCGGTGACGGCATGAGCAAGAAGACGTTGCCGATGAAGAGGAGGCTGGCAGCGGCACTTAAGAGGGCAGACCCGGTACCTGCATGGGTGGCCCTGAGGACCGGGGGCGAGGTGCGGGCGAGCAGGAGGGCGCGGAACTGGAGGAGGTCGGCCAGCATCAAGCCGTGAGGTGATGGGCGATGTCCGAGCGGAGGTGGGAGCTCACCCTGAACCTCCGGGACGCATACGAAGCCAAGAAGTGGAGGAGGGCGAAGAGGGCGATCAACCTGATCAGGCAGAAGGCGGCGAGGATCGCGAAGGTGAAGCGCGTCGTCATCGACGAGTCTCTGAACCGGCTGATCTGGTCCAGGGGCGTCGAGAGGCCGCCGAGGAAGGTGCAGGTGGTGATCGAGAGGGTGGACGAGGAGACGGCCGAGGTGAAGCTGCCGGGGTCCGAGGAACGCTCCGCGCGGGAGGAAGGGTGAGCGGGCTGAGCGGGGGCCTGAACGTCGCCAGCAGGATCCACGTCTTCGACGTCTTCGGAACGCCCTACCTCGGCCTCTTCGCCACGTGCACAGACAGGTTCCTGATCCTGCCGACGATCACGCCCGACAAGGACGCGCGGCTGCTGGGCCAGATGCTCTCGGTGGAGCCCGTCAAGGCGTCGGTGGCCTCCAGCTTCCTGATAGGCGTCATGGTCGCGGCCAACTCCAACGGCGTGCTGATGCCGAGAACGGCCCTCGACGAGGAGGTGGAATCTCTCAGGAGGTCGCTCGCCGACAGGAACGTGGTGGTGCTGGAGAGCAGGCTGACGGCACTGGGGAACCTGATACTCGCCAACGACAGAGGGGCCGTTGTGTCGCCGGACTTCACGCAGCGCGACGTGAGGGCGATCTCGGACGCCCTGTCTGTGGAGGTGGTGAGGGGGACCATCTCGGGGATGAAGACCGTCGGCTCCCTCGCGGTGGTGAACAACAGAACGGGCGTCGTCACCGTCGACGCTAGCGACAGCGACCTGGAGCTGCTGAGGGAGGTGCTGAAGGTGGAGCTCTTCAGGGTGACCGTGAACGACGGGTCCAAGTTCGTCAGGAGCGGGCTGCTCGCCAACGACTGGGGAGTGGTTGTGGGGAGCAGGACGCGCGGTCCGGAGCTGATGCTGCTGTCGACCGCCTTCAACAGGTGACCTCAGCGTTCGTCCTCAGCTGTGAGGCATTTCGGGCAGACGCAGTCGCTTGCAACGGTGGAGAGCCACCTGAGACGGTCGGGTTCCACGAAGACTGAGCCGCACCAGCAATCACCATCATCGGCACCGCACTGGAACTCCTCGCCGCAGAGCTCGCAGGTCTTTCGCCTCAAGCCTGCCTCGACTTGGCCAGCTCTGCCTTTAGCCTTTCCAACTTCTCGACGTTCCAGCTGTGGACGGTCCTCCTCCTGGGATCCACCCTGATTCCCAGCTCCTCGGCCTCCCTCAAGGTGAGCCCAGCGGCCCTTAGCTCGCCCACCGAGAAGCCCCTGCCCTCCCGGAACTTCCGCTGTCCGGGGCTCCTGACCACCGGCGCCGACAACCCGGATCACCTACAGCTCGTCCTTGGAGAGCCTCACTATGCGCGTCTCACGCTTCTTTGGGGTCAATCTGTCCAGCAGCTCCCTCAGCACCTCGTCCGTTACCTGACCCCTCAAGCGGCCCGACTGGGCCAGCTGGATCAGGTACCTCTCGACGGCCTCGGCCAGATCCGGCCTCGCCACCCGAACGTTCGAGAGCCTCTGTCTGGCCTCGGGGGTCAGGATCACCTTGAGGATCGCGGCCCGCTCCGCCTCCTCCCTCCTCCGGGCCTCCTCCTCTGCGAGGCGCTGCTGGAGCTCGGCCATCTTTCTCCGCCTGATCTCCTCAAGCTCGGCGTCCTCGGGACCAGACAACGCCCGTCACCGGACCGGGATCCACTCGATTTTTGATAAGCTTTACCTCCAGGGGATCCTCGGAGGGAGAGCGCCTGCGAAGCGTAACGACAGATATACATCTCCATGTCACATGAGTGTGACCGATAGTATGACGTAAGAGGCTATCACGATGAGAGTCACCGACCAGATCAGGTTGTAGTTCACCCAGATCCTTCTGAGCGCACCCAGTCCCAGAACGCGGTAGACGAGCAGGCCGGCAACCATCATGGTTAGTCCCGCGACGAAGGAGTGGATGACCGTGAAGGTGAGGGCTGAGGTTAACACCGCTAAACCGCCACCGAACCTCGAGCACCAGGCCGAGATGAGAGGGGCCAGGGAGAGGGTTGAGCCATGAACCATCCCGAGAAGCAGGCCGACGCAAAGCAACTCGTGTCTGCCCCGCTTCAAACCAAGGTAGGGATGAGAGGGTCGCAAGAGTCTCCAGGCACCGTAAGTCAAGGCTGCAGCAGCCGTGACGACGGTCCACCATCTGAGGTGCGATGCTGGGGCTGAAAGGGCCAGCGATAGAACCGAGGACAGCATGTGACCTAAAGAGAGTAAGGATATCGAAAGGGCGAGCTCGCGGAGGCTCTTGGAGATCAACGCCCTGTAAACCCCGAGGAGCCACCCAGAAGAGGGGTTGACTCCGTGGACTATCCCAAGCGTGACCACCGTCCAGCCGATGAAGCCCTCGGCGATCAAAACCACATCACGGCGACGGATAGCAGAAGCTGTCCGAACTCGAGTCGCCGCCCTCAAGCCTCACCTGATGGGCCTTGGCCTCGCCGAAGTCGACGAGGAAGTCCCTTACCACGCTCAGGTCACCGTTATCGGATCTCAGCAGCACCAGCCAACCCCTCAGCCCCTCCGGATAGAATATGGGGTCCCAGCTGCTGTATAGCGAGTTGGTGACGTACACCCTCTTACCGTCCCTGCTAACCTCAACCATCTGGGGTCCGCCGGTGAGGGGTCTTCCCGACGGGTGAGGGGACCTATGGAGGATCCCACCCAGCTTAGCGACCGACCTCAGCTTGGGCTCGAACGGATTGCTCACGTCGTAGCACCTGAGCTCCCCGGTCCCCCAGCACGAGACGTAGAGGTATCTGTCGTCCAGGGAGAGGTTGATGTCCGTCACAAGCGGCGGAACGACGCCGAATGGTCTGAGCGCATCCGGGAGGAGGTCCCTCTCAACCGGGACAGCCTCGACCTCAATGACTTTCTGCGCGCCCCACCGCCCGTCCTCCTTGTACCAGAGCCACACGCTTGAACTCAGGTTCGATACGTTGACGACCACATTGACGAAGCCCATCGGTTTGGTCGGATCGTGAAGGGGTCTCAGCTCCAGAACCATCCTCTCGTCCTTCCCGAGCTCTATCGCCTGGACGTGCTTCCTCCTCCTCAGATCCCAGAAGTGCAGCTTGTTGCCGTACAGACCTTTCGTGAGGGCCTCGAGGTCCAGGCCGTTCTCATAGTACTTCGGAACGGTCCACTCGCTGGTGACCATCGTGTCCTCCGCCAGATGCCACCAGAAGTCGTACGCGAGGTACTGCGGTCCCCTTTCGATCTCGAACCTTCCCAACGGCTCGAAGGTCCTGTGATCGAGCAGCAGGACGCCTCCAGGCCCCCCATCACCCCGACCCCCGAGCGCGCTGACGTAGATCGCGTCGGGACCGCAGTGAACGGTGTGCAGCCTCGAGTAGCCAGTTACCCTCGTGATCTTCTCTCCTGGGATTTTCTTAACGAGCCTCGGTCTCCTCGGATCAGGCTTAGTGTCCAGCACGTAGACGTTGGAGGACCTGAGTCCCGGGACAATTAAGTACCTCCTCTCCGTCGTGGGATCTCCGTAGGGGCAGAGCATTGAGCTGCAGGCGTTCCAGCCGAAGTGGTGGAGCTCGTCGCCCACCTGGTCCAGCTCAACTCGATGGACTATCCGCCCGAAGTTCTCGGACTTGGGGTCGACGTCCACGACGGCGATGAAGTCGGGCCTGTTGATCCCGGTGCCGGTGTGAAGGGCCGCCACGTAAGCGAACCTCTCTGGAGGTGCCCTCATCGCCTCAGCAGGGGTGGGATAGAAGGTCGGGTCCGGTGCGAGGGCTGTCACGCCCGGTGGCACCATCGGCAATATATATGTCTAATCTTATCACGCAATAATTTTTAGCATATACAACGGAAATAGGACTCTCGGTGAAACGCTTTGCCCGACCATCTCCTTACCCAAGCCGGCTGCTGGTGACAGGGTCGGACAACCACAACGCACGACGACCCACCTCCGACCTCAAAATTTAATCAACGTCCCAAACGGAGACAGATGTGGGGGATGAGCGAGCAGCGCCAGAGGAGGATCAGGATACTGCTCGCGAAGCCCGGACTCGACGGCCACGACAGGGGCCTCCTGATCCTGGCGAGGGCCTTCAGGGACGCCGGGTTCGAGGTCGTCTACGGAGGGATCCTGAGGAGCCCGGAGGAGGTGGTGGAGATAGCGATCCAGGAGGACGTCGACGTGGTGGCCCTGAGCCTCCACAACGCCGACCACATACCGAACTTCATCAAGGTGGCACGGCTGCTGAGGGAGCGCGGAGCTAAGGACGTGGTGATAGTCGGCGGAGGCATCATACCTCCAGAGGACAAACCGATCCTCGAGAAGGAGGGCATAACGGGCAACTTCGGACCAGGAACGCCGCTGAACGTCATCATCCAGCACATCGTCGACCGGGTGAGGAAGGAGAGGTGGAAGGAGGGGACGTAGGATTTCTGGGGCTCAGATGATCTGCGGCTCCTTCCAGGTGCCGTAGACCTCCCTGCCGACGTTCACTATCTCCTCGAGCGTCGCGTAGGACCTCACCGCCTCGATGATGTAGGGCATCACGTTGACCTCCTCGTGCTCGAAGGCCCACCTGAGCTGATCGAGGGCCCTCCTGACCCTCTCGTTGTCCCTGGTCCTCTTGACCTCGTTCAGCCGCTCAATCTGCTTGGCCGTCACGCTCTCGTCGATCCTGAGGTAGTTGATCGGCCTCTCTTCGGGGATCACGTACTTGTTCACGCCGACGATGACGGTCTCGCCCGACTCGACGGCCAGCTGGGTCCTGTACGCCGTCTCGTGAATCTCTCGCTGGACGTATCCCGACTCGATGGCCCTCAGCATCCCTCCCATCTCGTCGATCTTGTGGAAGTACTCAAGGGCCTTCTCGAACATCTGATCGGTCAGCCACTCGACGAAGTAGGAGCCTGCCAGCGGGTCTATCGTGTCGGGAACATCGGTCTCCTCCGCGATGATCTGCTGCGTCCTCAGCGCCACCAGCACCGCCTCCTCGGTCGGGAGGGCCCATGCCTCGTCGTAGGAGTTCGTGTGGAGCGACTGGGTTCCCCCGAGAACGGCTGCGAGCGCCTCGATCGTGGTCCTGATGATGTTGTTCAGAGGTTGCTGCCAGGTGAGCGATGCCCCCGACGTCTGGGTGTGGAACCTCAGCGTCATCGATCTCGGGTTCCTCGCACCGTAGAACTCCCTCATCACCGTCGCCCAGATCTTCCGTGCGGCCCTGAACTTCGCTATCTCCTCGAAGAAGTTCATGGTGGAGTTGAAGAAGAAGGAGAACCTAGGCGCGAACTCGTCCACCTTCATGCCCGAGGAGATGCCGAGGTCGACGTAGGTGAAGCCGTCCATCAGGGTGAAGGCCAGCTCCTGGACCGCGCTCGCACCTGCCTCCCTGATGTGGTAGCCGCTGATGCTGATGTAATGCCACCTGGGCATGTTCCTCGTGCAGAACTCCATCATGTCCCTGATGATCCGGAGGTGACCCTCGGGCGTGAAGGCCCACTCCTTCTGAGCTATGAACTCCTTCAGGATGTCGGTCTGGGTCGTACCGCTCAATGCGCTCATGGGGACGCCCTGCTTCTCCGCGACGACGATCAGCATGGCGAGCAAGACAGCCGCAGGGGCGTTGATGGTCATCGAGACGCTCACCTTGTCGAGGGGGATGCCGTCGAAGATGATCTCCATGTCCCTCACGGTCGCGACTGAGACGCCGCACTTCCCCACCTCTCCCTCAGACCTGGGGTTGTCGGGGTCGTAGCCGTACAGCGTCGGCATGTCGAAGGCCAGGCTGAGGCCGGTCTCGCCGTGCTCGAGCAGGAACTTGAACCTCCTGTTGGTGTCCTCCGGTGTGCCGAAACCCGCGAACTGCCTCATCGTCCAGAGCTTAGACCTGTACATGCTGGTGTAGACGCCACGAGTGAACGGGTAATCGCCGGGGAAGCCGAGGTC
>Ga0105162_1000221_pt1 | contig 38995 bp, 31 predicted proteins | sample JNZ201metaG_FD_81532 | JGI IMG/M metagenome (GOLD analysis project Ga0105162, IMG submission 81532) | Hot spring microbial communities from Jinze hot spring, China to study Microbial Dark Matter (Phase II) - JNZ 20120812A | ecosystem: Environmental > Aquatic > Thermal springs > Hot (42-90C) >...
GCCAATGCAAGGTACGGATGTAAAAGGCCCTACGGCGGTTTTAAAATCTGTTTCCCGTTGTTGCCTGGATATGTATGGTGCACCGCTGCTAAACATGAAGTTACATCCCTCAATCTTCAAGGATGAAAACGGTGTACAAGCCTTCATGGGCCTGCTTAAAACATGGTATGATCTTGGTATATATCATATCCAGTTTAATGTAGTTTCTCCGGAAATATTAAGGGATGCTCAAAAAAATCCTGAAAAATATCGCGGATTAATGGTAAGAGTATCAGGGTACTGTGCTTATTTTGTAAACCTTCCAAAAAATATCCAAGATGATATTATTTCAAGGACTACGCACGTTATCATAAGTTAGGATTTAGTTGCACGATTAAAGGATAGCTGCTTCATGAAAGGATTAGTGCTATCTATAGAGCGATTCGCTATACATGATGGTCCGGGCATTAGGACGGTTATTTTTCTTAAAGGCTGCCCGTTACGATGTAAATGGTGTTCTACACCAGATGGCCAACGACCTCGACCAGAACTTGAATTTTTCAGGGAAAGATGTATAGGATGCGGAAAGTGCGCGGAAACGTGTCCTAGCGGAGCTGTTAAAAAATCAAATAAAGGAATAGTCAATCGTCGTAATCTGTGCATGGCATGCGGTAAGTGTACAATTACATGTCCTACCGGAGCAAGAATTATTGCTGGTAAATATATGACAGTAGGGGAAATAATGGAAATAATTGAAAGTGATACCTTGTTCTATTTTAATTCGGGAGGAGGTATTACGCTTAGCGGTGGTGAGCCAATGATGCAACCATCTTTTTCAATCGAGATTTTAAAGCGCTGTAGAGATATAGGTATTCATACTTGTATGGAGACATCAGCCTATTGTCAATGGAGTATTTTCCATGAAATTCTAAAGTACGTTGACTTACTTTATGTCGACATAAAGCACATGTCACATAATGTACATAAGAAATTTACAGGCAAATCGAACAAAATAATTTTAGAAAATATACAAAAAATTGCGCAAGAGTATCCAGGTAAACCAGTTATCGTGCGCGTGCCTATAATTCCAGGAATAAATGATGATTCCGCCAACATAATTGCCACAGCTTTATTTGTGCGACAATTAAATAAAAATTATAAAATTGAGCTTTTACCTTATCATAAGTTAGGGCTTTATAGATATTATGCTCTATCAAGAAGATACCCGCTACAGAGTTTAGAGCCCCCATCGAAGACTAAATTAGATGCCTTGAAAACTCTTATAAAATCACTTGGAGTTAAAGTCATATAGGAGTTAAATACCCTTTAACTTAACTGGACGCATAAGATATTAACTTTCTTCTAACCTGAAACCGACTAACTTAAGGTTTTAAATAACCTTTGTATTAGAAGATTGGCGAGCCCCAATAATCTTAAATAAATGAATGTTATGAAGTTTATTTTTGGGATGGAATGGCAAAATATGACAAATACATTTTATTGGAACCGATAGAAAAGGATCAATGGGCTCCAAGTATACATGTATGTGGACACAAAGAATGTTATGGAGCGGCGCTTCCTGAATTTCCGGTAGACTTACGTTTTCGCTTTATAAAAGAGCCATTTGTAATGCTCGATAAACCGCATACGCATGAAGTAGACGAGCTCTTGTTTGTTTTGGGGAGTAACCTAGCAAATTTCTTTGACTTTGATGCTGAGATTGAGATTTATCTTGGAGAGGAGCAGGAAAAGCACTTGATCGATACAACTGCAATAATATATGTTCCAAAGGGATTAGCTCACGGTCCACTTATTATCAAAAGAGTAGGCAAACCATTTCTTTGGGGACATATACTCTTTGCGCCTACGTACTATAGGCAGACAAAGGAACATGAAATAGAGATGAGACCACATAGCGGACCCTACACGGATGCTGAGAAACGGTTATTGCGAGGACGATAACGCTCTGAAAGCAGACATAAAAAGAGACGCATCTCCTCTAATACTTTTCTATTTCACTCTAATCTTGGAATATGATAATATTTTTCTTAATAAAATTCTTAGCGCGCTTCTACGCTTCCACAAATTATCTCTATTAAAATGATTTTATTTCTTAAAAGTTTCCTCTTTATTCATTCAAAAATGTACGCGCAGGATATAAAAAATTAATAGAGTAAAGTTATAAGCTCGCTGATTGTAGAAGCTCGTTCAATAGTCATGACTTTATTTAAGATTTCTTCGACCCGCTGTTTATCAGTTATGGCTTTTGATGCTAATTTTTTAAATTTATCTTGAATTTCTTGATCTGTTAAAGGTTTGCTGGGTTCCCCTTTGATACTCGTAATTCTATGAGAGTAAACTCTTCCGTCCTTTGTCAAAACTTCAACTTCTGAATAACCGGGATTCCTTATTATTTTAACTTTACGTGCTAATTCGTGAACTTTGGGATCTTTTCTCCTCTCATCAGAAAATTGCTCGATGCTCACATCCCCATCTATTAACGCTACTGCGGTTGTATAAGGTATATTGAATTGACATTCTAGAAAACTTGAAGAAGTGCTGGTTTCTCTATCTAATAAGTATGTTGGCAAATGCGTTTTCACAGTGATGCTCTCTATATCGTCTGGATTTATTTTATATCTTTTGTAAATCTCAAGGGCACATTCAACGGCTGGATGTGTTCCTCTACAGGAAGTCCAAAGCTTAAGCTCCATGTCCATAACTTTGAAATGTTGACCGAGCTCCCTGTTTAATTCGTCAAAGTCAGGGTCGCCAACTATAGCACGACAATAATATGTCATTGAAGGCGCCGTGAAGCCCTTCTCAGCCTCCCTTGCAGCCAATATCCCTGCTATTGCTGGAACTGAAGCATGCGTAAATTTACCAGTATATATTAATAGTGGAAAAGGTGTCACTGGCGAGTGAGATGCCGCCAATCCTATCGCATTCGCCATCTCTTCTGTATCAAGTTTTAAAAGTTTACCCGCCGCAACTGCCGCCCCGAAAGCGCCCGTTATTCCAGTCATAATAAAGCCTCTCTGGAAAGCGCCTCCTGGTTTTATTCCTTTTAGTGCTAGAGCAACTCTTGTTTCGGCTTCATAAGCTGCTACTAAAGCTTCGATTAGGTCTTTACCTGAAGCTTCTTTAAACTCTCCCATAGCTAGTGCTGCGGGCACCGCTGTACTACCAACATGTAATCCCGCGGGCATGTATGTATCCTGAATATCGAATCCCTCTATAAAGGCTGCGTTCACAAATGCAGCATCGAAGCATGATGTTTTGACACCGTATCCCACAATGGTTGCCTCTTGCCTAGTAGAAAATCCTATGTGCCTCATTAAGTCCATAACTAATTTGCCAGGATATGAGAATGCTACGCCCAGCATTATGCCTATATTATCTAATAATAACTTTTTTGTCTGTTCTATAACGTTCGTAGGCAAATCTTCAAATTTGATTTCGACCAGAAATTTTACTAACTCATCAGCCTGCTTTTGCCCCTCACTCATTTTAAATCACCTTAATTACTAGTATTAAATTATTAATCTAACTAATGATTTAAGACTTTCGTAGAAATAAGAAAACCTGAAAAGATTGAAAAGTAACGCTTAGTGTTAAATGAATGTTAATATGCAAAAACATAGACAAGGGTAGTAAATTTCCTTACTCATTTTGAATAATATTAGAGATACAACCTCCATTTTTTATAAAGAGTGAAATCACCCTTCATCGAAAACTCTTAAATTATATTCCTAAGTAAGCTGATCTAATCTTCTCTTCGTCAATGAGACTCTTTGAGGGTCCCTCCAAAACTACTTTGCCATTCTCTAAAACGTATGCTCTGTCCGCTATCTGTAATGTTTCTCTTACTCTTTGCTCAATTAAAAGGACTGATAGGCCCTCTTTCTCAACAAGGCTCTTAATTATATTAAACAGTAACGAGATAAGTTTTGGGGCAAGCCCTGTGGATGGTTCATCCATTATTAATATGCGTGGTTTCGCCATTAACGCTCTAGCAATTGTAAGCATTTGCGCCTCACCTCCACTCAGTGTACCAGCTAGCTGATCACTTCGATCCTTCAGAACCGGAAAAATTGAATAAATCCACTCTAAGGTCTCATCTTTTTTACTCCTTAGATGCGGGGCGAATGCCCCTAACTCTAAATTCTCTTTCACAGTCATTGTAGTAAATAGTCTCCTGCCTTCAGGTACTAGGCAGATACCTTCTCTTATGATCTGGTAAGTTGGTAGTCCGTCTATAATTTTATTCATGAACTTAATATACCCGCGTTTAGGTTTATATATGCCATTATGGTGTACGCAAGTGTAGTCTTCCCAGCCCCATTGGGGCCAAGAAGAGCAACAATTTCTCGTTCTTTAACAAATAAAGATACGTCCTTTAAAATGTGGAGATCTCCAATGTAAACATTAACTTCGTTAAGGGTTAGCATCTTTCCTCACCTAATAACTACTGGGCACCAAGATATATTTCAATGACTTTTTCATCTCTTGCTACCTCCGCTGGTTTACCCTCGGCAATCTTCTTTCCGTTATTTATCACGATGATACGCTGCGCCGTAGCCATTATAGCTTTCATAATATGTTCAATCCAAAAAACTGAAATATTATATTCTCTTTGCACTTTCTCAATTAACTTAATCATACTTTGAACCTCAATGGAACTTAAACCTGCTAAGGGCTCATCTAATAATAGAACCTCGGGATTTGTAGCCAAGGCGGCAGCTAATTGTACTTTTCTTCTTTCGCTCAATTTAAGCAGAGATGCAGGCACATCTTTCTTCTCTGACATTCCAACAAGCTCCAGATAGTAAAGAGCCTCTTTTTTACATCGCTCTTCGTGGTTAATTCTTTTTTACCATGTATCATTCCAACTATTACGTTTTCAAGCGCTGTTAACGAAGGGAAAAGACGGGGTGTTTGAAAAGTTCTGGCGATGCCCATCTTACAAATAATATCCGGTCTTAGACCATTGATTTTGCACCCTTTAAACAATATAAGACCGGAGTCAGGTTTGTAAACTCCGGTAATAACATTAAATAGAGTTGTTTTCCCCGACCCATTAGGACCTATTAGCCCAACAATTTCTCCAGCGTTAACATGGAAATTAAAGTTGTCGAGCGCTTGTATCCCACCGAAACTTTTCGAAACTTTTTCGCCACTCAACATTTTACTAATTCTCCATGAGAATGCTACGGTGCAATTACGTTATAAAGTCATCTATTTTTAAATCAAATTATCATTTAAATGTTTCTACAACCCTTAAAATAATAAAGATTATAGAACAGCACTTTGACTACCTCGTACAGAGATTAAACCCTTTGATGCATTCAATTTTAAATTATTACCTGACCCTTAGTATAGCAGCTAAACTTTAGATAAATCCTAAGTTTTTCGCATCTTCAATAAGCTGATCTCTAAAGTCTGGGTGGGCTATCCTAATTAACTCAAGTGCTCTTTCCTTAACGTTTTTGCCTCTTAGCTTCGCTACACCATATTCGGTTACTATATACATAATATTATTTCTTGGTGTAGTGACAGCGCTTCCCATTTTTAGTAATGGAACAATCCTGGATGCCAATTTGCCAGTTTTCCTATCAAAGTATGCGGATGGTAATGCTATAATTGATATGTTCGATGGCGAACCTATAGGAGGAAGGGCTTTTGGTGAACGGTAGGATACTGCATAGGTCCACGCAAATTGCCCTCCTGTGCCAGTATATTGAATGTGTCCTATAGATTCGGCATTAACTTGTCCTGTCAAATCAATTTCTAAAGCTGCATTAATGGAGACCAAATTTTTGTTTAGAGCTATTATAAAAGGATCGTTTACAAAATCTGCAGGGAATGATGCTACACTTGGATTATAATTCATCCACTCATACATTTCTTTACTTCCTATAGCCAATGTATGAACGATCTTCCCAGGTAAAAAGCTCTTTTTCTTCCCAGTCACTATACCAGCTTCAGTTAACCTGAAAATTCCATCAGTCAGCAGCTCTGTATGAATGCCTAGGTCTTTAGCTCCCTCCTCTTCAAGTAATTTACATATAGCATCCGGGACCCCTCCAATTCCAATCTGCAGTGTTAACCCATCAAGAGGCTTCGGTAAAATGCTAATAATATTTTCCGCTATTTTCTTTTCAACTTCCGAGGGAGCTTTTGGCTGAACTGTAGCAATTTCGTCTTCGTTATTCTCTATTATATAATCTACTTCGGACACGTGTATGCATTCATCGTATCCTCCTAAAGCCCATGGAAAACTTTCATTAACTTCAACTATTTTTATCTTCGCTGTGTCAAACATTGCTTTACTATAAGTATTCACTGTGGAAAAGTTAAAGAAGCCGTTCTTATCCATAGGAGTTACAGTTTTAACCGCAACATCAACTTTTATTTCTCCGTTTCTGAGAAGGTGAGCCACATCACCCAAATTAAGCGGAAAGACATGCACATTTGGCCTCCCTCTTAAAAACTCAGTGAAATAGGTTGCTGAAACAGAAAAAACTTCTCCATTTTTATCAGTTTCAATACACTTTACTGGACCATAAGGTATATCAACCCATAAGTTAACATTCTCTAGTTCAGATGTACGCTTAGCCAAAGCTTTATCAAAAAGCCAAGCGACGCATGTAAAATCACCTATCCACAGAGTCATTCCCGGTTTTACAATTTTTGTAGCATCTTCCGGAGCCACTAATTTTTGTTCATACATAATTTTTGGGTTCATAGAAATCCACCGAATTATACCTTATTTTAACAATTTAAGGATATAAATTTTTAGTTAGTGACCTAAAAATGTTTACGCAGCGACTGTAAACCGCAATTTTTATTAATTTACGCTCATACAAAATAATAAGTATGCTTGAAGTTGAGAATGTATCTAAAAGTTTCGGAAAAGTGCAAGCTTTAAAGAATGTTAGTCTTAGCGTTAAGAGGGGTGAAATACTAGGTATTATAGGTCCTAATGGTGCTGGCAAAACAACGTTGTTTAATGTAATAAGTGGCTTTTATAAGCCTGATAAGGGTAAGATTTTCTTTGAAGAGAAGGACATAACGAACCTTCCGGCTCATAAAATCTCGGCTATGGGGTTATTGAGAACATTTCAGCGAGGGGGCTATCTAGGTAATCTTACCGTTTTAGAGAATATTATGCTTGCAGCTGCTATGTCAGCAAGAGATATGAGAGAAGCTGAACGTAAAAGTATTGAAGCATTAAAAGAATGGGGATTGATTGAGAAGAAAGATTTTCTTGCAGATGATCTGACATTCATGGAACGTAGGTTATTAGACCTAATTCGAGTAACTATTGCGGAACCTAAACTTGTTTTGATAGATGAGATTGTTGCGGGATTAAAACCTGTGGAAATAGAGTATGTGCTTTCTCATCTTAAAAGACTGCACGACAAATATGTCACGCTAATAATTGTTGAGCATGTCGTTAAAAGTCTTGTAAAAATATGTAATAGGATAATTGTTCTTAATCAAGGAGAAAAAATTGCTGAAGGAACACCTCTGGAGATTACGCAAAATGAGAATGTAATAAGGATTTATCTTGGAGAGAGCCGCCTTGCTTAAATTAAACAATTTAAATGTTACCTATGGGAAAATGCAGGTGCTATGGGATGTGTCATTTCATATCGATGAAGGCGAGAAAGTAGCTTTGATTGGTCCTAATGGCGCCGGAAAATCTTCTTTGTTGAAGACGATTGCGGGTATTATAAAACCTTCCTCTGGCAAAATAGAATTTATGGGCGAAAATATCAACAAACTTGAGGCGCATGAAAGGGTACGGAAAGGCATAGCCCTCATTCCAGAGGAAAAAGCCATAATTCCAAGTTTTACAGTTAAAGATAATTTGTTAATTCCGGTCGAAAAAAACTACAAAGATGCTTTAGAACGTGTTTTCTCGCTTTTTCCGATATTAAAGGAAAGATTTCACCAGAGAGCGGCAACATTGAGTGGAGGAGAACAGAAAATGTTATCAATCGCTATGGGGCTCATGACTTCTCCTAAATTATTGTTAATAGATGAACTCTCATTCGGTCTAGCTCCACGTGTTGTGGAAGACATCTATAGGGCACTTAATGATCTTAATAAGCAGGGAGTAACTCTACTAATAGTAGAACAATATGTTAAGAAGGCGTTAGAATTTGCTGACCGTGGGATTCTTTTGGAACAAGGCAGAATAGTTTTAGCTGGACTAGCAAGCGATCTCTTAAATGATCCCCTCATCAAAAAAGCTTACATTTCATGGTAACCTTTTTTGGAAATTTAATTGAAAAGCATATGTTGTATTCATATTCTTTGCAAATTTTTATAGCTTAGCCCTTCATTCCACCATCGACTGATATTATCTCTCCAGCTATATAACTTGCCTCATCAGAAGCTAGGAACAAGACGAGAGGAGCTACATCTTCAGGTTTACCAAATCTTCCTAATGGTATCCTCGGAAGATATCTCTCTTGGAATTTTGGATCTTTCAGCCACTCAGTCATTTTTGTTTCAATGTTAGCAGGTGCCACAGCATTGACGTTAATGCCATACCGCCCTAATTCCTTTGCTGCCGTTTTGGTTAATGAGTCTAGTCCGCCTTTAGAAGCGGCGTAATTAATATTTCCAACCAATCCATCTCTACCAGCAACAGAGGAAATGTTAATTATCTTACCATATCTTCTCTCAATCATGTAAGGAGCAACAGCACGAATACAGTTAAAAGCGCCTTTAAGATTAACATTTATTACAGTATCCCACTCTTCTTCATTCATTTTATAACACATTGCTGGCCGCGCTATGCCCGCGTTGTTTACCAAAATGTCTACTTTACCAAAGTGTTCTATTGCTTTCTGAATAAGCATTTGAGCTTCTTCCCACTTACTAACATCAGCAATTACACCTATAGCTCTTCCTCCCATTTTTTTAATTTCCTCAACAACCTCGTTAACTTCTTCGACATTCCTACTTGCGTTAACGACCACATCTGCTCCCTCTTTGGCAAACGCTAAAGCTATGGCCCTGCCTATTCCGCGCCCAGAGCCTGTCACAACAACAACTTTACCTGAAAATCTTCCCATAATAACCCCCTCTATATTTCCTTATTAATAAACATATAAACTTTACCCAGCTAAATAGCGCTTCACAGTTTCAAAAGATATTGTATAATAACTTTTTAACAGTTTTTGGCTGAGATATTCTGGCAAAGAAGACCTTTTTAGTGGTTATTACTTGGATCTTTGCTCGTGGGTCTTTATGGTCTTTGTACATTAACTTTTTATTTTTTGCGTAACCTTTTATTGAGTTCCCCATATATGCCGCCTGGTAAGAAAAATGAGGAGGTTATAAGCAACAATCCATATATTATACAATGCGCCCCATAATAAGTCCCGCCTAACGTCACTCTCAAAATTTCACTTATGGGAGTCAATACAAAAGCTCCCAGAAGCGGGCCTACAAGTGTCCCTCTTCCCCCAAGAGTTGCCATTAATACGAGAGAGATAGACATTTCGAAACCAAACGCCGTTGCAGGATCTATGACTCTAAAATAGATCATATAGAATGAGCCACCAATCCCGGTGAAAAAGCCGCTCAGCAAAGCAGCAATGATGATATATTTAACAACATTAACACCATAAGATTCTGCAATATCCGGGTTTTCTCTTATCACCTTTAAATATAGCTGTAATCTTTTTGATCTCCTCCACAAGAACAAGAAAAAAAAGTACAAGCACACTATAATATAGAGATAGAAATATTCCTGTTTAAACTGAAGCTGCTCAATAGAAAATTCATAATAGGGAAAAGTTACTCCAAAAGAGCCTCCAGTTACCTCTCTAAAGCTCGTAAATAATTCCCTAAGCACATCCATGAATAAAATTGTTACAAGAATGAAATAAGGGCCTCGAAGCTTAGCTTTAAAGGCTGGAGTGAATAAAGAGACGCAAATCGCTGCTGACAAAAACGCGGCTACGAAAAGCCCTATACTTGCTGGGAAGAGAAAATACTCAACTAGAAAATACACAAAGTATGCAGACAAACCGAAAAAAGAGGAATGCCCAAGTGAAATTAGACCAGCGTAACCTCCGAGTATGTTCCAAGATGAGCTCAATAGTGCATATAAAAGACAGAGGATGAGGATACGTGTGATATAGGGAGACATGTTCAAAAAAGGAAATGCTGCCAAAAAAATAATGGCTAAAAACGCCAACAATATCTTATTGAGCTTCATGCTTATTCGCCCATAAGCCCTGTAGGTCTAAAATAAAGCAGTGCCATTACAATAGCGAAGGTTACAGCTCTAGCTAGTTCTACGTTATAAAGTAAACCTATAATAGATTCAATAACTCCTACCATGAAGGCCGCGATTAATCCACCAGTGAAGTTCCCTAAGCCTCCAAAGATACAAACAACGAAAGCTGGTGGTATGAAGTATCCTCCAACAAGCGGATAAATATGATAAATAGGAGTTAATAAACATGCGGTTACTCCGCAAAGCGCTACACCCATTGCGTAAGAGATACCATACGCCCTATCAGTGTTTATGCCAAGCAGGGCTGCTCTAACCCTATCTAGTGCTACTGCTCTAATTATCCTCCCAATTTGCGTTTTTGAAATGATATAATAAAAAATCACAGAGGCTATGATGGAGACTGAAAGCGCCACAACTCTAATAGCTGGAATTCTTAAACTGAAAATTTCATAAACCATTGAGGGAATTCGGACATATCTATAATTAGGAGAAAATAAAACCAAGAAAGTATATTCGATAACCATGCTTAAGCCGACTATTATGACTAAAAGCTGACCTGGAGAAATTTTAAGTGCTGGTCTAACAATAAATCTTTCGATTAAGACTCCTAATGAAAATAGGGCTATTACTACTATGGGCAAAGACATTAAAGGATCGACGCTGAAAAGCTCCCAAAGAAAGTAACAAAGATACATTCCAACCATTAAGAAAGCTCCATGTGCCAAGTTAATGGTTTTTAGAACCCCAAAAATTAAATTTAATCCCAAAGATAATAGTGCGTATATTCCACCAAGTAAAAGTCCGTTTATTAGCGCTTGAAGCAGCACTTGAATCATAATGACTCACCAAAAAGGTCTAATTAGGTCTTTTCGCTCAATTCTTGGTAACTTTTTATTTATACCCGCTAAATATTTTGCTATTTCTTTAAGTTTTTGGACGTCGTATGTAGCCATTATCATTAGCATTTCCATAACTGGTGACCCTCCTCCGTGAAGGCCTCCAATCTGACTCAGACCAGTCATGTCTGATGCTAAAATATCCTCAACGGCTCTGAAGGCTCTATGCACATATTCTGCAGAGAGTTCTGGATTGCGCATTATATATTTATGAAGTAATGGACCCATCTCTGCTTCGCAGAAATCTTCCTCGAGTGGTAGAGTACAAGCTAGTCCGCCTGCCAAATCAGCCAGTATTTCGAATTCCCTATATATGTGCTCCCCAGCTAATTTTCTTCCAACATTTACGAATCCGATGTCAGGTACACATGTTCCTGGGGGTGCTTTTGTAGAAAAATATGCACTAGCAACGCCAGCGGCATAAACGAGTTCTGATAAACAAACGTATTCTGATAACTTCTCTCTAACATGAGATGCCCCCTCAATATTGTTACATTCTGAGATTAATGCGGCAAAACCGCATAAAACATCACTCAATGCAGGTTTACAGCCAGTGTAGCTATGTCTGTGAAAAAGTGCGAATAATAATGCATAAATTCTTCCAAATTCAACTTCCCCGCAAAGAAAGACCCTCTCCCAGGGTATAAATGTGTCATCAAAAATAACTATGGACGAAATATCGCCATATTTAGCTATAGGGGCGTCAAGCTTAATTCTTTGTGTTCTCTGATGTGGGCGGGCCACAATTTTTAGCCCTTCAGCATCAGCGGGTATTGCAAAGGCAACAGCCCAATCGTTCTCTCCTTCAGTTAGAGCCCGCGTTGGAAATACTATAATTTCGTCCGCATGTGGAGCGATACTTGCATGAGCCTTTGCGCCTCGTACAACTATACCTTTATCATCCTTTTTTATGACATGCAAGTATAAATCTGGGTCTCTCTGCTCTTTAGGCCTTTTTATTCTATCTCCTTTAACATCCGTCTGAGCGCAAGCGGCAACGAGATCATTTGCCTGAAAATGCTCTAGGTATTTTAAAAATCGGTCATAATAATCCGTTCCATACTTAATGTCCACAAGTTTTGTAGCAACTGATAACGCATTTAAGGCATCCTTAGTCATGCAGCGTTGGATACAGCCGCCCGTATAATAACATAGCAAACGAATCATACTCTGCTTCTTTAACAAATCTTCATGGCTTTGGCAGATATGACAAAAGCGATTAATTTTTTCTCCTGTGATATGTGAAGTTGTGGTGAGAAGATCCTTAAATTCCGGGTTATGCGCCATATCGAAAGTTAGGCAAATAGTATTTATCCCAGGAAGCAATCTCTCATCCAGCCGACTAATTCTCTCTCCCTTTAAATATACATTTTTTCTCATGTTCTTTAATCTTTCAATATAATCCTGGCTGGTTTTAACAGTCATAATAGGTACCTCATTAGCCGTTATACTCCCATAATTTTTATTACTATTAATAAATCTTTCTCTATAACGAAGATATAATTTCAGCTATCTCAAAATACAAAAATAATCTTTCCAATAAAAGAAAAAATAAATGATTTATCCCGAGTATGGGCTTGTGGGAGGTAGTGGTATAACTGCTGTTCTTGCTGCAAATTGTTCAGGCCAGATAACATATAGTTGTTGATTAGACCATTGAGCTATAAAGGCGTGTGCTTTAGTATTTTGCCCTACATGAGGTTGGTTTCGACCCGCTAGTTTACCTATATCTGTGTCGGATGGACTGGCAGGAGTGCTGAACTTGCAGCCATGACCTCTTGCCGTACCTCCCATTGGTATATCTAATTCCCATGCAGCTTTCAATATGTTTTCACTAGTGACCTCGCCATACTTCTCAAGAACTCTCGGTAGAACCTCACTAAACATAACCCATGAGCCAGCGAAACCGTTGTTAGAGAACTCGGGAGGCGGCAATCCAAACTTTTGCTTATACCTCTTTACGAACTCTAAGAATGCTTCTTTAACCTTTGGAAGAAGGCCGTCCACATTAACTGTTTCAGGCGGGTTTGTCCCAACTTGAACGCCCGTAACTATTATATAATTAACATCATCTCCGATAGCCTTTGGAAGATCTGGAGCTACAACCCAGCCGCCTCCCTGACCCACTATTGCCTTGACTTTGAGACCCATCTCCTTCGCTTGTCTTAGGAATAATATGCAGTCATGTAGATAGGAGGCGGCTAAGATTACATCTGGCTTAGCCTCCTTTAATTTCAGAACAAGATAAGAGAGATCTGTAGCTGCAGATGAGTAGCCCTCATACAGGACTATTTTCATACCATACTTCTCAGCCATGAGGCGATTTCCTTCTCCTGCACTACTTCCAAAGGGACCGTCCTCAAATATGATCGCAACCTTAAGGTCCGATGGCTTCACTCCCAGTTTAGGAGCTATAACATCTGCAACGAATTTCACAGAGACTGGACCTAAATCTCCTCCAAGCTCGAAAAATCTCAGGAAGTATTTGAAGCCCCGTAAAGTCGCCTTATCGGTAACAGACATTACCTCCCAGTATACTTTTTCGTATCGTTCACAAGCTTCGCTTGCAGTTAGCATTATGGCGCTTCCATACGTGCCTATGACGAAGTCCACCCCCTCCATCGTAATAAGCCGTTCAGTCTCAGTTTTTGCGACCGTGGGGTCGCTTCTCGCGTCAGCCATAACATATGTTAGCTTAGCACCGGGTAATATGTTCCAGTCATTAGCCATTTCAACAGCTATTCTACAACCCTCCGCAACTTGAGTGCCCATTACTGCAAGGCTTCCAGTAAAGGAGTGAATCATGCCGACCTTTATCTCTTTAATGGGAGTTACCGCTGGTCTAGCTAAGATGGTCGCATATATATAATAGGCTGCCACAGCCACCACAACCACTATTACAATTAGCGCAATCGCTGTAACCCTGCTGATAGCATGCTTTTCCATAATCCTCTCCCCATCATACCAAGATAATTGATGATGTTATTTAAGTTTTATGTAAAGTTTTACAAAACGTCTTAAAACGATACCCAACTTGAATATGTATAAATGCTTACATTAATATTATGATGAACATTCTTATTCTGGGAGAAATCTCTCGTATCATTAAGTCCTGCCCTTAAACCTAACTATGATGCAGTATAGATGCCATTGTTTCAGAAATTGTATATCGACCATTTTTCAGAAAATTTAAAAAAGTTTAAGTATAATTAGTTTTCTTTTTTATAAAAATTAATAACAATTGGGGTTTTCATAATGAAAGAAGAAAAGTTTAGTGGAATGAAGATAAGTTACGTGAGTACAAGCCTTGGGGGCTTTAGCCTTGGATATTACCCAAATCTAGCATATATTAAAAACAATAAGATTATACGAATACGACCTTATTTCGATGAAAACATTGCATGGAAGATTAAAACTAAAAGAGGTATTTTTATTAAACCCGGGAGTAGCCTTCCCTCAGCTTTAGATTTATCCTATAAATTGCGCGCGTATTCTCCTAATAGAGTTAAATATCCGCTGAAACGTGTTGACTTTAATCCTAGAGGTGAAAGAAACCCGCAAAATAGAGGTAAAAGCAAATTTATTAGAATAAGCTGGGATGAGGCATTAGACCTTTTGGCTAGTGAAATAAAGAGGATAAAAGAGACTTATGGGTCTCATGCTATAGCAGTTTTAGCCGATGGGCATGGTCAAGGAAGCTGGAGGACACTTCACTTCTATGCCCACGAGCTTTTTGAACACCTAGGTGGCTGTACACATATTATAAGAAACCCAGATAGCTGGGAAGGCTGGTACTGGGGTGCAAAACATGTTTGGGGATGCGACGAATGGACCCGTGGCCTCTATTACGCTGATGCAGTTCTCGAAGACGTTTTAGAGAATACTGAGCTTTTAATACTCTCAGGTGCAGATCCCGAGACAACCACTTACGGTTTCTCTGGACAAATTGGAACAATCATTATGCGCTGGATTAAGGAGGCTGGTATAAAATGTATAGCTATAGCGCCCGATGCAAACTATACGACAGTAAAATGGGTGGATAAATGGATCCCCATAAGACCTAATACTGACGGGGCTCTCTATCTTGCAATCGCATACCTATGGATTAAAGAAGATACATATGATAAGGAATATATAAAGACGCACGCATACGGTTTTGAGGAATTCAAAAAATATGTGCTTGGCGAAGAAGATGGTGTGCCAAAAACTCCTGTGTGGGCATCAAGAATCACGGGGATCCCCACAAGAGTTATAAAGACTCTGGCAAGAGAGTGGGCATCCCATCGAACTTCAATAGGCATGATATATGGTGGGCCAAAAGTAAGGGGTCCCTATTCAACGGAGCCAGCAAGATTAGAAGCTTTGCTCTTAGCTATGCAGGGTTTAGGAAAACCTGGCGTTCATCATGTAAAACTTTTGCCCGGGATGAGCCGTGGACGCATTGTACCCTCTTATCCTGTACGGTTTGATTTTCTTATTTTTAAAGGCTTACCTTTTAATCCCGCAACTCGGGGTGGACGTGAACCATTTCCGCCGCCATTCATACCTAAGACATTGTTAGCAGACGCCATCCTTAATCCACCGATTAGCTGGTATGGCACTTCAGCACTTAGCGCCCGAAAAGAAGATCAATTTGTGAAGTATACGTACCCCTTTGAGGGTTACCCTGAGATCCGCATGATTATTAATGAAAACTCATGTCTTATCACTTGTTGGAATGAGGGGTTCAAAATAATTGAGGCTTTTAGAAGCCCAAAAATCGAATTTATAGTTGTGATTCATCCATGGCTTGAAAATGATGCTTTATTTGCGGATCTCATACTTCCGGCTGCCACTGTTTTCGAGACTGATGATGTATCAGGCGGTGCGGGATACGGTGGTGGTGCGGGCTATGGGTGTGCAGAGGTTCCAATCTTTTATTGGGTTAATAAGTGTATTGAGCCTATTGGCGAGTCTAAAACTGATTATGACATCATGCGTATGATAGCTGAAAGACTTGAGTTAAAATCATATCTAGAAGATTTTCCAGCATTTGAAGAATATGCTAAAAGGAAGTACGAGGAATCAGCATGTCCTAGACATGTGTCCTGGGAAGAACTCAAGAGGAAAAAAATATTCGTTCTTCCAGCGCCATCACCAGAAGAGTGGGAGGAAGTAAAAACGACACTTGATATAAAACCTGGTTTTGGAGCATTCTATGAGAACCCAGAAAATAACCCCCTTGAAACGCCTACTGGAAAAATAGAATTTTACTCAGAAAACTTAGCTAAATATTTCCCTGGCGACAATGAAAGACCCCCATCGCCTCGCTATATTCCGTATGGTGAAACTCACCAAGAAAGCTTATTCCACCCAAGGGCTAAGAAGTATCCATTACTTCTCGTTTCAAATCATCCGAAATGGAGGGTTCACGCGCAGTGTGATGATATTGCATGGCTTAGGGAAATACCTACATGCAAGATTAAAGGTCCAGATGGGTACTATTATCAACCCCTCTGGATCCACCCCATTGACGCTACTGCAAGAGGAATAAAACATGGGGACATCGTGAAAGTTTTTAATGAAAGAGGAACCGTTTTAGCGGCAGCATACGTTACAGAAAGAATAATGCCGGGTGTTGTGTCAATAGATCATGGCGCGAGAGCCGATATAATATCCATTGAAGATAAAATTGACAGAGGAGGAGCAATAAACTTAATATGCCCGTCAAAGACAACTTCTAAAAACGCGGCGGGCATGGTTGTAAGCGGCTTCTTAGTGCAGGTTGAAAAGGCAGATCCTGATGAATTAAGGCGTAAATACCCAGAAGCATTTAACAAGCCATATGATCCTATAATAGACTTATGCCAAGAAAGCTGGGTGATAGAATAACAAACAGCATCACCCATCATCTATTAGTGAAAAATTCAAAACATTATTAAGGAAAGTTTCCTGAAATTTGTCTTAATTTTCTTTTACTTAATCTTTCTATTTTTCTGTAGGACTTAGCGGTTAGAAGCGCAGCTCTATAATTACAAGGAAAAATTTATAATTTACAAAGTAGAACTATTTTCGAGATTGAAATTTAAGAGGTGAAAAATAGGAATGGCTTCTATAGAGGAGTTAGAAAAAAAGATTAAAGAATTAGAAAAAAGAGTGCAAGCTTTAGAAGACATCGAAGAAATCAAGAATCTTCAAAAGACATATGGCTATTATCTTGAGCATTGGATGGCTGATGAAATAGTTGACTTATTTTCTGATAGCCCTGAAGCAGCTGTAATAATTGCACGCGGTAAATTTAAAGGCAAGGAGGGCATTAGAAGATGGTTTTATTGGGGTCTAAATAAGGAGGAAGCCTTAAAATTACGAACTTTAAATCCGTATTTTCTGCATCAAGTAATGCAGCTTTCTGGTGTTGTTCACTTAGACCCAGATGGAAATAGAGCAAAAGGACGATGGTATGGTTTTGGGCCTGTAGCGATTCCTACACCCTCTGGGCGTTTAAAAGCAGGTTTTATGAATGGAATATATGAATGTGAATATATAAAAGAAAATGGTAAATGGAAAATTCTAAAGATGCATTGGTACAAAAGGTTTCTAGCACCATTTAATAGCTGGGTGGAGCCCGAAAAACGAACTGAACCTACGGAAGGGATGGTATTGGATCCTAACATATATAAACCTGATGAAAGGGGAGAAGAAAGAAACCTTTATCCCTCCGCATTTGTTCCACCTTTCCACTATAGGCATCCGGTCACAAATAAAGAAGTGCAAACACCCAATATTGAATTTGATAGAGATAAATACAGGTGGTACTATCAAGTCTGGTTCTAATGAATATTCCACCGATTATCATACATCATTTTATATATTTGATGAACCCCGTATTATTTAATATTCATTCTTGCTCCAAAAATATTTTTGAAATGTTCTAACATTAATTTAAATAGATAAGCAAAATCTATTACGGAAAATTTTTATAAGAGTGATATTGTTATATTAACCTCATGTCTTCAATAATGGTGACCGGTGGTTCTGGTTTTCTTGGATCTTATGTTGCCAGAGCATTAGCTGAGCGCGGAGATGACGTAATAATATATGATAATGTTTATTTAATTGAGGAAAGAAAATGGTTGCTAAAACCATATGAAAATAAAATAAAGATTGTTGAAGGAAGCATAATAGATATGCCAACAATTCTAAACGCTATAAAAAATTATAAAATTAACAAAATAGTGCATCTCGCAGCTATATTTAGGCCGTGGGTTGAAATTCACCAACCTTACTTATCCTTTAAGATCCAAGAAGAGGGAACAATAAATATTCTTGAAGCTGCTAGGCTACTGAATGTTAAGCGGGTGGTTTATGCTAGCACTGTTGGAGTATATGGTACTGAACATGCGGGTCCTAAATACGAACCAGTTGATGAACAACATCCTACAGAGTGCTGGTATCTCGGCCCTTACGCTGTATCTAAGAGATGCTCTGAGCTTTGGGGTCTCAATTATTTCTTCCACAATTCAGTGAGCTTTGTAGCACTAAGATTTGAAGCTATCTACGGGTTCTCCATGCGTGATCCATTAGGACTTTTAAAGCCAATGGTGGAAAATGCAGCTAGAGGCATAGCAAAAGAATATAACGAAAATGACATACCTCCAAAAGTTTTACCCCATTACGTGAAAGTAACATATACTTATGTTAAAGATGCCTGTTTAGGCATCTTATTGGCTTTAGATGCCAAGGATGAAAAATTAAAGTCAAGAATTTATAATATAACGGGCAAAGAACAGGTGACTCTTAGCAACTTGGCAAAAATAGTCGAGGAAGTAAGCGGCGTGAGCGTTAAACTTGCGAAAAGTCTAATGGACGCTGAAAATATTTTTAAAGGGCGTCCAGCTAGGTCTATTGAGACAGCAAAAAGAGAGATAGGTTTTATGCCAAGATATGATATAAGAAAAGGAGTGGAGGAATATATACAAACTTATAAGGAATATTATAAAATTAAAATAAAATAGATAGAAACTTTAAAAATTTTAAGAGACTATTAAAATATTGGGTGATTGGAATGACACGGAAAATCGGATTTATTGGTTTAGGTAAAATGGGCAGAAGAATGGCAAGAGTTCTTCTTACTAAAGGTTTTCCTTTAGTGGTATATGACATACGAGATGAAGCTGTTAATGAGGCTGTTAAATTAGGGGCTCAAAAAGCAAGCTCGGCAAAAGAGGTGGCTGAAAAATCAGAAGTGATTATGTCTAGCCTACCAACTCCAAGGGATGTTGAAGACGTTTATTTAGGCAAGAATGGGGTGTTAGAAGGAATAAAGCCGGGTTCAGTTATTATAGAGTTAAGCACAATAGATCCTGGTACATCAATAAAAATTGCTCAGGAAGCAGCTAAAAGAGGTGCCCATTATCTTGATTGCCCAGTCAGCGGAGGACCCGAACACGCTGAAAAAGGAGAGTTGACAATATTTGTTGGGGGGGACTACGAAGCTTTTAAAAGCGTAGAGGAAATATTAAGAGTAATAGGTAAAAATGTGAACTATATAGGAAAAACAGGCGCAGGTAATATTGTAAAACTTACAAATAACATTATGTCGCTGCTCAATATCTTGGTCGCATCTGAAGCTCTCGTTTTTGGGGTAAAAGCGGGTCTTGATGCTGATGCATTATTCAACGTCTTAAACACTGGTGCTGGTCGGTCATATATATTTACTGCATGTTTTCCTAGAGTCTTGGAAGGGGATTTTAGACCGCATTTCTCATTAGATTATGCAATCAAGGATCTGGGAATCGCATTAGATTATGCAAAAAAGCTCAAAATACCAATGCCTATGGTTAGTTTAGCCCATACTCTCTACCAAATGGCAAGCGCTACGGGAAGAGGAAACGATGACTTTACTGCTGTAATTTGTCTTTTAGAGGAGTTATCTGGAGTTAAAGTTCGATCAAAAAAGACCTCTTCTGATACTTAAACAAATCATATCGAAGAAGATATATTTTGTTTTTTTACATAGACGCATTTTAATTTAAAAGAAAAAGAATTAAGTAAAATTCCTTTTCCGACTTTTAAGTGGGATCATTTTTTATCCTAATTTTCCTGTTGAAATATTACTGGGATCGTTTAAAGAGCAAAAGTAAAACTGAAATTTAGGAATGCAATTTCAAATAGCAGGGAAAGTCAAAGGTTATGAAGTACTTTTAAGCATAACGGGAGAGAAGAAACAAATGCTATATATTTAACTTTAAAATTATGGGCGTCGGATCAGATAAAAACATTTATATGAGTTCTTTTTATATAGGGAATTCGGAGGCAGATTTATGAGGGACTTTTCAAACTATGCGTTAGCTAGACTGCAAGTAGTAGCAATAGTGATCATTATGATTATCGCAGTTGCCGCTGTTTCATTTTATTTCTATTATTCAGCTCAAGTGCCTCCAGCGCCAGCAAAAAGTGAAATAGTCCTCGGAGGAACTTTTCCACTTTCCGGAACTTATGCATTGCAAGGTGAAGCGTGTAAACGCAACTGGGAGCTGGCGGTAGAGGAATGGAATGCTAAAGGCGGGGTATATATCAAGGATTATGGCCGTAAGTTACCTGTAAAGCTGATAATCTACGATGATAAATTTGATACAGCAACACTAACAAGCCTAACTGAGCATTTAATCACTGTAGACAAAGTTGATTTTCTGATTGGTTGTTGGGGGAGCCCAATGTATATGGCGCAGACAGTTATAGCCGAGAAATACGGTTTCCCAACAATTACTAACAATAATGCAGATCCTATATATCAGCGAGGCTACAGATACTGCTTTTGTATAGTTCCACTAAGATCTACAGCATCATGGTCTTTTCTTAAAATGATATCTGAGCTCCCACCTGACAAAAAGCCTAAAAAATTAGCAATGATATATTCGAATGATGTGGGGGGAAAGGCGGGCTATAACGGGACTTTGCAATGGTTAAAGATGCATCCGGAAGCTGGATTTGAATTAGTGTTTAGCGAACCATTTGATCTTGGTCAGGCAGATTATACTCCGATCCTGGAGAAACTTAGAGCCTCAGGAGCAGAGGTCGCGCTTATTGAGGTCTTAGGCGGCAGTGCAATAACTATGTTTCGTCAATATGGGGAGCTGGGGTTATATTTCAAAGCAATATACGGCGCTTATGGTCTCGGTGATAAGCCTGTTTATGAAGCCATAGGAAAAGCAGCAGAGTATAAAGTGGCTGGTATGCACTGGCACTGGGCAATACCAACTCGAGAAAACCAGGAATATTTGAAGAGATATCGGCAAAAATATGGGGAAGATCCTCGTGTTGGCTTTGAAGGAGCATGGTACTCCTTAGCAAAGATATTTCTTGAATGTGTTGAAAAAGTCGGCACGTTGCAGGGTAATTACTTAGAAAAAGTTCGGGATGCCATAGCCAATTGGGAAGGTGAAACTACTGTGGGACGCATAGCATGGAAAGGAGGGCAAATAGCGCAATGGGAAGCTCCATTCCCACCGCTTGTGCAGATACAGGGTGGAAAAGATCGTCTAATATATCCATATGAGTGGGCGGAGGCTCCATTTATATATCCTCATCCATAAAGAGTGGCGTTCTGCGATGTTAACGATCCAAACGCTGATCACAGGTCTTCTCATGGGTGGTATTTACAGCTTATTTGCAATGGGTCTGTCCTTAATCTTTGGCGTGATTCGAGTAGTAAACTTTGCACACGGGTCATTTGCGATCCTCGCCGCCTATATTGCACGCGAACTAGCTATTGCCTACAACGTGGATCCCTTTATATCCCTTGCAATAGTATTTCCTCTTTTCTTTTTACTCGGGTTAATAATTTATCCTACTCTCGTTAGAGATGTAGCTTTACGAGGAGGACGCGCAAGCTTATTTCTAACATTTGGACTTGCTCAATTAATTGATGGTTTATGCTTATATTTTTGGAGAGGAGATCCTAGAACAATACCCGCTTCTTATGCTATATATATTATAGAATTAGGACCCCTTATGCTGCCAGTTGTGCGGTTTGTTAGTTTAATTGTAGCGATTGCGGTGACATTCCTTGTTTACTTTTTTATATCAAAGACTTTCTTTGGTAAAGCAATACGAGCAACAATATTAGACCGAGAAGCAGCCCAACTAATGGGCATAAATATAAACTACACGGTTACAATGGGATTCGGCATAGGCATCGCTTTAGCATCTCTTGCAGGTGTTCTCTCAGGAATAATATACGGCTTTAATCCAGGCTCCGCTGGCATCTTCGTATTTAGATCACTTGTTTGCGTCGTTATGGGTGGTCTGGGGGACCCGTTTGGGACAACGATTGCCGCATTTATTTTAGGATACTCTGAAGCCATCTTTATGAGCATAGCACCAGCGGCTCTAACACCCATATTAGCTTTTCTTTTACTCTTAATAGTGCTGATCATAAGGCCAAGGGGGATACGTGGTGCCGGGCTGGCGTAGACTTAGTTCCTTCTTTTCTTTAAATTTTATAATAATTCTAGCTTTTCTAATTATTACAGCGCTTTTGCCCCTAATTTGGTCTTCCCATGGTGTATTGCACATACTCTCTATTATATACATGTATGCAACAATGACTCTTGGGTGGAGCACTTTAGCGGGATTCGTTGGAGAAGTATCGTTTGGGCATCATGTTTTTTTTGGGCTTGGCGCTTACACCACTGCTTTGCTATGGCTAAACTTCAGACTAGGGATTCCCGCATTACCCATTAGCGGTGTAGTTTCATTAGCGTTTGCGGTCGTAGTTGGTCTTCTTTTCAAAAGAATATCGGGTGTTGTCTTCACAATAGCCACACTATGCATTTCTGAAGTAATTAAGTCCCTATTCTTAAACTGGGAGGCAGTAGGCGCCGGGATTGGATTACAACTAAATCCTTTACCCCGGATTCCAATGATCACTTATTACTATACAATTTTAGCTGCCATGGTCATTGAAGCGTTCCTTGCTTATTTAATAAGAAAATCCAGGTATGGGTTAGCCCTATTCGCTATAAAAAATGATCCAACAGCTGCTCAATGTTTGGGTATTAGAGTGATAAAGTACAAGATTTTATTTCTGCTGTTTGGGGCGTTCTTTGAAGGTGTTGCAGGCGGATTTTACGCGTTGCTTGTCTGTCACATTGAGCCATTAACAGCTTTTGACGTTATGCTAATGCTAAACATGCAATTAATTGGATTATTAGGCGGCATCGCAACTATTTGGGGACCGATTGTCGCCTCATTTCTCTTCCTACTAGCTGCGCAGTATGTAATCATTCAATTTAAAGAAATACAAATTATTATTTGGGGTGTTATAATGATTTCTCTAATAAAATTTATGCCAAATGGTCTCGCTGGCGTTCTACGGAGGAGAATATAATGTTAATAGTCGAAAATGTGACGATGCGATTTGGCGGTTTGGTCGCGCTTAACAAAATTTCACTTCAGATTAAAGAAAAGGAAATAGTCGGAATAATTGGCCCAAATGGCTCCGGGAAAACTACATTATTCAATTGTGTCAGTGGAGTCTATTCTCCAGGTTCTGGTAGAATAATATATAGAGACCACGATATTACAAGGCTAGGACCCGAAAAAATTTTCAGACTTGGAATAGGAAGAACCTTCCAAAATATACGTATTTTTCAAGACATGACCGTTCTTGAAAATGTTATGGTTGGAGCGCTTTTCGGCAGGAATCGCAACATAACAATGAACGAGGCGCGCGAAAAAGCCTTATATTGGCTCGAGTTTGTTGGATTAAAGAATAAAAAGGACATGCTTGCAAAGGATCTGCCCTTAGCGCAAAAAAAGTTGATTGAAATAGCTCGAGTTTTAGCCGCAAATCCAGAATTAGTATTATTTGATGAGCCGCTCGCGGGTTTAAATCCGGAGGAACTCTCGTTTGCTGTAAAGACAATTAAAAGGGTCAGAGATGAACTAGGCATCACAGTCGTATGGGTTGAACACATTTTAAGGGCTCTTATGAAGGCTGTGGATAGAGTAATAGTCTTACATCATGGTGAGAAAATAGCTGAAGGCTCTCCTCAAGAAATAGTTAATTCTCCGAGGGTGATTGAAGTATACTTGGGGAAGAAACGAGCATAACTTGAGGGGATCTCAATTGCTAAAAGTCGAAAAAATAAATGTATTTTATGATGAAGTTCAAGTTCTATGGGATTTATCCCTAGAGGTTAAACAAGGCGAAATAGTCTCAATTGTTGGACCTAATGGTGCTGGAAAAACAACTTTATTAAAAACGATTTCTGGTCTTATACGCCCAAAAACTGGTTTAATAATGTTTCTTAATGAACGAATCGATGGGCTTATTCCTCACAAGATAGTTGAGCGAGGAATAGTTCAAGTACCAGAGGGGCGGCGCTTGTTTCCATTTATGACCGTGCAGGAGAATCTCGAGATGGGAGCTTACACGCGTAGAGCTAGAGAGAAACTGAAAGAATCGTTAGAATTTGTTTATCAGCTCTTCCCTGCGCTAAAAGAGAGAAGAAATCAATTAGCCGCAACTTTAAGCGGAGGAGAACAACAAATGCTGGCTATAGGTCGGGCGTTGATGTCACAACCAAAACTATTACTCATAGATGAGCCCACATTTGGATTAGCACCAAAAATAATCGCTGATGTTATCGAAGTAGTAAGAAAATTAAACGAGAAGGGAACGACTGTTTTGCTCGCTGAGCAAAATATTCAATGCGCACTTGAACTCTCAGATAGGATCTATATAATTGAGACAGGCAAAGTGGCTCTTAATAAGCCACCCAGTGAGTTAATGGAGATGGAAAGCGTGAGACAATGGTACTTAGGATTATAACTTTACTTTATTTTAATTTAATCTTCATGTTAAGCATGTTCCTTGCGGGAACTATTAAATTTTTCCTGGTGTTTAGTGTAAAAATAAAGAGGCAAATAAATATTTTATGGGGTTGGAGCAAGCTCGTATGTTATATATCCTTCGGGATCCCTTTTTGTGATGATTAATCGCACCTTCATTCCTGGCCTTAATTTTTCGTGGTTCTCAGCGTTTATCCATGCTAAGACTCTTACTCCCTCTTTTAATTGAGCAATACCAATTATATAGTCCTTATAGTGTGCGAAGGAGGGAGGCTTAACGTTAATTACCGTGTAAGTGAGGAGCTCTCCTTCGCCACTTAGTGGAAGCCACTCCATCTCGCTACTCAGGCAGTTGGGACAATCGGCCCTTGGTGGAAAGAATATTTCGCTACACTTAATGCAGCGAACTACATAAATTCTTCCCTCTTTTAGTCCTTCAAAAAACCTCATAATTCTTGAAACACCAATAACGTACCTTATTGGAAACTCTCGGAGACTCACGTAAAGCGGTAACTTCGTCCTCTCCTCCTCAATTATGGGTAGACCTCTCTCCCTTATTTTTTCTTGAGCCCTCTCAAACAGTTTAGATAGCTCAGACATGTAGATCACCCTCTTATCTATTTGGCTTTTCTAAGGATAAGATTGTCACATAAGCGTAATGCCCTGTTCCCCCAACATTATGTGCCAACGCTTTCCCCCTCCGTATGGTTGCCTGAGCTTTAGGATCAGCGTATTTACCATACTCACCCCTAAGCTGCTTCGTTAATGTGTAAATCATTGAGACGCCTGTAGCGCCTATTGGATGTCCCTTAGTCTTCAACCCACCATCCAAGTTAACAGGTATTAAGCCGCCGTTATATGTCTGCTTCTCTCTCACAAGATTCACGCCCTCACCCCTCCTACAGAACCTTAAATCTTCATAGGCCATTATCTCAGCTATTGTGAAGCAATCATGCACGCACGCAACGTCTATATGCTTAACAGGATTATCCAATTCTATTCCAGCTCTCCTATAAGCCTCCTCAGCAGCTCTAACAGCGCTCTCAAGACCGCAGTAATCGAGCTTCAAAAACTTTTCACGGTTTATTAAGAGGCTTGAGCCAGTCGCCGCGCCTATACTATTTATCCAAATGGGCGTATCGGTTAATTTTCTGGCAACGTCTTCGCTGGCTAGTATAGCAACGCTTGATCCGTCGGTGAGGGGGCAGCAGTCATATAATTTAAGCGGCCAAGCAATATACCTTGACTTCATAACATCATCCACAGTTATCTCTCTCCTAAACTGCGCCTTAGGGTTCATCGCTCCATAATAGTGGTTTTTCACAGCAACCTCGGCTAGATCCTCCTCCCTTAAGCCATACTTTGACATATAACTGGTAGCATGTAACGCATAGTACCCGGGAAAAGTCAACCCAAAGTTTTCGAACTCCCACAGGTAGCTGCCTCCACCCCTGCCCATCCGCTCTATCTGAAGAGGAGTTGGGAGTTCATGCATTTTCTCAACCCCAAGAACCAAAACTAAGTCCGCGTATCCGCTGGCAACAGCATTATATCCAATAAGTAAAGCCGCGCTTCCAGAAGCACACATCGCTTCAACACGCATACTACCCTTCGGCAGTACACCACAGTAGTCTGCACAGATAACGGCAGGCGAGTCCTCAGCCGTCCAAACCCCGGCACAGCCCTGCACCATGAACTTTATATCCTTCAACTCAAGGCCAGCGTCAATCAAAGCCTCCTTTACCGCTTCAAATGCCAGTTCATCTATTCTCACGTCAAATCTATTGCCAAAACGGCTTTGACCAACACCTACAATAGCCACATCACGCAAACGGGACACCCCATTAAGCAAATTCGCTATACTAATCCATGTAGTATCAGAGTCTCTTATTAAAAGCTTTATTAGAACAACATCTTCCGGAAAAAAGGAGACCATTTAAAGTTAAGTAAGAGTGCTGAACATGACTAAAAATAGCTGCATAGAGCTTCTCATGATTAATACCAAAGTGATGAGCGCATAAAAGGTCTTCAGACTCGATCCCAACAGATTCTTGAAAAAGTTCGAACATATAACAAGTATCATTTATTAAAATATTAAATAGTTCATTATGAATAAGCACAATTATTAGTAAAAGATCAAAAAAGAGGGTTCTTGTTGTTTGTTATTCTTTCTTCTCGCTTCCTACCCATTTAGGAGGTCGTTTTTCAAGAAAGGCCTTTATGCCTTCTTTGAACTCGTCTGTCAACGGAAGAAAGGCAAAATCTTTTACTGCAGTTTTGTGTATTTCGTAGAAAGCGTTCTTAAGTATATTAATAGATGTTTTTGCAAATTCTGTAGCGAGCGGGGAAGCCCTTAATATTTTTAGAACGAACTCTGCTCCCGTAGCTTCTAACTGATCTGATGGCACCGTTATATCTACTAGACCTAAGTCCTTTGCCTGTTTAGCAGTCATCCATTCACCAGTCAAAATATATCGTATATACCTCTTGCCCATTAGGCCAACTCCATAGATTGATGCCACAGGTGGAAAGGCGCCTATTAGCACTTCTGGTTGCGCAAAAAGAGCATCCTCGCTAGCAATGACGATATCAGAAACCACATTGAGTTCCATTCCCCCTCCAAAGGCCAAGCCATTAACTAGCGTTATTATAGGCTTCATATAATTAGACATTATTTCCATTAAAGGGTTAGCAAATTTCTCTAACCAAATTTTTGCATCCAAAGGCTTTTTCCATAAATCCATCATAGAGATATCGTCACCGCTGCTGAAAGCTCTTCCCTCCCCCATTAAAATTACTGCTCTAATATCCTCATCCACGGCAGCCTTCTCAAAGGCGCTTCTGAGACCTTTCCAGCAAGCCTCATTAAGCGCATTTAGCTTCTCCGGCCTACAAATACTTATAACGGCGTGGTCATGTCTTTTTTCATATCTTATTGGGCCAAAATCTGTTCTTTCATAATTCCATGCATAAAAACCTTTACCTGTTTTAAGACCGAGGGTTTTCTCCTCAACCATCTTCTCTAACATTGCATTGGGCTTATATTCCTGAAAGCCTGTTGCATCAAACTTTTGCTTAAGAAGCGTATATAAATAATCAATTCCTATTCTATCAGCAAGTTGGAGTATTCCCATTGGTAAGTTCATCCCTAATACCATAGCTTTATCTACATCCTCTTTTATACAGACACCATTTTGAAAAAGCCAGCAAGCTTCGTTCACCGCTGTTGCTATAAGTCTGAATGGATTTAGAGAGAACATATTTTCGGTAGGAAGAATGGGTGGTCTTACGTAAGCTCCGGGTTTTGGATATTTATAGAACCCTTCTCCCCTCTTAACCCCAAGCTTGCCTTGAAGGACCATTTCTTCCAAAGTCTTGGGTATCCTGAGAGGATAGCCTCTTTTACTCATTTCAGAGATCCCCAAATGAAAGACATCTACCCCTATAATATCTAAAGTTTCAAGTCCGCCCATAGGCCATCCAAGTCTAAACCTAACCATTGCATCCACATCATGAGCAGTAGCTCCCTCCTCTAAGAGTCTCACGCATTCAATAAATATCCTAGTATTTATTCGGTTGAATAAGAAGCCAGGAACATCTCTATTAACAATCACGTATTCTTTTCCGAGGCTTTTTATAAAATTCTTTGCAACGTTAACGGTTATTTGGTCTGTATCTTCTCCTCTTATTATTTCAACCAGCGGCATTAATACCGGAGGGTTAGAAAAATGTAATCCTATAAACTTCTGGGGCCTGTTGGTTGCTTTAGCTAAAAGCGTTATAGGTATCGTAGAGGTGTTTGATGCAAAAATAGCATCACTTTTCACAATACTATCTAGCTTCCTAAAAACATTCTTCTTTATATCTTCATTTTCTGTAACTGCTTCTATTATAAGGTCAGCATCCCTTAGATCTTCGATATTGAGCGTTGTTTTTATACGATTTAATACTATTTGAGGAGACTCTTTAAGCGTTCCCTTCTCATGCAATTTCTCAAGACTTCTTGCTATACTCTCAATAGCCCTCTCTAATATATCCTCGCTAATATCTAAAGAAGTAACTTTGTAACCAGATATGGCGCAAACTTCTGCTATACCATGACCCATTACTCCTGCTCCAACTACTGCAACATGTTTGATATTTGTATTCATTATTTTGAGCACCTCGTATCCTTATAACACTTAGTATTTAGGATCAAAACCACTAAATAAACTTTCTTTATGCGGCAGTTCAGTCTTTGCTATTCTACTTATCGCCTCTTCTCTTTACACTTACTTAGAATATTAATTGAACTTAATTTTTGTTAAATTTCCTTAATCTCTAATATATTTTATAAAGTTCTATAAGGTGGAAAGAAAAAGCCAAACGCCTATGAGCGATCCTCTCTGCTTTTCTATGCATCCGCTTAGATATACTGACTTCCTTAAATAACCTTTGCCCAACAAAATGGGTAATTATATACTTTACCTCCACTCGCCTATCCCAAATTTGTTTAGAACTGGACCAAACAGTGCTAAGAAGCAAAACATTCTTAAACCAAAAAGGCATATCTTGTCATAAAATTAAAATATCGCCCAAAAATCATCAATAATTAAGAATATAGGTGTGAGTGCAAATAATGCCTGATTACAAGAAGTTATACGAACAAAAGCTTAAGTCGCCTGATGAAGTTGTGAAGTTAGTAAAACCAGGTATGTGGATAGGCATAAGTGGTCTCTCATGTGTTGCTTGGTTGTTCGATAAAGCTTTAGCTGAAAGGGTTTCTGAGTTAATGGATATCAAACTATGGACACCTGTCCCCCTTAGGCCCCTTAAATGTCTTGAAGAAGATGATAAAGGAGAAGTATTTTCGGTTTATTCTGACATGTGGAACGAAGTTTTACGGAGATACGCTAGAATGAAACGAAGAGTTTACTATGTACCAGTTCATCTTGGAGAGCTTCCCAAATTATTTAGGCGCGGTATCTTGAAGGTAGACATCGCTGTAGGAACAGTAACTCCAATGGATAAACATGGCTTCTTTAATTTCAGTACCGAGAATACTTTTAGGAGAGCAATGTTTGAAACCGCGAAAATAAAGATAGTTGAGGTTAATGAAAGTGCTCCATGGGTTCCAGGCGGATATAATGAATGCATACATGTATCTGAGGTGGACTATATTATAGAGAACCACGAAGACAAAATCCCTGAAATTCCTTTAATCACTCCAACAAAAGAGGAAGAAAAAATTGCAGAAAACATTATCAATCTCTTACCAACGTTAGATGGGCTGACCATTCAAATTGGAATAGGAGGCGTACCTGACATTTTTTGCAATCTTCTGGAAGAAAGAGGAGCTAAAAATATTGGTGTACACACTGAAATGCTAACAGAGGGTATTTTCAGATTGGCTGAAAAGGGTATTATAAATTGTAGAAAGAAAAGCTTCTTGCCGGGGAAAATCGTTCATACGTTTTCGGCGGGAAGTAGAGAACTATATGACTGGTTACATTATAATCCATTAGTAGCCAGCTTCCCCTCCGACTTTACCAATGACATAAACATTATCTCCTTAAATGATAACATGGTCAGTATCAACTCAGCTTTAGAGGTCGACTTAACGGGTCAGATATGCGCAGAGTCTATAGGACCGCAACACTACTCAGGAACCGGAGGACAGGTTGCGTTTGTGAGGGGCGCATCTTATACTTCTCCACAGGCAGCGCCCCCCCTAGGATGGCCATCAAACATCTCGATCATCGCATTACCTTCAACATATGTAGACAAGGAAACTAAAGAACTAAAGTCAAGAATAGTTCCATTCCTCAGATCAGGATCTGTTATCACAACCCCAAGAACCGATGTAGTTTATATTGTGACTGAGTACGGTGTTGCAGACTTAAGAGGGAAGTCTGTACCTGAGAGGGTTATGGAGTTAGTGAAAATAGCGCACCCAGACTTCAGGGATTGGCTAATTAAAGAGGCTAAGAAATTAGGGTTACTAATTTAATTTAGCCTAGTTGCGCATAGGTACCTAGACGAGAAGATTAAGAGCATATTATACCTGTGCCATATTTACCCCTTTTGTAGTTATTTTCATTCAGGACGCATGTCTTATTGCTTTCGCTAAGCTGAAACTCTTTGCAACACTTATGCTATTGGTAGGTTCGAACCCAATGATGCTAGAGATATCTCCATTATTAAGCGCTCATCGGATCTCTCTTAAGCCAGATACTATTATAGTAAGGTTACTCAAAAATCTTTTGATATGTTGTTTTAGTGTAATTAGTTGTGTCATTATTCATTCCACAAATCCTTTATAACATAATCTAATTCCAACTTCTTCAATATTTCTGGTAACGGTTTACCAGTTTTTCTATCCCATTGCATCTTTTCATAAAAGACATCAAGCATTCTCTCCCAATATGGCATTAGAGTTATATCTTTAAAAGGTCCGTCTGGGACAGCAGAGCCGTAACGCTTTGAGGGGAAATCTAGGTCTGGAGTGTGTCCGCACCTGACATTAAAGGCTTTTAACAAATTAGCAATCCTAAGACCGACGATTTTAGCTTCTTCGGGTGTAAAGTCCCATCCAGTAGCCGCGGCTACCGCTTGTGATGTGAGATCTATATTTAAAAGCGTATTAAAACGACATACTCCAAGCGAATCATCATAATCTAGTAATCCGAAAGTTTCAGCAACGGCTGCAGCTAATTGAGTTGCTGTTTCTGCATTTATAGTTTGAGGAGGTTGCATGTACTTACGTAAGCCAAGCGAAAAGTGGCTTTCTATTGTTCCTGTATTTGAAATACAAGTGTAAAATTGTTCACATATCATAATTCTGTGGTCATGTCCTCGTGGCGTGTTTCCCTTTTTAGTGTAAATAGCTATATCTTGAGCCCGTCCCTCACCAATTTTCTCAGAAGCGTATTTGACACCCTCAGCTAATATGTCTCCAATACCCTCACGCTTTGATATTAAGATAAGCATTTTTTTGACAGCATCAGTGTTTCCCCAATTCAATTCAATTCCATCTAAATCTTCTTTGGTAATGACTCCTTTTTCATAACATTCCATTAGAAAGCTTATAATCCACCCCGATTCATTAACATCCATACCAAGATCATCAGTCATATAACTAAGTAATATGGCTTCCATAAGATCGGTGCTACCTATATTAGGTCCCCAAGCAGCAAGTTGTTCATATTCAGGTTCTTCAATCGTAAGACCAGCTAGCGGGCCTGTCGTTATTACTAACTCATTGCAGTGTTGACATTGACATGCCCAACAAGGGCTCCTTTTTATGCTAAACTTTCTACGGATACTCTCAGGCGACCACTCATTAAGAACCCTCTCTTCAACAGACCAAACGTTAGTGGTATAATTCTTCACAGGAAGAAAATGCATTTCTTTGCCTATCAATATTGCAGATAAGGTGCCCCATTTGAAAACATCGGTTTTCTTCACGTTCTCTAACATCGTGTTAGCCACCATTCTAAGTTTTTGATTATCAACTATTGGAACACGTTTGTTGCCCCTTGCGACGGCTATTGCCTTTAACTTCTTTGATCCTAACACAGCGCCTGGACCATTATGAGCCGCAATGTGGCCACGATCAATAACTATTGAAGCAAATTTTACAAGATTTTCACCAGCAGGTCCGATTGAGGCGACGCTCATTTCCTTTTCTTTCTTACCATGTTCTTTTTTAATAATATCGGTAGTTTCATAGGTCCCTTTTCCGACAATCTTGTTGGCGTCTAAGAACTGTACCTTTTCTCCATCTATATAAAGATACAACCAATCTCTCGTCACTCCCTTAATAACTATGCCATCAAAGCCAGATAATCTTAAGAAAGCCCCAAAGAAACCATTAGCTTGAACCGAAACTGCGCCATTTGTCAATGGGCCTTTTGTGACAACAGAAACGGTTCCAGATCCGGGAATTATTGTCCCTCCTAACGGCCCTGATGCAACAATTAAATGATTCTCCGGGTCATTCCATCTTACTTCAGGAGGGACTTCTTTGTAAAGTATGTATGCTCCTAAACCAGTACCCCCAATGTATTTCCTTAAAGTTTCTTCGTCTAGATCCTCTATGGTTGCATCCTCTTTAGTTAAATTTACTCTTAGTATTTTCCCCCAATATCCGCCTATATCCAGAAAAACGCTAGCCTCCTTTTTTATAATCTTTTCAACTAATCATTTTAATATTTTTCGTTTTTACAGTAACCGTACTATGCTACTTAGTAATCTGAGACTTTATTTTCAATGAATTTAGCGCTTTTTAGTAATTTTATGTTGGTGGCTGCAAAACTTTTTTGGCAATTGAAGCCGCGCATGATGTTCAGGTTACTTAAATTATAGGTAAGTATATTGATGTAATTTTTCAGATGCTAGCCAGAATCGGATAATCCTCAGTATAACTTATTTAATGAAAGCAAAAATTTATTTTTGGTTTTGAGGTAAAATTTAATTAAATTCGAGTTTCAGTTAATAAGTTATATGTAGGGGGATTTTTATGACGTTGGGATATGGAAAGATATGTTGGGTTGATTTAAGCAAGAAAGAAGTAAATTACCAGCCTATGGACGCTGCTTTAGCCAGAAAATATATTGGGGGTATTGGATTAGCGACAAAGATACTTTGGGACGAAACGACCTCGCAGACGGAGCCTTTCTCTCCGGAAAACCTGCTGATATTTATGGTTGGCCCTTTAACTGGAACATTTGTTCCTTCGAGTAGCCGTTATGTTGTGGTTGGAATTTCACCTTTAACTGATATTCTTGGGATAGCACACGCTGGAGGTAACTGGGCTTATGAGCTTAAGCATGCTGGTTTTGAAGGGATTGTAGTTAGAGGTAAGTCAGAGAAGCCTGTATATCTATGGATCCATGATAACACCGTTGAGATTAAAGACGCTCAACATGTTTGGGGCTTAGATACTTACGAGACATCGGAATTACTACAAAAAGAGACTGATGCAAAGGCTAGTGTTGCATGTATCGGTCCTGCCGGGGAGAAAAAAGTAAGGATCTCTTGCATCATAAATGATGGTAGGGCAGGTAGGGCTGCCGCGCGATGCGGCTTAGGCGCGCTAATGGGGGATAAAAAGTTAAAGGCTCTCGTTGTACGTGGAACACAATCGATTGAGGTTGCTGACGAAAGAGGGCTAAGGGACGTCGTGAAAGAAATTTATGAACAAAGCCCTCCCGAAAAGTTGGAGGAAGTAATAGATATGCAAGTGAATGTGCTTAAGAGGTTCATTAAAATCGGAGCGCCTATTAAGAATTGGCTGGAAGGTTCTTTTGAAGAAGGAAATATGATAGCCGAAGAGCTAAGGAAGACCCGACCGTATCATTGCCGCGGTTGCCCTTACCAAGACTTAGAGTCAAAGCTGGTGGATGGAGGCGAGAGACATATGGTTTGGGAGCATTGGGGGCCACTAGGATCCAACTGCCTAATTAGCGATGTAGAGTCTTTACAAAAGGCATATTCGCTGTGCAACAGATATGGCTTAGATACTATATCTACTGGCGTAGTAGTAGCCTTCGCTATGGAATGCTTTGAAAAGGGCATTATAACAGAGAAGGAAACTGGTGGGATTAAGCTGATTTGGGGAGATTCTAAAGCTATGCTAGAAATTATAAGAGAGATAGGTGAAAGGAAAGGCTTTGGTGCATTACTGGGCGAGGGAGTTAAAAGAGCGGCTGAAAGAATTAAAGGTCTTGCCTATGAATATGCAATGCATGTAAAGGGATTGGAAATCCCGGCTCATGACCCGAGAACTCACATGACACGAGCTCTAGGTTATGCTACGGGTAGCATCGGAGCGGCTCATATGGAGACTTTCCCCGGGGATCACATAGAAGGTTACATTGAAGATATTAGTCAATTCACTATGCCGGAGCTGGGATATACTACTCGATTGGATCGCCTCTCTACAGAAGGCAAGGCAGAGCTTGTAGCCAAAATGCAGGACTACAATAGCATGCTGGATTCATTAGTTGTATGTATTTTCAGCGCATTACGAATCAAACCCTCCCAATTTGTAAGGCTCCTGAATAATATTATTGGTTGGGACATGGATCTATCCGATTTTATGCTTGCGGGGGAACGAATCTTTAATTTAAAACGAATGTTTAACGTAAGACGTGGCATCAGCCGAAAAGACGATACATTGCCGCCAAGATTGCTTACTCATAAGCGACCTGGCCATGGCTTCGGAGTTCCCTTCCTCGGTGCGATATTGAGTGAATACTATATGTACAGAGGATGGAGTGAAGAAGGCATACCAACTAAGAAGAAACTTAAGGAATTGGGTTTGGAAGAGTGTCTCCAATTTAGCCCCTTCTAAATATCGTCACTGTTTATGATGCCCCACTCTGATAATATGTCTATTCTATGAAGATAGAAGAAGACTGTTATGGGACCCCTTTTCTTTTTTAGCATTCTGCCGATTTCCATCGTCTTTTCTTAGATTAACTCTCAGCCCCCTAGAGATGCAGAAATTAGATTCTTAGGCATAAAAACATAGCCATTATATGCGAAAAATATAAAAATAGAATTTGTGAAAGTTCACCCTATAACCCACGTTTCATAACATTGGCCAGCATCTGTATGCAACTTACGCTTAAATGCCTCCGGGTATTCCTTCATTAGCTTTAAAATGTCTATCTTCTCAACCTCAACTAAAATTCCGCTACAAACCATCCCTACAGTATTCTTTGAAGTCGTCTTCGAGGGGACTATCAGATTAATGGCGCCCCCCCTATCCATAAGCGGGTTTATAGTTATTAGGTCTACTCTCGACCCATGATGTACAAGAACGCTTCCGGGAATAATCCGCTCCGTAACGTAAGCTCCACAAAGTATTGCTCCGCGCTCATTGTAGACTTTCACTATGTCTCCCGTCTTTATCCCCCTTTTAAGGGCATCAATTGGGTGAATCCAGATAGGTTCATATAGGTAACCATCCGGCCCCCTCACCTTGCATGTGGGTATTTCTCTTAACCACGTTATGTCATCCCCCTGAGCATGAAACCTCCACCTGGCATGGTTTGATACTAAAAGTAGCGAGTATTTCTTTGCTCTTGGATGTAGCAGGCTTTCTTGATGGGTTTCGCCGTATGGTATATATCGTGGGAGCGGAGGTCTTTCATTATCACTTGGAAAGTGTTTGGCTAAACCTGTAGAGACTATTTCGATCTTACCTGTAGGTGTGTCAAGACCCTTACCTTCAGGCAGCTCATAGAACCAAGTTAAACCAGGCTTAAAGGTAATACCAGGCATCACCTCAGCTTTCCGCTTAATCTCTTTCCATTCTTCCCAGCTTGGTTGTGGAACCACTATTAGCTTCCTTCTCTTAAATTCCTCAAACGATATACCGAACACTTTGTAGGGAGGGGTTGACTCATAAATCATTCTAATAAATTCCTCAGGTGGAGGAAAGTCATCATCAACACCTAACCTCTGAGCTATCATACGATGTATCTCGTAATCGCTCTTTGATTCGCCAACCGGGTCGATGCATTTTTCTTGGTAAGCAACCATATAGAGGTCAGATCTATCACATATGGCTATATCATCGTGTTCATAGATTGTCTGGGCCGGAAGCACCAGATCTGCAAAGATGGCATCATTTTCAAGCCACGGATGAATAGTTACGATGAATTCTATTTTCGGGCTTCTAAACGCCTCTATAATCTTTCCATTCCAGCACGTTGTGTAACATGAGTTTTCATTCCATATTGCGCGAATTCCGGGATGTCCTTCTGGTGGGAAAACATACTTTCTAAATTGATCCTCCCTATTTGCTGACTGCGCCCCAGAACCATGCCAACTAATCGGAGGGTTAAGTATTGCGTCAGGAACAAGAACCTTTGGAACGCAGAAAATAGGGAAGGGTGGGACAATGAGACCGTACATTGTTACTGGGTTGACGTACCTGGTTGCCGCCACCTCAGGATAATGAGGAATTGGCGTGACAACCCTTGAAACCAGCGCCAGTAACTGAACCATTTGTCGTCCAGGTGCACCAAGACCCTGCATCGCCATACAGATAGCTTCAAGCCTAGCGGTTTCATGCGAATAGGGCCCCCTTATTTTCGGCCCCCCGCACATTATAGCTAGAGAAGTTCTTTTTCTAGCCCATTCTCTGGCTAATGCCTTAATTGTCCTAGCAGGCACTCTGGTTATTTTTTCGGCCCATTCAGGAGATTTTGGAATACCATCCTGTTCACCTAATATGAGTTTCTTGAAATCTTCGAAGCCGACGCAATGTGTTTCCACATATCTTTTATCATACGTCCCCTCTTTTATCCACGTATATGCAATCGCTTGGTAAAGGGCCGCATCGGTGTTAGGCAGTATTGGTATCCACCTATCGGCGTGGATTGCAGACGTAAAGTTGCAATCTGGCGAGACAGCAACGATCTTTATACCAGCTTGCTTGAACCATTTCCAAAAGATTGACGAGCATTGCCCGCTTAGGGAGCCGGTAGTCTCTGGGTCGCATCCTATAGCTAGCAACATTTCTGTGTTTTCTAAAATATCCTCCAGTACTGCATCTTGGAAAGGTAATCCGACAGTCATTGCTCCTCCAAATCCCCATACGTGCATCGCCCCCCAATAGTAGCCTTCCCAGCTGTCCGGGTTTCTAATTTGCCATGTGTAGCCGCCTAGCTTCTCGAACAATTTATGTGCGTAGAAATGTAACGTGTGCACCCCGCCAGATTGACCGTGTCCTTCAGCCTGCACAAGTATAGGCGTCGTCGACTCATACGTTTCCCTTATTCTTTCTATTTCGCTTGTAATTATGTCTAAGGCTTCATCCCACGAAATCCTCACAAATTTGCTCTTTCCCCTATTCTGCGGATTTCTATTCTCGGGGTCCAAGTCAACCTGCTTTAATGGATACTTTACTCTATTGGGGGAGAAAACGCGCTTTTTATAAGAGATATCAAACCAAGTTATCAGGCTTTTTGGCGGCCTTTTGAAGATTTTACCCCTTGCTCTAATCTCGTAAATTTTAGCGTCTTCAAAGTAGGCTGGCCTAATTCTTATAATCTTACCATCCTTTACATGCACTTCCGGTATATCCCCACCGTGTGAAAAGCCTCCTAATCCCCCGCCAACATAGTGTCTTTTCAAACTCAACACACCCATGTTTTATTGCATCGCCGCGCTCTACTAGACATTTCCTTAAATTTAAACAAAGAAAATGAGGTATGGATTTTAAAGGGTGGATTTTAATAGAAGCTCCGCAACATCCTCGACTTTAATTTCTTCTAGATTCTCAGAGGCTAATAGCATACTTTTGCAGTACGGGCACGCTGTTGTAATTATCTCGGCTTTAGCATCTCTTGCTTGAGAAACTCTGATGTCCGAGACCCTCACTTTAATTTTCTCTTCTGGGACATCATACCACATTCGTCCACCACCTCCACCACAGCAGAGGGAAAATATTTGGTTTTGCTTTAATTCAACAAATCTCACGCCTGGAATAGACTTGATGATTTCTCTTGGGGGTTCAAACTTATTGTAATACCTCCCAAGGATGCAGGAGTCATGAAATGTCACTATCTTATCAATTCTTCCGCTGGGTTTAATCTTTCCCTCATTTATCAGTTTATTTAGAAATTGTGTATGGTGCAAAACTTCTTCGAATTTAAAGCCAAATTTTGGATAGTAGGTTAGGAAGGTATGATAGTCGTGGGGAGACAGCGTTATGACTTTTCTTACACCATATTCCTTGAAGGTTTTAATGTTCTTTTCAACAAGTTCTCCAAATAAGCCGTATTCTCCGAGCTCTCTTGCGGTACCGCCGCTGTCAATTTCCTTCTCTTTTAGAGTCCCATAGTTAACTCCCGCTTTATGAAGTAGCTCAGCTACACTTCTGATCGTTGACTTAGTCTCGTCTATGAATGCTGCGTCGCCCATAAAAAGCAGGTATTCGCACTTCTCCTTCGTGAAATCTCTTACGGGGACAGTGCACTCATCCTCCCACTTAACCTTCATTGATTGTGGAAGTCTCCATGGA
>Ga0105162_1000223_pt1 | contig 38940 bp, 31 predicted proteins | sample JNZ201metaG_FD_81532 | JGI IMG/M metagenome (GOLD analysis project Ga0105162, IMG submission 81532) | Hot spring microbial communities from Jinze hot spring, China to study Microbial Dark Matter (Phase II) - JNZ 20120812A | ecosystem: Environmental > Aquatic > Thermal springs > Hot (42-90C) >...
ATTTTTCTTGATAGGCTTTGGAAAGGGATTGAACTCGAGCTATGCTTCCATGATGCAAAATACTATATTATACCCTCTGCAAAAAGTAAAGTGGTGAGAAAAGTTGAGTGAGAATATCATACTAAAGATTATAGAAGTGTTGGCTGGAGAGAATGGTAAGAAGATAGTTGAGATACTATTGAATTCTCAGGGTGGAAAGAGTGATGAGGAGTTGGCACAGGAGCTGAATGTAAGGGTAAATGATGTTAGAAAGCTACTCTACGAATTGTCTAAACAAGGTTTTGTAGCCTATACCAGGATGACCAAAGGTGATAGTAGGTGGTATAGCTACTACTGGTATACTGACATGGATATGTTGAAGCAGAGCATTAATAGGAGAATGAACGAGATTAGAAGAGTTTTAAATGAGCGTCTAGCCTATGAGGAATCGCAGACCTTCTATATGTGTCCAAATGATCTATCCAGATACACATTTGATGAAGCATTTGAAAACAATTTCAGATGTATACACTGCGGCTCTGAGTTAATAGAAATCGATAACTCTAGAACGGTACAGTACCTTAAGAGACTGATTGAAGCACTTTCACTAATCCATAGAGCATAGATGGAGGTTGTATGGGGAAGCTTACAGTCGTAGATCTCTTTAGTGGTGGTGGGGGATTTGCAAGAGGGTTTAAGAAAGCCGGTTTCAATATAGTCCTAGCAGATGACAATGATGAGGCGTGTGGTGAGACATATAAACTGAACTTTCCTGAAGCTATGGTTCTTGTTGAGGATATACGCGATGTGAGTGGAAGGGATATCAAGTATCTACTCGGGTTTCAACCAGATATAATCATCGGGAGCCCACCATGTGAGCCATTTACAGGTGCGAATCCGAATAGAGAGCCGGATCCCCTTGACCGTCTGTATAGAGATGCCTTAGGCATCCTAACGCTAGAGTTCATAAGAATTGTTGGTGAGGTTAGACCGAGAATATTTGTAATGGAGAATGTGCCTCCATTAGCCGAGGGTCCTTTAAGGAACGTTATAAGAAGAGAATTTGAATATGTAGGGTATAGCAGGGTGTTTTTCAACATTCTAAAGGCCGAGAATTTCGGTACTCCAAGTAGAAGGACAAGGCTATTCATTTCAAATGTTGTAATAGAGCCTACACCATCTAGTAGATACATAACCGTTGAGGAAGCTCTTAGAGATCTACCTCCTCCAGAAAACTCGTACATACCTAACCATGAGGCTACTCCATTGAGTGAGAGGAGGCTGAAGAAAATTGCTAGGGTTAGAGTAGGTAAAGCTATGTATTATTACCAGGGGGCCTCCAAAAAATTACCAAATTTCATAAGGCTTGACCCCAGCGATATTGCACCAACTGTATTAGGTTCATCGAGATTTATACACCCATATGAGGATAGACTCCTTACTGTAAGGGAGCAGGCTAGGTTAATGGGTTATCCAGATGACCATGTATTTGTAGGTGGTAGGGATCAGCAGTATAATCAAGTTGGTGAATCCGTTCCCCCACCACTTTCATATGCAATAGCAAGCCATATCCTTAAAATATATCTGCTCTAGGTGGATAGGTAGTGATAGAGGGTTGTAGTGAATTGAAGGTGTATCTAGTAGCATATGCTCCCACGAGTCCTCAGAGGCTAGTTGATCTAGCGAAGGTTGCATATTCAATTAATATTGTTAAAGGCTTTGTAGTTATAAAACCTATTGGTGTAGCTGCACAGGTAGGTGTACCAGAGGCTTTTAGAATTGCCTATAAATTGGGCAAGAGCTTCCTTGTTCTATCCCATATTAATGAATTGAAAGAACTCCTAAATATAGATAACATTGTATTTATAGTCCAGAGCTTAAAGGAAGCTGATGACATTAGCAAACTAATGCACAGGATAGAGAATAGCGTTGCAGTAGTAGTTCAGGCAGGTGAGACACCCTTTTCAAAGGAGGATCTATCGAATGGCTATATAGCTAGGATAGAGGAATTCGATGACAAACTTTCACCTAACGCTATAGCAGAGGCCACAGCCTCTCTACTTAAGATCTACTCATATTTACAGATGTGTGGAAAACCACATCAAGGTAGTAGTGGTATTAATTAAAAATTGGAGATGCATTGAACAAATTCTCAATACAGCAATTATTAGCCTTACGCAACTGTTTCGGGTTTCATATAGGTTTATAAGGGTTGATTGTGGTTGTTTTACTGTTTGAGTCCATCCACGATGCGGGTGCACGGTAAAGACCCAAGTGGATGAGTACTCAAAGCCAGGATGTGGGGGTTTCCCCACAGCAATGAACCCGAGCTAGATGAAGAGGAGCTGTGGGTAGGGGTTTCCCCGAAGGGGTGGAGACCGATGACATGGGCACCGATGAAAAGGTGCCCCAAGGTCGATGAAACCAAGGGTTGACAATAAACCACATCAACCAACATGAAACCCAAACCCCGTCAACCACTTTCCTATTCACGGTAAAACTAATTATAGTTGCTTAATAAAATGCTGTAATAAGTAGTAAGTATAGTGAGGATAGAGATATTGGATAAGGTAATGGTTATCGATGCTAATGCTAGAGGTAGAGGAAGGAGATTTTCAACACTAGATGTTATAGGTGTTGGTCCACGTCTTATAGTATCTCTACTGAAAAGCTATGGTCTATACGCTGATCTGATGCCCTATGAGGTATTTGTTAGAGACCCTAGTATTGCTAAAGAATTCGATGTTCTAGCGATATCCTATATGGTGAGCGATGTCGTAGCTGTGAAAAAGGCTATAGAGATTTGGCGTAAGCTTAATAGGGATGGTATTGTTGTTTTGGGTGGTCCAGGTACACTCGATACCGATACATTAACGGAGCTAGATTTTGATCTAGCCTTTAAGGGAGAGTCCGAGCTCACCCTCGATAATATCTTCAGCAGGTATCGGAGTCTATATGATGTTTTACATGGTGTTAGGGAGCAGGAAATACAGCCAGGGTTGGTTGTAAAGCTATCTGGTAGAAGGTTAATCGATGGAGGGATAGGATGCTGGGTACCGAGGGAATTGATCAACAGAGTGATGCCGGATGTGGATAGTGTTACAAAGTATCCATTCTACTGGGCATCTAGGGTGTATGTAGAGGTTGTTAGAGGTTGCAGTAACTTTTATAGACCTGTGTTAGCGGCTGGTGCCTCCTGTCTAGGTTGCAACATATGTAGGTCTGGCAATCTTAGTTCAAGAATTAGATGCCCCATTGGAATACCGCCTGGATGTGGATATTGTAGTGTTCCAGCAATACACGGACCAGCACGTTCTCGCGAGATGGATAGTATAGTTGGGGAGGTAAAAGCTCTCATAAAAGCAGGTGTTACAAGGGTTGTTCTTAGTGCTCCTGATTTTCTCGACTATGGTAGAGATTTCCTTGTAGACGATCTACTGACTGATCCGTGCAATCCAAAGCCAAATGTGGATGCCATTGATAGACTTTTACATAGCCTTACCTCTATTACGGAGGTTGCTGAGGGGAGTGCTACAATCTCTATTGAAAATGTTAAGCCGTGTCTCGTAACGGAGGAGGTTGCCGAGATTCTTGGTAGATATCTTAAGGATTCGGTGGTATATATTGGTGTTGAGAGCTGTAGTGACAGGCTTTTAAAATCTATTGGAAGACCATCGATGTATAGCGAAAGTCTTAAGGCAATAGAACTTCTATCCAAATATGGTCTAAGACCATATGTATATTTAATGCATGGACTTCCATCCGAGTGTGATGAGGATATAAAGAGCACCCTAGCTTGCATTGACATATTTAGATCCCTTGGTGTGGAAAAAATAGTGTTATATAGGTTTACACCCCTTCCATATACAGCCTTCAGTAGTTCTCCAAGACCAGAGCCAGCTGTATCGAATCCTATTAAGGCCATACTCTATAGAAGTGTTACGAATTTTAATAGGGATCGGAAGTACGGATTGTTAAATAGGGTTATAGATGTGGTTATAGCTGCTAGGTATAGGGATCCACGCTACCTAGTATCCTATCCTCTGAAGCACGGTCCGGTAGTGCTCATTAGAGCATCTAAAAACTTCATAGGTACTATAGCAGCCATTCGCGTAACAGGTGTTAAAAGCGATAGACTTGTTTATGGCGAGCTCATCTATGTTAAAAAGAGGTTAAAACCTAGACAGCATATACAATAAAACCTTTTATCCCAAGAATACTCTATCTATATTCTCAGGGGTAGAGCTGAGGTAAACTATAGTGGTAAAGGTATCTCTAATAGAACTTGAAACCTTTGACGACATCATACTACTGCTACATTCAAGAATGTCAGCAGTAAGCATGACATCGTCACTTCTATGTAGCGAAAAAAGCTGCTTCACCATAGTTACTGTAAGCGATGAACAGATACTCATAATATCGTCACCGCCTCCATCAACAAAATGTAAATTCGCATCAGTCGATGATCAAGGAAAGGTAAGGTGCGGAGAACTTCCACCAGTAGGAAGACCTGTAGTATTCATACTGAATGTCAAGGATATAAAGGAGACCGACTCAATACCAATTACACTACTGCTACATAAGTAGACCAAAACAATTTTTCATATCAACACCTTATAAAACCAGCTACAAGTATACTGAAAACCAGATCTGGAATTAGAAAACTGTGCGGGGGTGCCCGAGCCAGGTCAAAGGGGTCGGGCTGAGGACCCGATGGCATAGGCCTGCGTGGGTTCAAATCCCACCCCCCGCACCAACATTCCCCAATTCTATGACTGTTCCGAACAAGAAGCTCTAATACATCTCTATTGACGGTCTTGGACATCTCTTTACATCCAGTTTCGGTACTGAACCATCTACGTAGTCTCTTGTACACCTAGTTCATGATATGATGTAAAATAAAAGCTTGCACACTGATATTCTATTACTAATCAGCTATGTATTTGAATCGCAACCACGATACGTTAAATGCTTAAAACATCATGCTCATTGAAATCTGTAGATGAATAGAAAGAAGGTTTCGTATCAGTAAATAGAAGGTGGTAAAAATAGATCGTAAAGTGGCTTATCAATTTTGGAAAATACTATAGTAATCAGTCCATGGATGAGGATAAGATTTTTATACATCTTTTTAATAATTCTAGTTTCACTAAAAGGGGTGGGTTTCGTAGTTGGTTTCATCAAATATCGAGAGGTATAGGGACTCTATTGTTTCAGGGCCTATATTATCAACCATGCTACGGCTAGGGTTGCCGCTAATGTTTACGGATATTATAATGCTTATGTATAATATTGCAGACACCTATTGGTTGAGCAGATACAGCCAGTATGCTCTTGCTGTCCCTAGACAGAATTGGCCTATTTTCTTAGTTTTCATATCCATACTAATAGGCGTTACGAACGCCAATCTAGCAATACTCTCTCAATATGTTGGAGCCAAAATGTTTAATAAGGTTAGCGAAATTTCATCGAAATTATTTACCCTATGCATAGTTATATCTACGGTTCTATTTCTATTGTATGAATCTCTAAAGTTTCACATTTTTTCCTACATTATTAGAACCCCGGCTGAGATTCTGAGAGATGTTCTAGACTATGCAGAGGTCATAGCCTTTGATATAACAGCCTTTGGAATCGGCATGTCGCTATCAACTATGATGCAGTCATTTGGCGATACACGAACACCTGCTATTACCATGGGAATTGGGGCATTGATAAACGCCGTACTCGATCCTATATTTATTGTAGGTCTAGGTCCTATACCTGCTATGGGTGCTCGTGGTGCTGCAATAGCCACAATCATTACAAGACTCTTTGCCAGTACAATCATTTTTAACATTATGAGGGTAAGGTATCCTGAGGTAAAGATAAGGCTTACACGCAAGCTTGATAGAGAATGGCTTCTCCTTAGCCTAAAAATAGGAATACCAGTCACTATAATGACAATATCAGATGGGTTTGCATTTACATTTCAGCAAGCATTGGTCAACATGTTTGGAGTTGTAATAGCTACAGCATTCGCAATAGGGTTCATGGTTCTAGATATGGCAAATGCTATACTCAGAGGGTTCACTATGTCTATAAGTATAATGGTGGGACAGAACCTTGGAGCAGGGAATTCCTCTCGTGCCCGCAAAATAGCGTTAACAGCAGCACATACTATAATGCTCTTTGTTTTCACAGGCTCTATACTCGTATATCTTGCAAGGGGATATCTAATTGCAGTCTTTACAAGTGATAGCACCATAGCATTGGAGGCAGAGAAGCTGGTAACAACAATAGCCTGGATCCTACCAATGATGATGCTATCCTTTCTCGGAATGTCTGTAGGTAGAGGTTCGGGACGTACAGTAGTACCAACGGTAGTAAATGTAGTAAGATTCTGGATTATCAGAATAGGTCTTGGATGGTCACTAGCAGTAGCTGTAGGACTTGGTGTGGTAGGATTATGGATAGCCATAGCACTCTCTGAAATAGTTGGTGGAACCATTTCATATACATGGATTAGAAGAGGTAGATGGACAAAACCAGTAATAAAGCAACAGCCCCAGCTAATTAAAACACGAGAAACCATAGAAATACGTAAAAAGATCGCCATAGATTAGAAAAAGATGCCAGAAATAATAAAATCATGAAAAATTCTGCACACTCACTCTATATAGAACTCTTTACACCTTAAACTACACTATCGTGAAGTACAGGGGAGCCCAGCTTACTATACAATCATAAAGCAGATGCCATATTTTTACTATTTAGATTAAAAATATTTTAAATATAGTATTTTAAGCTCCAGCATATCCCTAGCCAAATTTTATTTCTTCTTCAACTCTTCCTATATCTATATCATAGATCTTTATTGCCGTACCTGATACTAGGTAGAGTTTACTATCTATGTATACAGATCTTAGAGGATTGCTATGGTCAACGATGTTCTCTAAACCAAGCTCAGCATCTGTATAATTGACTAATATGAAACCTTGTTTAATTCCATAGCCCATATAGACCGGTATTACCACCTTATTCCTAGTAGGATATATGGTAACCGCATGATGGTCCTGTAGAACTGGCGACCATGTATTACCTATCTTTATCATCGATATCTCAGCCATATCTTTCGGATTTGAAACATTGAATAGCGATATCTTTAGTGCACCATCCTCAACACCTATTCCAAGTAGTACATCCCCTGATAGTGGATGTAGATATTCACTAAACCCAGGTATCTTCAGATACCCTAAAACCATCGGATTAGCTGGATCGGTTATGTCTATTGCAAATAGTGGATCTACTTGTCTAAATGTCACTAGGAAGAATACGTTCTTTACCAGCCTGGCAGCATATATTCTTTCACCCTCTGCAAGATCCTTTAACACACCAACGATTTTCAGATTCCTTATATCCACCATATATACGTTATTTGATGTTGATGTCGAAGTAAATACGGGAAATACTCCTATACGGCCAGTTGTACTAACATTCTTTTCAATAGTTATTGTTGTAGTTGTACACTTGGAGTTGGAACACACTACAATTTCAACATCTCTATACATTGGCGGAGCTACTATACGGTACTCCGAAATCTCATATTTAACAGTTTGTTTAGTAGATGTTGTAGCAACTACAAAATATCCATCTCTATACTCCTCCATACAGAATTGGTCAAGTAGAGAACCATTTACTGTAAACGTGCCTTTATAGCTAATTGCAGAACCGTTAATCTCATATACATAGAAGCGTGTCGCATCAACATAGCTATAGCCTATCTTATCAAGTTCGCTATTTATTTTTTCAATGATGCTGAGAGCCTCCTTATAGTCTAGTGAGGATAGATAGTCTATAATATAGCTGTATGCTTTTGAATAGCTGCCCTCTTTCATGTACCTACTGACGGTTTCCGATATATCGCTGGGTAGGTATTTTAGTGAGATTTCAATAAATTTAAGTACAGTATAGAGATATAGTTCTTGATAGGATGCTATAGGTGTTGCTATATATAGGTTATTGCTTCTAGACATGTATATTCTAAAGCCGTAGCTGGTCATGTAGGCTGTAGCTCTGTATTCTAATGACTCCAAATCGATGGCAAGTATTATTGTGTAGACAGTTGGCAGCTCATCTATAGCTGTAATACTACTTGGATCAATGGGAGCCCCATCTATAAGAGGTACTATGTAGTTGCCGTCATCGCCATAGATGTTCTCGGTGGCTACCATATACAGGTATCCATCTGATAGTCTTGAATCAAGATAGGATCCAGATGCACTTATATTTCTAAGTAGTGTAGGACTATAGATTTCAGATATATCAAATATATAAACATTTGATAGCTCCAAATTCCTCTTAAACTCAAATTTAACCGAAGAGTTTTCCAGTCTTAATTGAAGGGCAGATTTGATAATGTAGGGGGATGATGTGATTACTATAAGTCTATCTCCATATAGATACAACCCTCTGATAATGGTATAGCTCTCAGGTGTAGCTGCAGTAATGTTTATTACTGATGATATCCTCTTATTTAAAACATCAAAAATGTAGATCCTATTCTGTGATGCTATGATAATAACTTTGTCACTGTTTTTAACAATATCAGCTTCGTCTACACCCTCTACCTGAACATTAGTTCTAGATACGGTAGTAGCCAAATACACGGTTTCCGATTTTTCTCGGGCTAGTTGGACTGAAGCTGGTATTGGAACTGGGGTAACAATAGGAACTGTAGTGAATATATTGGAGTAGCCGAGCATGGGTGAAAGGATTTGCTGTACCTCCGTCAACATCTTTCTATTGTTTTCAAGAAATTTTATTACATTTCCATATTCTTCTCCGAGAAGTATATACCCAGGTTCGGCAGTCTTACTTATGGGTGTTGTTGTAGTTATAGTTACAGTTACGTACTTATGTACCTTCTCTGGCACTACTACTGTAGTTATGGAGCCTATCTGTTTCTTGGATACATCCAAATACCCTATAATTATAGGTAGTGCGATGCCTACCACTAGTATTAGTATGGATAACACATAGATTCTACTACCCATTTTTCCACCAATTGATGCTATATCATGTTAGTAGAGCTTATAGAGTTGCTCCTTGAACAATCCGTGCAAGTGTTCGAACACAGCAACATTTTATAGCAGAAGTAGCCGAGTACTCTCTTAGTGATAAAGCTATGGCAGATCCCCTAGAGGAGCTAAGCGATATTGCTGCCAAGATATATATCCATCTCTTGGTGTCAAGGGAGCCAAAGGGTGTTAGGGAAATTTCAAGAGAACTTGGAATACCTGTTAGCACTGTGCATTATAATATTAAGAGACTTGAGGAGAAGGGTCTTGTGAAAAGGGATAATGGTGGATATGCGATTGCTGTGGTTATTCCATTAAGTGGCTTTGTTGTTTTAGGTAAGAAGCTTATACATAAATTTCTTCTGTACTCTATATTTTTCTTAGGGATACTAATAGGGGAGATAATTAGAGTAGCTCTATTCAATATAGGCTTAGAAAACTCTATACTGACCATTATTGTATCGTTTACAGGTTTCGGTCTATTTCTATATGAAGCTCTAAAAGTATACGGACGGATAATGGCTACATCTAGCCAGTATGGATAGCTTGGGCTGAAGGTATTTTACTGGTAATTTATAAGAGTTCTTAGCACTCTACTAAAATAGAGTATAGATGGGGTTGTATGTATGTCCTATGGATGGGAGGCTAGATGGGTTAGAAGAAAGTTTAAGATGGCTGAAGGTATAGAGGTGGAAACATGCTACGATCTTACATCATCGCTTATACTCTGTCCACTTTGTATCAACATCTCAAAAGTGTGTCCGAGTTCCACCGAGCCATCGGCAACGCTAGTATCGGGTGCTATGTACTTTTTCTCTCCCGAGGATCTATTCCACCATATGCGTGCACATGCTAGAATGAGTGAATGGAGCAAAGCTTACGTGGTAAGTGAGGAGGAAGAGGAACTCGTTGAGGAAGAGGAGGAAGAGGAAGATTTATCTACATAAATTCTCCAAAACCTCTCCCTTCAGCTTTAATAGCGAGACTACTATATATCTATTGAAGTTACTTCCAAGTACAAGCGGCTGCGATACACCTACATAAGCTATATCAAAGAGCTCCTGTTCAACGCTGGTCACATCGATAGATCCTGCAATCAACGATGATATATCTATGTACGTCTGTAGCCTACCCTGTTGATCAACTCCATAGCTTATAAGCCACGGAACTATCCTTATATCAAGACCAGGATAGAGCTTCTCAAGAGTTTTTAGCACAGACCACGCAAATAGCCTCGGCATTGTTGCATTTAAAACGGTTTCCGAGTTCCAGTTAAGTCCTATTGCAAGATCTAGGGGTTTGGAGCTCTGTCCGATGGTTATTGACTTATTTACAATCCACTTATTACTTAAGATTTTCTCCGTTGCATACATATAGTAGGGGCTTTGATAGCTCTGAATTACTGTGAAAGGTGCTTCAGAGACTCTTTCATGTGTTGCTAAGTAGACTATAGCGTTTACGAATTTTGCTATATCGCCAAACCCTGCAGGGTGTATTGGAAAAGCAGCGTATACATTGCCATTAGCTGTAGCATATACATCCACAGGACTGAATACAACTACGTAGACCTCATCCTTCTTACACGCTCCAAAGTAGTTCTTGAGATACTGTAGAGATCCGTTTATGTTACCTGTAAAGAACTGTGCCAATAGCTCTATCTTTCTACTATCTATTGTTGCTCCATCGGCTAATGTAGTCCTTCTAGCAATACCTGTAAGCCAGTATCCATAGTCCCACCAGCTTATAATAAGGGAATTTGCAGATGTATTCATTTTAATAAAGTTTAGTACGTCAAGCCATACTGTTGTAGGAATGATGAACCCTTCTGCTCTTGAAACCATTGTGTATGTGTAGTAATATGTTGTATGCTCATCATATGCTACTAGCGTGGAGGGGATTCCAACCGATATAGCGAGAAGGAGAGCTACTACTTGGGTAAAGCCATATCTCAACCTAGCCAAACGTCCTAGTCTGATGATTGTTGGTTTAGAGTAGCGTAGTAGTGATCCCATTGTACACCCGATTAGAATAGAGGTTGCTAGCTTGGTATAGTCTGAAAAATATGCTGTATTGTATGTTGCAAACCATGCTAAAAAGAACCATGCAGCTATAGTCACCGGCACCATATTTCGGTTTTTCAACAACTCATATACAGCTATAGGTATGTATATGAATACCAGTGTAAGAATTCCAAGTAGCATATATATAGGTAAACCACCGAGAGATCCGGGCTGGTACTGGGCTACAGTTTCCGCTAAGCCAGGCGGTCTGATACCTAGACCAAGCAAAATCTTTCCAGCTACTGGTAGAATACTTGTAAGTGCTTCTAGAAAGCCTGGAACAGCTCTAGCTAATACAATGGTAGCCACGCCGATTACAATTACTGTAACTAGCGAGTAGATATAGATTTTCACAGCTCTAGCTCTACCTAAGAGGTGGTGTAGCAGTAATGCATATCCAAAGATTAGAAATGCTGCTATAAATGATAGAACCAGCACCAGCCTTCCTCCATGGTAGGAAGGTATTGTATACATTATTATAGCGGGTACTAGGGTCTCTATAGCAAAGCCTATACCATACTTTCCCCATGCATCACGCTTCGATAAATCTATGAGAAGTGGTGTTAAAATCAATGCTATATAGATGGGTATTGCCGTGAGACCTATACCAGTCCAGGTAGAAGCTGAATAACTTAACGCTAAGGCTGCTATGACGAAGTCTGTGTAGCTACCCCGTTTAAAGGCTCTTAGATGTAGCCATAGAACTAGGGGGGCTGTAAATATTCCAAAGGTATACTTAACAGTAAAGCCGGCTACCTCCCTGCTTATAAAGAAGAGTGAATACATTAGTGAAGCAACAATAGCACCAACCTTACTATTTGTAGCCTCATTTACAGCTAGTGCAATAAATATTGTAGCTAGTAGTGCAAGTGTAGGTGGTATAAATGACATTAGATCCCATAGATCTACGCCAAGTGGTTTTACCAAGGTATATAGGAAATATATCGTGTAGATATGCCCTGGCAACTCAGACGAGTATATGGATCTGCACGACGGATACCAGAAGATGCACGTTATCGTGTTCGAAGCCGATAGCTCAAACCATGACAGAGGGCCATGTTTATCTAAGTATTCTACAACCCAATGGTTAAAGAATGGATCGAGTTCGTCAAGTTTGGCCTCCGGATACAGAGCTCCTATACCTGAACCAACAACATTTACATATTGTTGCATTCTTAGCCAAAAAGCTAACATCGATATCAATAGAATGAGTATCGAGGCTATTATTCTAGAATGCTTGTTCCAAAATTCTTCGATAGAGCCTACGCTCATCATCGGTAATTTCATGGTGGCCACTAGAATATGTGGTTAAGATAAGTACTCAAAAGCTTTACGCTCAAATGGATCAGTTCATCCAATTCTATATATTGAAGAGCTTTCTAGCCAATTCTATGGCCTCATTAAAATTCTCTACTACATGAATGCCAAATACCTCTAGATCCTCATCTAGATAGTCTGTATCGCTCACCTTCATATTTACAGAGCCTCTCATTATAATTATAGCATTTGTATTATTGACTATAGCAGCGATTGCATCACCGATTTTGTCACCTATAAATAGTACAGCACTGGGCTCTACATTAAGTCTATTTAAAGCTATTGATAGTTGTACAGCTCTCGTAGGTGCATCCTCCCTAGCAACTAATACGTCTGCACATTTAGTAAGCCCTACTCTTCTGAGAATTTCTTCAGCAGCCTTTCTACTCTGCATAGTTACAAATCCAACCTTCTTTACATTGCATAGACTAGCTATGTAGCTAGGAGCATTATCGAGAATCTTCATATTCTCTACGGCTCTAAGCTCCTCCTCTTCTAATAATCTATGGATATACCAGAATTTCTCTGTCTCATGATACCTTGCAATAAAGCCTAGAAACGTTTTAACACTACCATTTGAGACACGTCTAACTTCAGACGCTATTCTATCCCAATCTATAGGGAGTATAACCAGAGTACCATCTACATCAAATATCACTGCCTCTATAGCACCATCCATCACGATTCTACCCAGTCCTTGTCTCTGCCAAACTGTAGCTCTTTAGAAATTGCACAAGTTCTTCTCTCGATGGAGCCGACTGTGCACCCATTCTAGTTATCTTTATAGCTGCAGCAGCATTAGCCATTCTACATGCATCCACAATATCCATACCCTCAGCAATAAACAATGCAAGGGCTGCACTAAAAACATCCCCAGCACCTGTAGTATCAACGACATTCACCTTATATGCAGGTACGTGAATGGAGCTATGCTCAGATACAACCATGGCGCCATTGCCACCTAGTGTGGTAACAACGTATTTCACACCCTTTTCAATAAGTATTCTGCTAGCTTTAATAACATCATTGAAGCTCTTCACGGAGACTCCTGTGAGCATCGATAGTTCAACTCTATTTGGGGTCATCGCATATATATATCTATAGATTTCCTCTGGTAGGGGAGTAGCAGGCGCAGGATTTAGGATAACGCCGGTCTTATTCTCCCAACCAATTCTAGCGGCATATACAACGGTATCGAGTGGTATCTCCAGTTGAAGAAGCATCGCATTAGATCTCTTTATAATATCTATAGCTCTATCTACATCTTCTCTGGAGACCTTGTGATCTGTACCTGGGGCAACAGCTATCATATTCTCACCACTGGTATTGAGTAGAATAAAAGCTATACCTGTATGCGTTGTATCATCTATTGTGACATAGTCTGTATTTACGCCATTACTCTTTAAAACATCTATAAGCCGTTCTCCAAAAATATCCCTGCCAACCCTACCTATAAAGTATGTCTCTGCACCCAACCTTGCAGTTGCAACAGCCTGGTTAGCACCCTTCCCACCAGGTAACATGGTGAATCCATATCCAATTACAGTTTCATCCTGTTGTGGAAGTTTTGGCAATCGGATATAGAAATCCATGTGGATGCTTCCTACAACAGATACAACAACCATTTTAATCACATATAGACTATGAAGTGCTACAAATTAAAATTTTTGTGAAGCTAAAAACACTATGAAGGTGCATATATGTGAGTGGTATAAGAGGAACCATATTAGCAACTGTACTCATAGTATTAGCAGCCATCCATATAGCAGATGCTGTATCTATACCAATAATACACGCCTTTCAACGATATGAAGAGCTAATAATAGTATACCCACATGGATACGATATACAGAGGTTAAAAGACTTTGGATGTAGTATAGAGAGGGTTTTTGCAAGGCTTGATATGGCATTAGTTGTATGCCCCACCACAGTTCGGGGAGCTATCGAGAAGCTTGGTGTGGAGGTTACACCAAACTTTAATGTATCAATAGATGTAACGGTGAACAGCTTTAGGTTATATAAATCAGTTAAGCAAATAGATATTGGAGAACAGAGGGTACCGCTTGCATGGTCATGGGCAGCATCTAGGGTTGGTGCAGATATTGTTTGGAGATACCTCGGTGTAACGGGTTATGGAGCAACTATAGCCATCCTCGATACGGGTATAGATCCAACACATCCACTTCTAGCCCATAAGTTAAGGGGATGGATAGAATTTGATAGAAAGGGCAGACCTGTATGTTCTAGCCCAAGGGATACGTATGGTCATGGAACATGGGTTGCAAGTATAGCTGCTGGGGGCGATACATCTATGTATATATTTGGTGTTGCACCATATGCTAATATAATAGTCGCTCTTGTTCTTCCAGGTGGCTACGGTACAGCAGCACAGGTATTGGCAGGATTGGAGTGGAGTCTAGAACCCTATGACTGTAAAGGAGATAGACTTGGTGTAAAACCTGATGTGGTATCGATGAGTTTTGGGGCAACTGCAAATTATAGTAATGTATTTCTGCAGGCTATAGCTAAACTTATAGAGAATGGCATTACCCCTGTAGCAGCTATAGGGAATTCAGGTCCTCACACAACATCTAATCCAGGTAATATCTGGGGTGTTATAGGCGTTGGAGCAACAGATTTTGACAACGATATAGCTTGGTTTAGTAGCTATGAGGATGTTGAGTGGCCCGAACCTCCATTTACATGGCCATTTGGAGGAGGCTATCAAAAGATGTATAGGAAACCGGATGTAGTCTCACCGGGTGTTGATGTACCTGGTGCTTTCCCTGGTGAGCTACTTGCCATTGGTAGTGGTACAAGTGCTTCTACACCAATAGTTGCAGGTATAGCTGCTATGGTTAGTAGAATACTTATCTCCAAGGGTTTCAGTGGGGCAAAGCTTGTCGAGGAAGTATATAGTATTATAACATCTACTGCTACACCTATAGATGCACCGGGATCCGGATATGGTCTAGTCAATGCATTTAAGGCAGTTTCAAAAGCTCTGGATAGAGCTATTAATACAGTGGAGGTTAGGGTCGAGCCTTCTACAGTAACACTACTAGATGAGATGAACATATATGTTAAGGGCATTATAGAGGGGATGGAGATAACGGTGTATATAGCTGGTTCAGAGATCTATAGAGGTATATACAGATCTGGTAAATCAATTGTTGTAAAAGTTCCACCTACACATATAGGTGGAAATGAGGTTATTGTTATCGACCGCGGAGGTATGTACTACGGTGAGTCACTGGTATGGGTATCACCATCGATATTCATAGCACCACGTAATACAACCATAGGAGGTTTCGTTAATGTAGTAGTTTCAGGGCTTGGAATAGCAGACATGATAGCTATATACATAGAGAGCAACATTCTAACACTAGATATAGCTAATTTAAGGGGAAGTTATCTTGGAAGGCTAGCACCACCATACCTATATCCAGGTACATATACAGTAACATTAGAGGATTTCACAACACCTAGAATAAGACTCTCCACTACAATAGATATAGTTGACGGTAGGAAAGAGAATGTTACGCAGATAATCAACAGAACCGAGGTATACAACTATACAAACATAGTTAAACAGTACATAGCTCTACCAATCACTATAAATGCCAAACAGCACTACGTATTCAATACAATAGATTACATAGATGTAGCAACAGCCTATCCAAATATAACTATAGCTGGTATAGAACTTAAATCCGTTCACAATAATAGGATATCATATAGTGTGATAAACATTACAGAAATATTCAGCAATGTATATAGAATATGGTTTACAGTAAATGCACCGGAATCTATTGATGAGGAAGATGTAATTTTAAGTATAGAGATCCGGCTAGGAAATACTAGCATCAGCTATCCAGTTCCAATAAAACTTCTAGCTGTAGATCCGATTAAGAAAGATATTGGAGAACTTGAGAGAGAGGTAGGTAGACTCAATAGCAGTCTCCTCGCTATAGATGCAAAGACTCTAAATATGTCAAAGAATTTAACAGAGGTACTAGAGAATCTAGAGACTACTAGCGGTAGAGTCTACGAGCTCTATACAGATGTTAAAATCATTGAGAGAAATATAACACACTACGGATATACAATCAACTACATAACGAGAAGGATGGCAGATATAGATGATGACATGGAGTTTATAGAGAGGTTTACGTATATAATCCTTGCAATGGCCATTACTTCAACAGCAATTACAGTATTGAGTGCCATATATGTACGGCGGATGTTGAAAGGCTAGTATACATCGCTATTAACGAGTGGTAGTAGTGCCATTAAGACGGCATAGTACACCAGATCGTCACGAAAGACTATGCCTCTAGATAGCAATCCTATAAAGCCACCTGCATCACCTATCCCTCTAGTGCCGTAGAAATCACTAACAATGTCTTCAAGTTCTTTATACATACCTTTTTTAATGAGTTCTACAAATCTGTCTGGGACTCTAAAGGCAGGTGAAAATCCATAGGATATCTTGCCGCTTCTATCAATAATGCAAGCAACATGAATATCGTAAGACAAGTTGCTAACACTAAATATTCCAGCTTCTATACCAACGCCATAGATACACATACCATTCTTCTCCAAAGCCCTTAAAGCCCTAACCTCAGCACACTTCATAATTGTATCTAAGCCAAATGGTTGGGGAGGTAAATCGACTTCAACTTGGTATCCATATACATTAATATCTTTATAGAGTTTTGTAAAAGCTTTTTCAACACCCTTCAATTTAGATGGATTTCTACTACCAACACATATATCCAAGGGCGCTCACCTTAAATATATTGAAGTAGTGGATCTATTTTTATAGATTCTATAACTGAAAGTTCTATTCTTCATGTTTGGCTGCTCGTTATAGCCGTAACAACACCGGATAAAGTTACTATAAGGGCTATAATTTGATTAGGTGAAGGTACTTCAGCTAGCAGTGGAATAGCTAGTACCGTAGCTATAATGGGCTCTGCTAGCGCTATGGATGTTACTATAGAGCTTTTGAAGTACCTTAGCAGATAGTTCATAACAGTATGACCACCTATCATGGGTATCACAGCTAGTAGCAGTAGCCATATCCATGAAGATAGAAATTGGTGTAGCATATCATCTCGCACAAAAATGTAATTGTATATAGCTACGGTCAGAGCTCCGAAGAAGTACGTGGGAATGGTATAGCTATATACATTGAGAAACTTCCTAGCAATTCTACCAATTTGGAAATACAACGCTGCTAGAATAGACGCCATGAAGGATTCTAAAATACCTATTACATCAATTTCTGCATTAGTGTATGCATCGCTAAAAAATATAGCTATACCTACAAAGGCTATGGTTACCCCCACAATCTCTCTACCTCTAGGAATCTCCCTAGATATTATACCCTCTAGTAGAAGCAGATGAATAGGATAGGTAACAACGATGGTGGTGCTAATAGCTATGGGGATTCTAAAGAGAGAGTCCATCCACAATATGAAGTGTAAGGCTAGGGCGACACCAGACGGAATGAAGTATCTTAGAAATGAAGGAGTATACAGGGGCTTTACACCATTTGCAATGGACATGACGAATAGCAACGGAATGGAAAGAAGAAGTCTCCAAAATGCACATGAGATAGCAGAAGCTCCAGAAAGTCTAACAAGAATAGATGCGGAACCTATGCTAACCATAGCAACAGTAAATAGAGCATATCTTATTTTGTAACTAGACATACCAAATATCCCAAGTTAAGAAGAGTAGAGTAGAACTAATACAATAAAAACCTTTACATATGAATTCCACAGCCCTCCTTTCAGATGCTTACTTTTACAATATACCTAATGAACATTAGAACTGTTATTTTCCTTGCTATCTTAATTATTTCTCTAGCCCTACACTTAATCTTGTGATAGAGATGAGGACCGAATTCCCATTTTCTAAGCAATTACATTTTTAAATTTAGACAAAACTCTTCCCTAAGCGTTAGGTGCTATAGTATATGATTGATCTACGAATTACGATCTGGCTATCTATTCAGTTATTTGCTATAATGGATCCTTTAGCAGCTATTCCGGCCCTTTTAGACATCGTCTCTTCGTTAGATAGTAGAGAAGCGACCAGACTCATAAACAAAGCGTCTATTGCTATATTTCTACTTTTAACAATATTCACTACTATAGGTGGTTATATCTTAATTGCATTTGGTATAAGCATTTCATCGCTTAAGATAGCAGCAGGTATTATACTTATGGCTACAGCTATCGATACCCTCATAACGGGGCACAAACCTGAGAGGATAAGGGTAGGGGAATATGTGATAGTACCTATAGCAACCCCATTAATTGTTGGGCCGGGTACCATGACATTACTAATAACATCCTCTAGATTGTACGGAGTTTTAAGTACGTTAATGGCCTCCTACATGGCATTTGTATACACGTATGTTGTACTCAGGTTTTCTAGAAGAATAGCAAGGCTGGCAGGAGAAACGTTTATACATGGCTTGGGCAGATTCATGTCAATAATAATAGCATCCTTTGCAGTAGAAATGTTTATAGGAGGGATAGAGGAATTCATATCTACTCTACAAGTTGTACCTAGGGTATATGTATGAGTCTCTGTAGAGATGATGTAAATAGCTTTATCGCTAGATATGGAATCAATGCAGTGTTGAAAGAATTCAGTGATAGTGTTGAAACCGTTGAGAAGGCGTCTCGACTATGTGGAGCTAAAGCTAGTGAAATTATAAAGACTCTCATAATAATTGCTGATGGTGAGCCTGTAGCGGTTGTACTTCCAGGGAATAGGAGATTGGATTACAGAAAGCTTTCAACGATATTAAATGCTAGGAGTATTAGGATGGCTAAGCCTGATGAGGTGGAGAGGTATACAGGGTTTGAAGTTGGTGCAGTCTCACCATTATCTGAATGTATTAAAAGACTTAAGGTGGTTATGGATAACAGTCTGCTAACGATAAATAGTATTTGGGGTGGCGGTGGTGCAAAGAATAGACTAGTCTTTATGCGTAGTAGAGATCTCATTGATGTGTTAAAGCCTATGGTTGCAGACATCTCTATATAGGTTATCCAGTCAACGTCTTCTTATCCATCTCTATAGCCGAGTGTCATCAGAATTAGTAATGCGGTCAATATTCTCAATAGAATCCTATCTCTGATTTTTCTATGTGAATATGGGAAGAGTTTATAGAATGTTTCCATCATCTTTATTTCGATGCTATACTCTATATAGGATGTGGGAGTGCCCAAGGCCTACCTGAGCACTCCTAAGAGTGGTGCAAATTGATAAGTTTAAGCTCGTTGATGCTGATTTTACGCACCTTAGCAACCTTAATAAGCTCTTTAAATTAAAAATTTCATTGACTTGATTGTAATACTGAAATAGGGTGTAGGTGATAGAATGGGAGATGCTATATATGGTCTAGTAATCGGTGATAGTCACATACATGAGAGAGCGGATGAATTTCCACCAAAGTTTGTAGAATACTTTAAGAGTAAAAGATACGATTTTGTTATTCATACTGGTGATTTGGTTGATTATGATGTTCTGGAGTATGTGAAGAATCTAGCTGGTAGAGCATATGTAGTCCAAGGAAACATGGATTATCTAGATCTACCAGAACAAGAGGTTTTTGAAGTGTTTGGTATAATGATAGGCGTCATCCATGGTGATCAAGTTAGACCTCGAGGTAACATTGCTGGATTGACTAAAATTGGTAGAAGTCTAGGGGTCTCTATTCTTATTTCTGGACATACACATACGCCATTTATATTATTTGATTCTGGAATTCTGCATATAAATCCTGGTTCTGTAACTGGGGTATGGGGTGGCGGAGGAGGTCTGATGGTACCATCGTATATAGAGTTGAGGATACAGAGAGATAGAAATGTAAGCGTATTGCTATATCAGCTTACAAACGATAGGATTGCAATGGTTAGAGAGGAGAATATTTTATTCACTATCTAAGGATTATCTTTTTAGAATTGAAAAGAAGGGTTGGCTAGGATTAGGATTTCGAATTGCTATACGTCTATCCTATGGCAAATTTGGCTGGATGACGATGGTATTAAAGAATCTCTAACCGTTTTATACCTCTGATTATCTTTAGTATATCCTAAGATGTGGTAATAATGTATTTAGCGTTAATGTATATTACACTGGCTACCATAACATTCGTACTAACTATGATAATGATTTATTTAGAGAGAAAATACGGGCTTCTATGTGTAGATGTGCATAAGATTGAGCGTCCATCTATACCGTGTATTGGTGGTTTTAGTATTGCAATAGGGTTTTTACTAGGTATATCACTCTCCTATGTATTGAATACAACTTCGTTTATCGAGGCTCTAGCCATAGGAACTTCAATAATCTTATCGCTGGTGATTGGTATTGTAGATGATTTAAATGGTTTAAAATCTAGGGGGAAAATAATGCTGGGGCTGCTTCCTGCACTACCTATAGTTATAGCAGGGTTGTATTCGCCTAGACCGTGGATACCTTTTATAGGACATACAAGATTGACCATTATCTACCCCATTCTAATGCTACTAGCATTTACAGTATATCAGAATGGTGCTAATATGATAGATACCCACAATGGCACTCTTCCCATATTTGCATTATCAGCACATCTATTTGCTCTACTACTAAAACTATTTACATCAACTGAATTAATTAGTTTAAACCTTGTACTAATCTTTATAGTGGTTCTAGCATCGTACTTACCATTCAATGTATATCCTGCGAAGATATTCAATGGAAATACAGGTTCCTTTGTTATAGGATCATCCCTAGCCATATCAGCTGTGATGCTCAGGGCAGAGGTCTACTACATACTAGCATCTATACCTATGTTTATAAATGGCTTCTACTATATCTCATCTGTAAAAGGGTTTCTACAGAAAGAGATGGTGAAAAGACCAACGTATATAGATGACAGAGGATGCATATATCCATCCATAGACAATAGAGCACCTATTACATTGGTTAGAATAACAGTGGCGTTATCTCGAGCATCATTGAGTGAAAAAGAGCTTGTGATAATACTCTATACGGTGTTTATAGTCACATCATTTACATCATGCATTATAACCATGATGTTGGGCTATAGTTGAATCTATGGTGGTATTATAAGGGATTTTGCTATTTGGTGTAGGGTTAAGGATTAGATGGTTTAAACTAGCTACCTGGCATCCATAGGTATAGTATCTTATTGGCAAATTCATTAGGCATCATATTACCTGGTATATCTATTATTTTGTTTAACTGGCTACCTCTGCCAAAAAGTAGCTCGAGTAGACCAGCAGGTTTTTCAATTTCCACTACTGGGGCATAGTGCGGCATGTTGGCGAGCTCTCTAGCTATTTTAATAGCATCATCCAATGTACCAATACCATCTACAAGACCTACATCAATAGCGTCGATACCTATATAGATTTTAGCAGTAAATACGTCATTATCAACAACTCTATGCTTTTTAACACGATCAATGAATATTTTGGCTGTTTTATCTATAATATCTTTCAGCAATCCTATCTCTTCATTTGAAGGCGCTCTAATTGCTGACCCTATATCCTTAAACTCGCCTGACTTTATAATGGTTACATTAATACCGAGCTTATCGAGCAATTCATTAATGTTATAAACCATCATTATAGCACCTATAGAGCCTACCAAAGCGTGCGGCGAAGCTATGATTCTATGGGCAGGTAGAGATATGTAGTAGCCTCCACTAGCTAAAGTTTCAGAGGCATATACGACAACAATCTTAGACTCGGCTAGCTTCTCCATGAGCTGATACATCTCTTCAGAAGCAGCTGCAGAGCCTCCAGGACTATTGATTACAAATACAACCGCTTTTGCCGCAGGATCGCTAACAATTCTATCTACATAGTATTTAAAATCCGATGGCGTCACCGCAGCTCCACCAAATAATCCAGAACTGTAGCTTATAGTACCACTTAGCCTAACAATAGCTACATAGCCTACTACGGTTTTCTCGATCTGCTGTATGAAGTTCCAAAGGAATACGCCTATAACTACAGTAGCGACTACAGCTATAGACAGTATAGTTATGAGAGTTTTTCTCTTCAAGATAAACCCTAGATACGATAATGGTATCACAGAATAAAAGTCTTTAAAAGTAAAACACCACTATCATGGATGCTATGTTAGATCGCCACATGCGCAAGTCAGTTCATGCACTACTCTATGCAACTCCTCAATATTTTCCATAGTCTTTGCAGAAACTTTAGGAACTCTTGTAGCTTTTGCATAGAGCCATATGGTATTTAGAACACCACTTAGCATCTCTCCATACGTTCCTAGTTTCTTCAGTTTTTCTGCAACTACATCAACATCACTTACTACATCACCTGTTATATTTATCCTTGGAGCTAGATCTACCTTATTAATGATAGGTACTACATCAATACCTAACCTAGCCTGTATAGCTACAGACATTATTGCAATAAAAGCATAATCCTCATATCTGCGGATAATATCGGCATCGATAACAAATATCACCACGGACTCTCTAGAAGCTTTCCTTAAGACATCTACAAGCTTAATAGCGATATCCCTGAAAATGAATATCTCCATCTGCCCTGGTGTATCGATCAGTACAAAGTCCGAAGTCACCCTACGGAGTACAGCTTCAATAATCTCCATCTTGTTGGCTAGAATATCCATGGATTTTACCAACGCACCATTAGGGCCAAGACCATACTCGATTGCCACTTTATGAGCATCTACAATAGATCTGACATCAAAATCGGGGGTGTAGGGAATGTACTCAGCAGCTGGATCGAGATTAATCTTATACACCTTATAGCCGAACGATTCCTCAAGCCATTTAGAATAAGCGTAAATGAGTGATGACTTACCGGCTCCAGCAGGACCAACAAATACTATAACAGTTCGGCCCACACTTATCACCAAGACTTTGTATCCAGCTCTCTATATACCACATTATTTCAATTCAAAAGATTTTAATGTCAATAGTCTAATAACGTCCTCTAAATAGAGGCGGTTCATAATTTATAAGCTTAACTATCTTTTAGAAATCTAGTCTAGAATTTATATAGAGTAATTTCTACGGCACTCTGTAAAAGAGATGATATGAAAATTTTCACCATATTTAGAAATTCTTGTACTGGGATTGTTAATGTTCACTTACTACTATCAGCAAAGCTTCCCTGGATAGTTATTCGAATATTAGTTTGGTTGGAAAGTTCATTCTATTCAATAAGATTTACTTTTCGAAAATCAATAGTATTGATAAATATCCGGTATAGCTACTAAACAATATAGACAAACGTATTATCAAAAATAAGGTGTCTATGGATTGCTGAAGGTAGGAAGCTCCATTCTAAGATAGTTGTTATGAATAGGTGTAGCTATTAGAGATATTAGGGAAGTTTTCAATATTTTTAAGTAGTAGGTGACGGTATTAGTGCGATTTATATAGTGGTTTACCTAGATTAGATTTTTAGGGAGTGCAGAGGTATAAGCATTGGCGATGTAGGTGATAGCTGATTTAGAGGAGATTTTGAGAACACTAGATGGTAGTGTCGCAGATAAGTTTCTAAAACTCATAGAGTGGTTTAGAGGTATAGGGGGTCCTGTAGTAGTTGCTTTTTCAGGTGGTGTTGATAGTTCCGTTGTACTGGCGATCGCAGTACTGTCTCTAGGCAGTGAAAATGTTGTTGCTGCTACAGCTGTATCCCCAACATATCCTGAGGAGGATTTTAAGTGGGCTAAGGAAATAGCCAGCCTATTGGAAGTTGAGCACATCATTTTTGAGAGCGATGAATTTAGTGATCCAAACTTTATTTCCAATCCGGTAAACAGGTGTTATTTCTGTAAAAAGCACCTTGTTAAAGAGGTGCTAGAAATTGCGAAGAGAGTCAGTGCTAGGGTGATTGTTGAAGGATCCAATGCCTCAGACTTCTACGATCACAGACCAGGTCTTTTAGCTATTAGAGAGGCTGGTATTAGAAGTCCTCTTGCAGAAATTGGTGTAACAAAAAATGAGGTTAGGCTAATTGCAAGAGCGTTGAATCTTCCAAACTGGGATAAACCTCCTATGGCATGTCTAGCCTCCAGAATACCGTATGGAGATTCCATAACTATTGAAAAGCTTAAGAGAATTGCCGAAGCAGAGAAAACTGTTAAGAGGATAGCCGATGTTAGACTCGTTAGAGTTAGAGACCATGGATACATAGCCAGAATAGAGGTTGACCGTAATGAAAGGAGAAAATTCTTTAGTGAGGAGATTATGGATACCATAGCTTTGGAGCTTCAGAAACTTGGTTACAAATATGTAACACTAGATCTATATGGATATCGAAGTGGGAGTCTAGATGAACTGGTACCGAAGAAGATCATACCAGGACGGGAAGTAGGTACATTGTAGGACTACAAACAGTTTATAAATGCTATCCCATAGAGGTAAACGCTATATCGTAGATATGGTTCAAGCTCCAACTACTAGATCCTTTCATCTTTTAAATACCGAACAAATGACAATTTTACATATGTAGCTAACGGTGTTTATAGAGGAAACGCAAAAATTGTGTATAAAGAGGAAGCCTCTGCGGTGGCTTCCATGGCTAAAGCTATTGAAAGGTTTAGAATTATAGGCATCGATTGCCCTTCTTGTATATATGCTATTGAGAGGAAAATATATGGTTTGAATGGTGTTCAGAGTTTTAAGATAGACAGTGTTTCTGGCGAGGCTGTAGTCGAATATGATGAATCCATTGTGACGCATGAAATTGTTAAGGCTATAAGGGATGCTGGTTATGATGTAGAAAAGCAGCAGCTTTTACTTGTTCTAGATATCGAAAGCGAAGAGGCATTGTCAATTGAGGAGAGGCTGAAACAGTTAAGAGGTGTAATAGACTGCAGAGTTTCTGGTATAACTGGTACAGCAAGAATACTATATAATCCATATACGGTTAGTGTAGATCAAATAAAGGATTTTATTAAAAATCTAGGTATTGAATTTAGAGATGTTGTAACCACTAGAGAATATGGTATGGAGGAATCTAGAGATACCGTTCTAAGGATGCTATCATTTATTCTAGGTTTAGCTAGCGTAGTTTATCATAGTCTCGGTGTGCTAGGTCTTGAGCCACCTCTATGGAGCTATAGGGAGTACATACTCCTGGTGGCTGCGTCAGCCATCATGCTTTTGAATAAAGATACTATTCTAAAAGGCTTTAAATCACTTTTAAGATTTACACCCACGATGGAGTCTCTAATATCATTATCTGCAACATCTACATACATATTTAGTGTAGCCGTAATGAGTAGAGCTCTTGGTCAGGGGGAAACGTTTTTTGAAGCTTCAGCAGGCATATTGGGATTTGTTAGCTTTGGAAAGTACCTAGAAGCTAGACTTAGGGAAAGGGCCTTAAAGTCTATAGAAGGGCTTGCTGAGTCTCTAAAATGTAGGACTAAGGTCATCAGAGATGGCCGTATTGAGGAGGTGGATGTTGAAAACATATTTGTTGGTGATATTGTTGAGGTTCGGGCTGGTGAGATGGTATGCATAGATGGTGTTGTTATAGATGGCTGGGGTTATGTAGACGAATCTACATTTACTGGAGAGTCTCTACCGCGATTCAAATCGGCAGAAAAAAGGGACTCCGTTTTAGCTGGTTCGAAACTGGTTTCAGGGTATATGAAGATTAGGGCTACAAGGGTTGGAAAGGAGACAATGATATCTAGTATTATAGAAACAGTTAGGGAGGCTCAGTTTACAAAGCCTAGGGTGCAAATTATTGCTGATAGAATTGTAGGTCTATTGACATGGCTAATAATATTCTTGAGTATTGCAACAGCATTATACTGGAGTCTCAATGTGGGGGATTTCAGTAGAGCAGTGGCGTTCTCGGCTTCGGTATTAGCAGTAGCATGTCCATGTCCACTGGGTATAGCAATACCAATGGTTGTGGCTATAGCAGCTTATAAGGCTACCCGTATAGGTATTCTAATTAGAAGAGGGGATTTCTTCGAGAGACTGCTGATGGTATCGGCAGTGGTTGTGGATAAGACAGGTACGCTAACATATGGCAAGCCTAGGGTCGAGGAAGTAAAGGTATGGAACTCTGTTAGTGAAGAGAGTGTAATGTCGCTTGTTTGTTCTGCTGAAAGTAGAAGTGAACATCCATTAGCGTCGGCAATCCTAAATTACTGTAGTGAAAAAGGCTATGGCTATAGGGCTCCCGAAAGCTATGACCACATACCTGGAATGGGAATAGTAGCCAGGGTCGATGGTGTAGGGATCATCATAGGTTCGGAAAAGCTTATGGAGAGCATGGCTATAGAGCTCACGGATAGCATTAAGAGCTATGCTGATTGGGGTAGGGGTGAAGGGTATACAACAGTCTTTGTAGCTATGGAAGGGAGTATAGCAGCGGTGATACTTATTAGAGATACCATAAGAGAGGATGCAGAGGATATCATAGCATTCCTTAAAAGGAAGAGAGGTACCAGGATCATAATGGCTACAGGAGATAACATTACTACTGCTAGAGCAGTAGCTAAGCAGCTAAATATAGATGAAGTTTATGCAGAACTGACGCCTGAAGATAAGATGGAGCTTATAGAAAGGTTACAGAAAGATGGAGAGAAGGTTGCCTTTATAGGAGATGGGATAAATGACGCAGTAGCCATAAGTAGAGCATTCCTAGGTGTTGCAATGGGTAGGGGAACGGATATAGCGAAGGAGGCAGGGGATATAATCATAGTATCAGACAATCTTAGCATAATAAGAAAGCTCTACAGCTTAAGCGAAAAGGTGAAGAAAAAGGCTGTAGAAAATCTTATATGGGCATTTGTATACAACATTATGCTAGTACCGATAGCTATGGGGATGCTGTACAACTCTTTTGGAGTATTACTAAGACCAGAATATGCTGCACTAGCAATGATGCTAAGCGACATAAGCGTCATCATCAACTCTACTACACTATTGAAATGGAGAGAATAGCTCCACAAAAATCAAAAACTCTTACAGATAAAACTTATATATGAGTATACCTTATCCAACACCAGGTGTACATATGGACGTATGTACCACGATACGTAGAAATCTTTACTGTAGCTATATGCTTGAACAGATGGTTGCAAATCTCTTCACAGCCTACATAGATAGTATTGACGGTTCTAATAATGGACTTGGCGTAGCTAAGATAGTTCTTAGCGTCCTAGCCATAGAAAGCAAAAACCATGCTACATATATAGATCTTATGGCAAGACATTACAATCTTTTTGATGAAGCTGAGTGTACTCAGCTTATTGGCAGACCGTGGACATCGATGCAAGAACTTCTTAGTGAATTATCTGAAGGAAGGAAGATGAATTTGAAAGAATTCATTGAAAAACAAGCATGGATTGAAAGGGCGGTGGGTGAGGAAACGTACCATAAGCTATTGTTGCCTCTAATCAATGAGGGTGTAGGGATGGGTTGCATAGATAAAATAAATGCATCTGTTATTGAATCAATTCTTAGTAAGATAGCTAGCGACGAAGTATGGCATGAGAAGCTACTCCAGCTACTGCTAAATATGGTTTCCAACTAATTCTATTAGTTGATAAATGATATCTAGAAACTCCTTTATTGCTATTTAAAATGGGGTTTATCAATCGATAGATTAAGGCTCTTCTTAACATCACCGATGGTGCCAGGGTGTGAACTTGTTAATGCGAATATAGTATTTATTGGTTATATATGTATATTGATGGATATTATTGTTGGGGTGCTGTGCATGCTGTTACGGATTTTCTCTACAACATCCTTTATCGTTTTGAAGGCTTTCCTTCCATAACTATGAACTTCGATTTCGATGCACATGTTACATAATTTTAAGGCTGATACAAGTATACTGGTATGATGTTTTGGTAGTACTGCTACTATCTTTTTGTGTTTTCTGAGTTTTGGTAGTATAGAGGCTAGAAGCTTTACAAAAGTCTCTCTATCTCCTTCTGTCAACTCTTTCGGTGGATAGTCATAGTTTGCAAATGGATAATATATATCAAGTTCACGTGGTACTAGAACCATGGGCTCCGAGAGGATGTATCTCTGAATCCTATATACGAGATCATATTTTGTAAGCATTGATTCTAATTGGCTGTGGAGTCGGGATATTCTATATGGTTTTGCATGTGAACATGGAAGTATTAGGGCGTATTCCCTTCCTAACATTCCAGGATCAAATACTTCCAGTAGAAATCTGTGCCAGAGCCTAATGTGTGGATGGTTAAATAGAGTAGTTTCTCTAGAGTTTTTCAATACTATTAAACCGGGCTCTATTTTAAGCAACTCAGAAGCGCTATCCACATTGCTATATAGATACTCTATATATAGCTTTTCCACTACCGTGACCATCTGAGGTCCCTAGACGTCTTTCTATTAAAATGAACTTCGCCATTCTTCTGCTGTAATACTTTTTTGATTGAGAACTTCATAAAGTGTTGCACCCATTACAGACAAAAAATCATTGTTACTGGCTATAGAATTCTAAGAGATGTATGTATTAAGGTTTCTCGCCTTCTTAAGTAGATTTTAGTAATCTCTAATTTCCGAGCTGCTGTCGCATTTTCAAATACAAGAGCATGTAATGGTAAACAAATTAAATACTGAGTAGAAATAGATTCCATAGTTGATAAAACCTAATCCTAGTTGAGCAATACACGAAAATTACTGTGGAAATTGTTATGGAAGATGGTTAAGGGTTTTTAGACATTCTACATGAATCCTATTTTTGAAGCCGGGGTGTGGCCACTTTCTGATGCAGATCTTCACCGCCATCTTCATAGGCTACAAATTCTGGAGGTATCTTTAAGTAGTAGAAGAGATATTTATAGAAAGTTGTGCTGAAAACAGCAATATTCCACCATTATCTATCAGTAAAATTTTACTAAACTTCATCTATTTTAGTAAATAGTAATGATGTAGCCATCCTCAATCCCGTATCAACCAATAGTGCGTATCTGAGGTTATTATAGTTCTGATTCCCGATAGCTATGTCTGCAATGGTTCCTCCAATTATAGAACCTAGCGCAGCTAATATCCCTTGGGAAAAGTTTAGTAAAGCGATGTAGCTTGCATACATGTTATGTGTAGATATTTTGAGTGTATAGAGTGGTATTGCAACATTGCTTAGTGCTGAGAAGGGACCTAGGAGGAGGCTTGATATGTAGAGTAGGATGGGATCGTGGGCTTGGGAGTAAAATAGTGGTGGTATTATGAAGCCTATTCTGCTTACGATAAGCAGCTTCTTAAGGCTAACTCTATGTATGTATCTAGTAAATACGTATTGGGCTATCATTGTTGAGAATGTTCCATAGATGTTTAGCATAGCAATTTCGGCCACACTCATATTTAATACATATTTCTGTACTAACGGAAACCATGGCCATGCTAATGCCATCGACATTACATGGCTTGAATATGCTATTGAGAGTTTGATAAAAGATCTATTGCGCTTCACAATCTTTAAAGCTGATACTAAGTTTGTCTCTTTCTCTCTTTTACCATTATTGAGGCGACGATCTATATGCAACAGTCTAAGCCATAGAATAGAAGCTGACAAGCTTACCACACCAGAAAAAATGAAGAACATTCTGAGAACATCTATAGAGGGATTTATTACAAGAGCCGTTAATGTAAACGCCACTAGTGCCGTCAGCTGAGATACCACATTAACCCTACTTAGAATCCTACCCCTTTCAATACCACTGAATAGAACGCCTATAAAGGCTGTAAAAGAGAGACCTGCAATACCAACAAAAATAGCTCTAGCAGTAACCAGAGCCGTCAACAACAGTGGCTTGGTGGTTATCGAAATAATGAGCCACATAACTGAAGCTATGGTTGAGGAAATCAGTAAAGTTAGGACGTACCTCTTAAAACGATCTATTATCGGACCCACCAATACCTGTGCTAGTGTTGGTAGAGCATTTGTGGAAAACTGCAGAACCCCCTGTGTAGTACCTGAAGGTGTAAGAGATGCTAGATAGTAGCCTATATATGGAGCTGAAAAGTTGTCTGCCAATGAAGCTAGAGACTGTCTAAGCACTATATACCTAGAGGTCTCTTTATAATCAATAGAAGTATTTCCACTTGACCTCGGTATTATTATCACCATATCTATCAAGTTTTTTGATTATGGTCTGTCTTATAGCTATCTAATAGTATTCTCTGACTATTATTGTATAGCATTTAAAAGCTCTACTATTATCCAGTTTATGTCATTAGCATCTAACTCCAACTACAACTCATATAGAGTAATATTTGGGCTGTCTCTGAAACTAGAAGTTTGTGAAATAGATTGAGGAGATAGAGCTATGGTAAAAATTCTTAAAATACAAAAAGAGTGCAGAAAATAATTCACAAAATATGTTGATGGAGATATCGTTGAATTGGTATCAGAGAAACCATATGAGATCATACACGGAGACCGCTAGAGACTCAGGCTCTAGTTTTAGGTTCCTAAAATAATACTAGCTATATTGGTAGTAGCATATCTACTAGCTCACTAACACACAATTTATTTGAGATTTTCTGATTTTTACAACAATATCTTTCGATAGTTTTCTGACATCCTCAATAAACTTTACGACTTTTGATACCTTTCTCCGAATTCTCTCAATTTATATCCTATTGATTAGTATCCAGCTACAGTAATTTTATAGAAATTCACATTTATAACTATCGAGGTTCTTTTCTTTCGAGCTTAACACCTCTCTTGAAGAATGCCAAATGAATGCCAGATACATCAATTTCATTGTCAATAACACTAACAGGCTAATTTGAAGCACAACAGATTCGGAGAACAATCAAATAGTAAATAACCTTCTAGATTCCACCCTCAGCTGTTTTCTCTAAAACTACCTCCACGTATCCCTCTTTTTGGAGTATGTTTATATTGCCTAGACCAAGGCTCTCAACTATCTCCTTAATCATCTCAACACACCGGCTAGACGTTGTTAAAACTACAATCGTATCGCCCTTCTTAGCCTCGGCAAGAGCTTTTATTGCTTTTATTAGAGGTCCTGGACAATCTTCACCTCTAAAATCAGCTATCTTAGTTTCAGGCATATAGGTTTCCCATCAAAAATACTTTTCACTATCTCTAAATACTTTATTAGCCTAGTATTGGTGATGGAGTGTTGCAACAATGTTGGATGTATTAGTCAAGGTTTTATGGTCTATAAATATAGAGCTGAAGGATTTGTATATGTAAAGCCACCATTAAGTTAAGGGCCGTTTAAAGGACCTTCTTCAATCCTATTTCTAGATGAATGTACGATTGTTAATACATTACCATCTTCGCAATAACTCACCTAGCACTTTCTATTTCTTTTTCTTTGTACTGTTAAAGCTATTGTAGCTCTATAATTACAAAACAAAAGTAAAGCTGTAGAATAAGGTGGGGAAAGTTTTATACTACCTCTAAATTTAATATCTTTTTTAAATGTTAGATGTGCTGACGCTAGTCAGCTAAATGGTGTAGTATAGTAGATGGAGGGATTCAGCCCTATCGAGCTTACCGAGATTGTTAGAAGGTGGGTGGCTAGGACTATTAGTGATGTAGAGGAGCGTAGGTGTTACAGGTTTAGGGGAGGTAGGTGGTATGGAGGTATAGCAACGGGTGATGTTGTCGGCTGTAATCTTAGGTGTAAATTTTGCTGGAGTTGGCGTTTCAGCCACTCTATGGATAGAGGAGAGTTCTACGTACCAAGGCAAGTTTTTGAAAAGCTTGTTGATATAGCTTCCAGCAAAGGCTACAAGTACCTTAGACTAAGTGGTGGTGAACCAACAATATCTTGGAGCCACCTAATGGAAGTTCTAAAGCTTGTTGAGGAAACAAAGTATATATTTATTTTAGAGACAAATGGTATCCTCATAGGCTATAGCAATCGGTATGCAAAAGATCTGGCAAAGTTTAGCAATATTGTAGTAAGAGTATCATTTAAAGGCGCTTCAGCCGAAGAATTCCATATGTTAACAGGTGCCGAGCCACAGTTCTACGAACTTCAGTTTAAAGCGCTTGAGAATCTAATGGAAAATGGTATGAAGCCTGGAGAAGATTTCTATCCAGCGATAATGCTTAGCTTCACAACGGATGAAAACTACAGGCTATTTAAGAAGAGGCTCTCGTCAATACATCCAGTATTGGTAGAATCTATAGATGAAGAATATGTTATTCTATATCCACATGTTGTTGAGATCTTGAATAGATACAGGCTTAAGCCTAAAGTGGTATTTAAGCCAAATAGCATACCCGAGTTCATGATATAACGAGGCAATATGCCCTCTTTTTCACCATTCTATGGATAGCACTCTTATACTACTCCTATGACCAGATTCAAAATATGTTCTATCACTTACAAATAAAGGAGGGTTTAGAAACTACTAGTAATAGACCAATTCAATACTATCAATGTCAACATGAACGGGGACATGGTAGCTTTATCTAATGTACTTTAACATATGCTCAACATATTTAAAGCCGTGGTCTGGAAATATGGTTATGTAGTCACCTTGGTCAATGACATTCTCCTCAACAAGCCTTCTATATGCTGCATATACAGCACCACTACTCAGTCCAACAAACACACCATCCTTCCTAACGATATTTATAACACTTTCTACGGCTTCCTTAAGTGAAACCTCGAGAATCCCATCGAGTTCTACACTATGTACCCACTTCATACCACTTTCAACCCTTCTAATACCCTGTATTGCCACTCCTTGTTCAGGTACAGCTCCATATACCTTGATTCCTTTAAATCTATTCTTAAAGTAGAATGCTAATGCCGATATGTGTCCAGATGTCCCTAGACTACCTATTATAGCTTTTGGCACTATGCCAGCTTCCCTAATCTGGAGCTCCAACTCCTTGGCAGTATACCTTAAGTGAACCTCGAAATTGGCATCGTTGAAGAACTGGTTTAGATGCACAGCACCTTCAGCTCTAGCTACAGCTTCAACATCATCAATGAGTTCAACTGTCAGAGGTTTTAGAGATCTCACGACCTCTGCACCAAAAATTTTTAAAAGCAGCTCTCCTGTGATGGACACCGTTGATGGTATGTACGCTCTTAGTCTAGATCCATGGATGTTGGCCATAGAGGCTATAGCCAGACCGGTATTGGTTGAGGTAGACTCTACGAGAAGACCAAGCTCAACTCTACCGAATCTCTCCACAGCTTTTCTATACATATACCAGCCAATACGATCCTTAACACTCATACTCCAAGGATTAAACCCCTCAAGCTTCGCCCATACATTCCTACCCTCTATGGAAGATCTTGCAAGCCTTACCAGAGGTGTTGGCCAATTTCTATATAGAAGCTCCTCAGTATCTCTAAACACTCTAAATCGACTAGGCTTTATTTCATCGAAAAATCCTATCGTCTCTAGTGGAATGTAGATTTGTTCAGAGGTATATCTCGATACCGGTATGTAGCTGAAACCAAGTCTCATAAGAACTGTACAGAGCTCGCCATTCTCCACAGCTTTTCTATCGTCATCGATAGCAATAGTTCTATCAACACCACCCCTGCTGAGAATTCCTCTAGCAATCTCTAGAAATTTCTCAAACGATACATCATCTAAGCATTTAATGTCGCTTACCCTAGCTAGATGCATTGAATATGCACCAAATTCCAATTGCGTGAATTGCAGATAGATATAGTCGTTACTTGAGATTTATAAACTCAACTCAAAATCCTATAACTATGTTATAATAGAAAACTTGGTGATATCTATTTCTAAAAATATTCAAAGTAAACCTATTTACCATAATGTAGAGGATAGAGATCCGAGAGACGTTATCTCAATAAGATGTCCTTCGCCTGATACTACTGATGCGCTAGTAGCCCAAGCTTAGATTAATTAATACTGAAGAAAGTCTCTCCTGAAGATACTGTATTAGGAGCTTGAGATCGTAGATGAATTCGCGAGCTAAGCTTAAGAGGATTTTACATGATAATTAAATTGTAAAGAATTGAGAGATTGACCGTCAATATGGATCGCTGCAGATCTGTTGAATGTGGAAAATGTTTAGGAGCATGTTTAATGGAGTAGTTAGTAAGAGTAGAGTAAAGCTATCCTGGTGGATGAAAGAAGATTCGATAGATTTACCTTTGCATAATTGTATGGCTTCATAGTGCTACAGTTCTGTTATATATAGAGATCGAGGATTTCAAGTAAATATCATTCTACAAACGTACCTTAATCCACTTGAATAACAACTAGCAATACAGAACAGTGGACGGTACAGGCTATGCTTCCCATTATCAACCCCATTCCTTTATTCTACCTTTAGTATACACAATTATCACTAATTGTGTACCTTATTTCAGCATACCTGTTGGTCCATGGAATAAATATCGTTCTGGATCTTCTTCAAACGCCTTTTTACAGTGCAAACTACAGAAATAGTATATCTTCCCTTTATGGACCGTTTTATACCTCGCCTTACTAGGATCCACATACATTCCGCAAACCGGATCTATAACACTCATATAGATCACATAATAGAATATCTATTCCAGAATTAAAAAGTCTTCATCTAGACTATATATTATAAGAGTCTAATAGGTGCTCTGTTAGGGGTTGTACGGCTTTTAAGAGTTCGGATCCCGGTGCTTCGCTGTATAGCTACTTGGTAGGTACTTGAAAACGCTTTTGTCTTCATCCCCTCATACATTTTCTTCTACCCAGCCTAGTTTTACCCTTCATTGCGAGGGTGCTTCTTGCTGTCCCTAACGATAACCCTTACAAAACCGTTTTCTACATCCACCTAGCATCTCGGCAACTTCACCAAGACTAGAAACCACATCATACATATGTGTGCTCTAAATCTGCAGCCTCTTAGCATTGGATATAGTAGCTGGTGGATCTAGGACTTTCTTAGAAAGCCGGTCTAAACCCCATATAGAGCATCAACAGCTCTCTGCAGAGTATACCCACTAACGCCAGATCCCAACAGTAGACTACTTGCACTTCTATTAACTACCTTCTTTGCCCCGGCTCTGAGTGTCCCTATAGCACCTCACCTCCGGGCAATTTACCACGAATCATAACGAATAGATGTATTCATCGAGTACACTGAACAACCTCTTATGGTATACAAATATGATTCATAAATCATATTTTTATGGTGGCGTGCTTAGCTTCGATATATACTTGAGGCAAAAGTCGTGAAAACAGATACGAAGTACCCTCATCTACCCACCTAGGGAGTATCAACACAAGCTTTCGAAACACCATGGAAAGAAGATCAAAGTAATAATTACCGTTGAAGAAGAGTAAGCCCATTTATTTACAAGTATTTTGAGAGGAAAACTAGCCTCGACGCAGGCTATACTGTCATAGGAAAATACATTTAGCTATTTCTGAGGGTTAAATGATAGGTTGGTGTAAAATATAGTCTTTGAATCCAGAAATGGAATAGGGTGTGTGGGATTGGATATGAAGCTGGAGGTGGATACTATTCTAAACCTATTTATCTTAGTAGGAACCCTGTATCTAAGGTAGGGAGGAGATTAAATTTAAAAATGTTTCAATTGATCTGTAACCCAGTATAATAATTCCGATACCTTTTTCTCTATTCCATATTATGAAACCTGGTGTAGCATATATTCCATATTCATATTGTGCCTCTCTAGCATCTTCCTGTATAATTTCTTCAACATTGTATTTATTTACATCAGGTATCGAACCACGGATGCTCCTCATTATCTGGAGAACGTCTTCGGTGGTGGGATAGATGTTGGTGTAGACTCTGTGATAGATTTCATTAATTAATAGAGACACTTGTGTGGAATTTCTACTTTCTAGATACATTGCCACTATGTATCTATGAATGTCATTGACCTCTGAATGTACTATTAAATTCTTTGGTACTAAGGCTACTGCACCATTCTCTATATATTTCTCTAAAGCTGGAAGAATCTCAACATAGAATTTTGCACAATAAGGACACCATGCATCCTCATAGATAAAGAGGTAGTTCTCGGCATCGATGGAGCCTATAACCGGCATTGTATCCAAATTAAGCTTAGGCATTTTAATGGTCTCTAGATATATGTCCGAATTATTGAGTATGGGAACATTATAGTAGTTGTATATATATGCATATGTAGCTAGCGTTACACTAGGTTTTGAAACGAAGAAATTCTCTATATTATCAAAATATGCTGTAACTAACCCAACTTTAGACAGATCAGCCGAGGTACTATACATGCCAAATATTGGAAATGTTGTATAGTCTGCAAGTCTATCTCTGAGAGCACTGCTTAGATCAGCATAGCTAAGTATACATAGACTAAGGCTTATGTTTATAGCACTGCTACTATTTCTAGCTATAGATATGCTTAAGCTATTGGAAAGTATGTTGAAAAGCTGTGTATTTGGTTCAATACTACGGTAAATTACAACAAAGGCGTTTTCACTATTATTGCATTTTTTACTCAGTTCATCAATAGTTGGTGTTACCATAGTTCTGTGAGGAGCAATCGTATTTCTAAGGTAAAATAATAGTGATATTAAGGCTATGGAGATAGCTACAAGTAGTACTATCATTAGTGTTACAGTTTTTTCCAAGATTTATCACTTAACAATAGTGCCTCTACGTAAGTTAATAAGCATAGATTACGGGAATTGTGCCGTGGGCTATCCATTCAATGTTTTTAAAAAGTGCTGCGAGGTGTGTATAGGGTTTATTTCATTTACATAATTTGTCAGCATCATTTCTCTAACTTTCTTCATATCTCGAGTCTGTGAAACTATCCATGATAATTTGACGTATGCTGTTTCTGGTAGCATATCATCCCCGGGTATAACACCTACTTCTAGCAATCTTCTGCCAGTCGTATATACATTCATATTAACTCTTCCAAAGAGGGTTTGAACTGTCATAACCACGGGTATGCCCTCCTCTACAGCCCTCTTTATAGATTCTATTGCATAGCTACCTATATGTCCGAGGCCGGTACCCTCGATAACTATACCATGGAATTTTCTATCAACTAAAAAATCTATTATTTCGCTTTGGAATCCTGGGTAGGCTTTGATAAGCGCTATCTTATCATCAAATCCTATCGATGTCGCAACTTCATTTCTACTTCTAGCTCTCGGGATGTATCTATAGTTGATTAGTGTAAGCTCTTTTTTATTCAGATCCACCTTAGCCAAGGGTATATCATTTATCGATTGAAAGGCATCTCTTCTACTACTATGCATCTTTCTAACTTTAACACCTCTATGTGCAAAAGCACTACTATCTGATGGTGTTGAGTGCATAACTACTACGACCTCTCCAAATGGCGCTTTAAGTGTGGTTATTACCGCAGCTATTAGATTGAGGGCAGCATCAGCACTAGGTCTATCGCTACTTCTCTGGGAACCTACAAGGGCTATTGGAAATGGAAGGTTTCTAAGGGCAAAGGCGAGAGCAGATGCTGTAAAGCTCATGGTGTCTGTACCATGCGTAACTATAATACCTTCTATACCTGAGGAGATAGCTTTATGAACATTTCTCGCAATGGTTTCCCAGTGCCTTGGAGTCATATCCTCACTCAGTATATTGAATACAATTTCAAATTCATAGTTAGCGAGATCAGCAAGCTCTGGAATAAGATCTAGGAGATCTGATGGAGACATGGCGGGTTTAACAGCACCTGTTTCATACTCTACTCTGCTAGCTATTGTACCACCACAGCCAAGTATCCTAACGATGGGAAGTGTGGGTGTGGTGCTGATCTGGAATTCTTTGCTAGTACGTGAAATAGAGATGCATTCACGTACTTCAATACTTTGGATCCTATTGATACTTATACCAATGTTGTAACCATTATCGAGCTTAATAATAATTGTATCAGAAGAACTAAATTCATGTTTTGGCATTAGAAGCCCTTCTATAAATATATTACCATTCAATACAACTCTGATTCTACACCCAATACCAGCACCAAGCTTTTCTAAAATATCCCTAGTCCTCCCACTATAGCCTGGTAGTTGCTCACTCATCTCTATCACACTAGTAACCATATTGCAATAGAGTAATATTAGCTTTATAGTTAAAAGCCACTCCTTTCTAACAAAGGATTATAGTATATATAAATATTCGATAGAATTAACTAGTGCAGGACATAAATCAGATTTGGTGGAGAGATGGTAGAGCTTTGCTGTTGAAAAGCTTTCCCCAAATCTGAAATGGAATACCTAACATTGATATGCTAGCTTTAATGATACCGATAAACCTACATTTCCTCACCAACTATGGCAGCCTTCTCTACTTTCTTCATCTGCTTTAAATACATTTCATAGATTTCCTTCGTTGTTGTTGCTTCGTTTGCTGATTTATCCTCTCTCCATCTTATAAATCTAGGGAATCTTATTGATATGCCAGCGTCTGGTTTAACCCAGCCTTTACAACATGTATGCAGAGGTGATAGTGTAAGTTCAGCACCGCTAACCTCCATAACAAGTG
>Ga0105162_1000225_pt1 | contig 38789 bp, 35 predicted proteins | sample JNZ201metaG_FD_81532 | JGI IMG/M metagenome (GOLD analysis project Ga0105162, IMG submission 81532) | Hot spring microbial communities from Jinze hot spring, China to study Microbial Dark Matter (Phase II) - JNZ 20120812A | ecosystem: Environmental > Aquatic > Thermal springs > Hot (42-90C) >...
TGGCAGATAAGAATAGCAGAAGGAGAGAACCTCCCAAAAGAAGAAGATATAAAAATAAACGGATGGGCAATAGAGACGCGAATATATGCCGAAGACCCCGTAAAATTCCTCCCATCTCCCGGAGAAATTAAAAAACTCGTTGAACCAAAATGCTCAAAATTCCACTGGAACTCAGAAGATGTCCGACTTGATATAGGATACAAAGAGGGAAACAAAATCACTCCATTTTACGACCCACTCATAGCAAAGCTCATCGCACGCGGAAAAACAAGAGATAAAGCAATAGAAAACATCTTAAAAGCACTTGACGAGATAATAATAGAAGGACCAAAAACAAATATACCTTTCCTCAAAGAAGCAATATCTTCTGAAATTTTCAGAAAAGGCGGATACGACACCCACTTTATACCAAAACTCCGGGGAGAAGAAAAATAGCAACCTCAAATTAAATTAAATTACAAAATCTCAAAGGTTTATTAAAATAATTGATGTCTAAAAAGAATGAAAAAATCAGACCTTATTTTCTGCTTTATACTTGGAATAATTCCAAATCTTGCTGAAATATACTCACTTTTTTCATTCAAACAACCACTGTATTTTCATTATGATGAAGCAATATGGGTTAGGCAATCCCTTTTTTGCGGAAAGGAATTTCCTTTCTACGAACAAAAGTGGGGGCTTATCATACCTTCCCTTTGCTTGATATACCCTCTCAAATTCTTCATACAACCATACTTTTTCTCATCTTTAAGAATTATCTTCACAGTAATCAACTTCATTTTAACCTTCAAAATTCTGAACCTTTATTTTCCAAGAAAAACATCTTACATCATCACACTTTTTATATTCTCAAATATATTTTCCGGCTCTAAACTCATTTTATATAAAACCTTAGAATTTTTGGGATTTAACATAAACCCAAATTTGACTGTTTTTACAGAAAACGCCCTTATCTCTAACATATACGGAAATACTCTGAGAGTTTTCAATCCTTCTTATTTTATGATTTTCTTTCTTTTATTCACTCTGGCTTTCTCATCAGCTTATCAAGAAAAAGAAAACAAAAAAAGAATTGCTATAACAGGAGTTCTTGCGGGACTGATATTTTACTCCCACCCTCACTGGTTCGCATATACTCTATCAACACTTATCATCACTCTCTTTTTATTTTTCATATCTAAAAATGAAATAAAAAGCATAGTGAAAATAATTTTTTTATCTTTGATTGTAGGACTTCCCGGAATCATCTTCAATCTGTATCAAAGAGAAATGCTGAAAGAATCAATAAAAAGAGGAGCAATGATAGTGATGATAGAAAATCAAAGTATATCTGTACCGAAGGAATATTTAGCTCTTTTCTTGCTTGCTTTGGTTTCTGTTCTTTTTTTCTCAAAACGCATGAAAAAAGATTTATTCCTTCTATCAGGAGCTTTAAGCGGATTTATTTTATTTACTGTTGAGCCAATTTCCAGAATATACACACAGATTACCCCACATATAACTGTGCCTTTCAAGATTTCCTCCAAAATCGCAATCGGATTTTCAATACAAAAAATAGAAGAAAAATCAAAACTGCTTGCCAAAATACTACTCACTATCTTCCTTACCATATTTATTTCTCAGTGGATATTTTTTTGTATCAGAATAATCAGAGAACTCAAACACGAAAAAATTGAGAAAATAAAACAGTTCAGAAAAGTTGCGGAATTTATAAAAACAAAAACAGAAAAGAACTCCGTCATAACAGCAGAAGATTTCTATGGATTTTTTTTCATACACGATGTTTTTCCTACATCATCTGAACTAATGCTATCTATTCTCTCTCAAAGATATATAATCCACAACACCATAAATTACTTCTCAAACCTTAAAGATGAAGATGTCTTTGAAAGATTTATCGCAAGAGCTAAACTTCTCGGATACTCAGACGAAGAGTTGAAAGAATACATAAAAGATATATCTGAAAGGGAACACGTGGTATGGGGGAACTCTCCTCTTTCAGTTTTTATTTCACGAGCATATTTCGGAATACCCCCAAACTTCACAATAGAAAAATACAAAAATTTAAAAGAAGCACTGCCAGAACTTACAGAAAAAATCCTCGAAATGTATAAAGATGAGGAGAAAATGAATCAGATATTAAAAAAATACAAAATTGATTATGTTGTGAGAAAAAAAGATTATGAAGGTGAGCCATACCTTGAAAAAATTTCAGAAATTGGAGATTTCAAAATCATGAAGGTAGTTAAATAAATGCAAAAAATATTGAAAAAAATTTGACACCAAGATTATAATATAATTATGCTCGGAGAAAGACTTGCAAAACCTATGGAGGTAAAAATTATGGGTTCATTAAAAAAGACAGGAATATTCCTTTTGCTTCTTCTCACATCATACTGCGGGAATGAGAAAAAAGAAAATAATCAGCAAACCCTTAGCCCAGAATTTCAATCTGCAAAAATAAAAATAGAAAGCATTGACCCAGAGAATGAATCAGTAGATGAAATTATTCAGTATTATAAAGACGCTCTCAAAGATATTTCAAAAAAAGTAAAATCAACAGACCCGAATATAAAGCCAACACCAGAAGAAAAATATCTTTACTTCCTTGCAGATACTGCTCTTCTTTTCCATCAGCTTGTCAAATTCCTCAATGAGGCTGCAAAAATCGTAATAAGTGGTAAAATAGATGTAAATTCTCTTGAAAATTTAATAGACAGCCTACCTAAAACACCGCCGGCAAGATTATATGTATATCAATATGAAGGAGATTTGCCCTATGGATGCGACAAAACTTCAACATTATCAGGAACACTATGCGGATTCCTTGACAGCATCTTCCTCCGAAGATTGGAAAACAACCTGAAAATTCTCCGCGAAATAGAAAGTGAAAACCCAAACATAAAAGTGAAAATAAAAAGAGTCCCCGTAAAGATTCAGCTTCTTGTCTTCTCTTACTATCTTGATTTCGGAGGAGAACACTCAGGAGATATGCTCTACTTTTTTGACTCCCTTCTCTCACTTATAGACGCATCTTTCAGATTTATATTTTCTATAAGCATACCCCCTCCACAAGGAGTCATGGACATACCTAATTATCTTTCAAGCATAACATCTGCTGGACTTCCCTCACTTTCAGAAGACCCAATCTTACATCTCGGGAGAATTTTCACTTATCTTCTCATAAATAATAAAGAGCTTCTTGTAGTTTCTTCTACCTTTGAAGTGAATAGAGCAAGGTATCAGCTTTCACAAGCGCTTGAAAAAACCCAAAAGTTCATAGAATTTATCCTTCTGAACAATGTAAATACTCAAGAGACCGTTTTCTACTACGATACAGAAAAAGAGGTGATCAAGCTCAGATACAAAAGAAATGGTAAATCTCAAGATGTTGAGATACTGAAAAAAAGCGATGCTGAAACCTTCAAAAATGTAATACAGAAAATAAATACAAACCTGATGAGCAAACCGGGGAATCAACTCATATCTACCAAAGATTTATCTTATGTTCTATCGGTTTTACTCGTTGGCTTGATAAAGTCGGGAATAATAGATCCTATTCTTGATATAGTGATAAAGACAGTAGGAGACCCTCAGCAAACTCAACTTATTCAGAAGTTTTTAAGCTCTGACCTATTTCAGCCAACATTCATTTCAAATGTTATATCCTCTGTTTTAGGAGATGTGATATACTTTGATTTCGGGACTATGTTCTCAAATTTATCTAACGAGAATTTATCTAACGGGAAAACAAGTTTGAGAGATTGGCTTCCCGCATGGTCAACATTCCATCCCATTCCCATACAAACTCAAAATATAACAGATAAGTTCAGAAACAATTTTGCAGTTGAATGGGATTGCGGAGCGAAACTCTATGACGACTCAATAACCCAGTACAAAGAAGGTAGAAAAGAATTTTTCGGTCTGAGCTGTACCTCTCCACAGCAGGATACAACACATTTCCCCAAAACTCTTACCTTCAATGTTTCTCCTATGTTCGATACAGAGTATCCTGCTGACGGTGTCTTCTTACGCTTTCCATATATTCTTTTCCAAGATAGTTCATTTGGTGGATTAATTTATATTAAAGGGTCGGGAATAGTTGTTATAGCAGGAGACAAAAGCGAGAAGATAAGCTCTTTCCTTCAAGCATGCGGAGTTGATACTGGAACCAGTCCCAAATCTTACTTTGATGATAGAAAGAAGGGCTCGTGCGCTCTTTCAATATACCTACAACTTCTCATTGAAAATATTCTAAACTTTGTATCCTCCCAGGGAGGATAAAAAAGCCCCTTTTTATATGTATCCCGTTTTTCTTAACCTGAAAGGGAATTTATGTGTTGTATTAGGCGGAGGGAAAGTAGCAGAAAGAAAAGTAAAAAAGCTACTTAAAGAAAAAGCAGAAGTTCTGATAATCTCTCCGGAAATAACAGACAGAATAAAAGAACTGTATAAGAAAAATAAGGTAAAGCTTATAAGAAGGGAGTATAGGTTTGGAGATATACCTGAAAATGCTCTCCTTGTCTTTGAATGCACAGGAGATACAGAAGTTGCGAAAAAAGTCAGGAAAGAATGCGAGAATAAAAAGGTTCTTCTGAATTCAGCAACAGTATCTGAACTATGTGATTTTATAGTCCCAGCGTCTTTCCAGAGGGGCTCAATTCATATTGCTTTATCAACAGAGGGTAAGTGCTCAGCTTTCGCAAGAGCTCTCAGAGAAAAAATAGAAGGGCAAATTCCTTACGAACTTTCAGCGAAGCTCAATATGATAGAGAAGCTGAGGAAAAATCTCAAAAAACAAAAGGGGAAAAAGGAAAAGGAAGAAGATGAGATTTTGCTTGAAATTTCACGATTAGCAGTAGAAAATCCACACCTACCCGAAAAATCCTTCTCAAAAATCATAGAAGAAAAAATCAGAAAAATAAAATCAAAAGAAAGCAAAAAAGGAGCAAAAAACAAAAAAAGAGCAAAAGAAAGGTAAATTTTATATGTGTTCGGAATAGGATGGCAAGAACTACTTGTGATATTTTTGGTCATACTTATCTTCATAGGTCCAAAAAAGCTTCCAGAAGTAGCAAAGCAAATAGCAAAAGCCATAAGAGAGTTCGCAAGGACAAAAGAACAAGTGAAAAGAACAATAGAAAATCACCTTCTTGAAATACAAAGAGAAAACTCATATCTTGAAATAAAAGAAAAAGACGATGGGAAAGGAAATTCTGAAACAATACACGAACAAAATAAAGAAAATCAATAAAACATCTACTCTTGTGCAAAATTGCTCTCTACTATTAGATTAAAAGCTAAGTTATGAAAAAAGAAACATCAAAATTAAGCATAGCAATAGGAGGATTAGACCCAACAGGTGGAGCGGGAATAATTCAGGATTCAAAGGTTATGTCAGAGCTGGGAATCTTATGTTTTTCGGTAGCAACATGTATAACTTTCCAGAACCTGAACGGAGTTTTCGGACTAAAAGAGCTTGATTTCAAATCAATAAAAAAACAAATAGATTTAGTTTTGAAAAATCATAAAGTTGAGTACGGAAAAGTTGGAGCGTTAGGTGGTAAAGATGGAGCAAAAGCACTCATCAAAACAATAGAGCAATACAGAATAAAGTTTGTAGTTGACCCAGTTATAAAATCAAAAAACGGCTTCCCACTCATAACCAGAGACGGCTTTGAAATTCTGATGAAAAAAATTCTCCCCCTTTCGTTTTTTATAACTCCTAACATAAACGAAGCAGAGGAAATAACGGGAATAAAGATAACAGACAAAAAAGATATAATAACTGCCGGCAAAAACCTTTCAAAAATAAATAACTCTTTCGTAGCTATAAAAGGAGGGCACCTCAAAGGTGAAAATATAGAGGACTTCCTTTTTTTCAAAGGAGAGTTAGTAAAATCTTTCAGAAAAAAAAGGAGCAGGAAAATTTTAGTTCATGGAACAGGTTGCATATTTTCATCATCTCTAACAGCTTTTTTGGTTTCGGGTTATAGTCCTGAAAAAGCTTTCACTCTCGCGTCATCATTCACATCAAAAGCTATTGCTCTTTCTCAAAAAATAAAGGGCGGAAAGTTCAGAGTTTATTTGTAAAACAAAAATTTATGTTTTTAGAAATTTATCTTTTTAATAAACTGTTTAAAAATTAAAAAAACAGAAAAATAAAACCAGAAAAAGGTTCAGATAAAAATAAAATAAGGGAGGTAGAAGATAATGGAAAGAGGACTTTCTTTCCTCTCATCGGTAGTTCCGAAAGACATCTTCACCCCAGAAGACCTGAACGAAGAACAAAAAATGCTAAAAGATACAGTTGAAAAATTCATGAAAGAAGAAGTCCTGAAAAGAGAAAAAGAAATAGAAAGCGGGAACATAGAGGTAGTAAGAGACCTTCTGAAAAAAGCGGGAGAGCTCGGAATAATCGCAATAGAGTATCCCAAAGAATACGGTGGTCTTGAGTTAGATAAGGTCACAGCCCTATGCGTAAACGAAGTTATGATGTACAACACATCTTTTGCGGTTTCAGCAGAAGCTCACGTCACAATTGGCTCACACCCTATAATATTTTTCGGGACAGAGGAGCAGAAGAGAAAGTATCTGCCAGACCTGGCATCAGCCAAAAAGATAGCAGCTTATGCTCTGACAGAACCATCAGCTGGTTCTGATGCTCTAAGCGCCAAAACAACTGCAACACCCATTGAAAACGGAAAATTCTTCCTCCTCAACGGAACAAAACAGTTCATAACAAACGCGGGATTTGCAGATATATTCATTGTCTTTGCAAAAGTAAATGGAAAGGACTTCACCGCGTTCATAGTTGAAAGGGAGTTCGGAGTGAAAACCGGAAAAGAAGAAGAAAAGATGGGACAAAAGGGGTCATCTACAAGACAGGTAATTTTAGAAGATGTAAAAGTACCAGCAGAAAATGTTCTTGGAGAGATAGGTAAGGGACACAAAGTTGCTCTGAACACTTTAAACCTCGGCAGAATGAGATTAGGAGGAGTAAGCGGAGGAGCCGGCTTTCTGGCACTGAAAAAAAGTATAGAGTATGCAAAACAGAGAAAACAATTCGGTAGGGCTATAATAGATTTCCCTCTTATAAAATGGAAAATATCTCAGATGGCTTCAAAGTCATTTGCCGCTCAAAGTGCAGCTTACAGAATTGCAAATGCAATAGACAAACTCTGGCTACAAGAAGGGCTCCCGCAGTGGCAAGCTTTTGAAGAGTTCGCAGTTGAAGCAACAATACTCAAAGTCGGCGGAACCGAAATGCTCTGGTATGTCGTAGACGAAGCAGTACAAATACACGGAGGATACGGATATATAAAAGAATACGAGGTTGAAAGATATTACAGAGACGAAAGAGTAAACAGAATCTATGAAGGAACTAACGAGATAAACCGCCTCAACATTCCAGAAATGATAATAAGACGAGCTATGAAAGGAAGATTTGATTTCTTCGGACTTATAGAAAAGTCAAAAAAAGATATAGAAGACATGCAGAAGATAAAATCTGAGCTCAGTGATTTTGTAGCAAAAGAAGAGCTTCTTGCTCTTGAAGTCGCAAAAAGATTACTCGTAATTAAAGCAGGAGAGGCGTTCGCAAAGTTCAAAGAAGAAATCCAAAACGAGCAAGAAATTTTATCTGCATTTTCAGACATAGCTATAATAATTTTCCTCGGAGAATCAGCAATAGCAAGAGCAACAAAACACAAAAACACTCAATACGGGAAACTATATGAGAACATGGCAAAACTTTTTGTCCACTCCCACTGGCTTAAACTTATTCAATCATTTGAACTGATGGCTCACAGAATTGATGGAGACACTAAAATAGGAGAAAAACTATTCAATATACTTCAAAAATCAGACATCGTTTCAATCTCACGTGAGATAGCTGATGAGATAAAAGAAAAAATCTGAAATATATTCGGCTCATAAAATTACCTTATCACTTACTTTAAGCTAATCAGAGTGATTAAAATTTTTTAATATGTCCACACTCAGTTTTATAGCGTTCTTTTTGATTTTGTCTTTTCAAGATAAATTAACTCAGCCAGCGGTATGTAAAGAAGAAGCGGGAAAAATAAAAGCAAACATAATCCCCGATACTCCCGAAAAAGCGGTTGAAAACTTTCTTATTTTGATTTGTGCCGGAGAAAAGAGAAAAGCAGAAGAACTTTTGAAAAACGCAGACGATAAATACCCAAATAATTTCCTTATAAAATTCAACCTCGGAAATTTTTATATCACAGAAGAAAAATATGATTTTGCGATATTCTTTTTGAACCAGGCAAGAAGAATAAAAGAAGCTCCGTCTGTATTTGATTCCCTTGCAACAGCGTATATAAAATTCGGAGATACAGATTCGGCAGAAAAAATAATAGAAGAAGGAACATCAAAATTCTCAATCTCAAAATTAGATGAAGATGAGAAAAAATTCTTTTTAAACATGATACTCAAAAGAGGCATAATAAGAATGTTCAGAGGAGAAATTGACAAAGCAGAAAGTGATTTCAGGGAGTATCTGAAATACGAAAGACTAAACCCTTATCCTTATTTAGCTCTCGCAGAAATCATGGGAAGAAAAGGGAAAATAGAATCTGCAAAGGAGATACTTCTTATGGCTCTTGCCAATTCTGATTCCGGAGAGCTAAACCTCTATGCAGGAGCTTTCTTTCATTCTAACGGATACTTTGAAGAAGCGACCCATTACTACTTAAAATCAGCGGAAAAACTCTCAAAAGAAAAAATGTATCTTTCGCTCTTTATGCTTGGAACAGTTCAGAGAGATTTAGGAATGTATTCTGAATCAAGGGAATCGTTTGAGAAAGCGAAAAAATATCCAGAACTTGCGACAGCAAAAGCATACTACTCGGAGAGAAAAAGGTTAGAACTTGTAAAAAGCTTTATAGAGAGGGGAAACATAAAAGGTGCAGAATTTGAACTCAGAGATCTTCTTAATCTCTTTCCAGAAAACAATGAGGCAAAAAAACTTCTTATTGATTTACTCTACCTCAAGGCGCTTTTATTTTCCCCGAAAGAGCAAAAGATAAAAATTCTTGAAGAAGCAAGAGATTTAGCCAAAAGCTATCTTGATAAGAACCCCGGAGATGATGAAGTATTGGTGAAGTTTGCTCTTATAAATCTCTGGCTTGCCGAAATTGGTCCAAAATTCGCAAGGAGTGGAAACATCCTTCACGCAATATCTGCTTTACAGAATGCAGTAAAAATAAAAGATAACAAAGATTACAAAACCCTTCTCGCAATATCTTATTACATGATAGAAAAGTATGACTCTGCAATAGAAGAACTTAGAAAACTTCCACCGGAACCAAAAATTCTTCTCTTGCTCGCCTCGGCTTACATAAAATCGGGAGATATAAAAAAAGCGGAAGAAGTTCTCAAAAACATAAAAGATAAAAAAGACGAAAACTTCCTCCTCATCTCATACGAAATTTTCAAAAGCAAAAAAGATACTGTCAATATGCAGAACATAGAAAAGCTTATTCTCGGAGAAAAAGAGTAGAATGAGATTCAAAAGATTTAAGCTCAGAAGAAGAAAAGATATACAAAGGGTTTTCACAGAAGGTAAGTCAATTTCAAACGAAAACTTTTCAATCAAGATACTCGTAAAAAAAACTGAGAACGAAAAAGGAGCGAAAAAAAACACAGATGAAAAAAACGAATTCAAAATTGACTTCAGATTCACAGTCATAGTTCCTAAAAAAGCAGTCAAATTAGCCGTGAGAAGAAACAGAATAAAGAGGATTGTAAGAGAAGCAGTAAGATCGCTTATAAAAGAAAATAAAGTTTTTGACGGAGATATGGTAATTATAGTAAAAAAAGATATATCGTTCCTAAAATCATACTCCGTCAAAGCCGAAATAGAAAAAATTCTTCGAAAATATATGAATAACGAGATTCAATAAGAAACACGGAAAAGCAGGAGATAAATATAAATGGTATAAAAGGTATGGGGTGAGATATTCCGATATCCTTTGAAAAAATTCGTCTCACAATAAAAAAAACACTTCCCAAAAAAGAAGAAAAAATCATGATAATTATCGTTCCGAAGAACCCTGAAAAAATCCCAACAGGTATCATGAAAAAGACATCTCCTTCGCCCAATCCCTCTTTTTTTCTTATAATTTTGTATAGTAATTTCAGGATGGAAAAAATACCAGCACCAACCAGAACCCCACCAATAGAATCTCTCACGCTTCCGTAAACCAGCATATACAAAATTGAAACTGCTGTTGAGAGCAAAATGAGAATATCTGGAACAGCCAGGAAAATAAAATCAAAAAAAGAAGCAACAAGAAGAGACCAGAAGAAAAAGAAAATGAGCAAAAATCTCAAAAGAGAAAAATGAGAAAATTCAAGAGAGATAAAACCCAATATGCCAGAGAGAAGTTCTATCAGGAAATAGTAAATAGGAATAGAGCTTTTACAAAAAAAACATTTTCCTTTCAAAATTAAAAAACCAAAAATAGGGATATTGTATCTTGCAGGAATTGAGTTTCCACAAGATGGACAAAACGAACGAGAAGGAGAAAAGATTGAAATTTTCCTTGGAATTCTGTATAAAAGAACTGTAGCAAAAGACCCCCATATACTCCCCCAAACGAAAGCAAAAAAGCTTAACACAAAAAACAAGCTATCCATCACAAAAAACCTCTGATAATGTCAAAAAGCAAAAAAATTTACCTGAAAACAATTTTTCAAAAATTTTAACATAAAAAACAAAATCATACCAAAAGATATTAAAATATTTTTTTATGGATCACGGATTAGAAATCGCATTAGGAAGAGTGGCTATTTCTAACCTGAGATACATCGCCAACTTTCAGAAAAATGCAGTAAGGAAGCTTATTTTAGAACAACCCCAGGTTCCGAGATTGAAAATCTCTGCTCCAAAACTGAATATAAACACAAATCTCGGCTTAAAAAAAGGAAGGATAATAAATATGAGGGTTTAAGAAGGAGAAGGTTTCAGCTTGGAGTTCGTTCAATCTGACGAGCTTACTTTGACTCAATCGTTTAAGAATGATAAAAGCCCTTAAATCGTTTATAGAATACGAGATAAAATTACTCAAAGCACTGAAAGGTAAATTCTTTTTCAGAGAAATCCTGTATCACACAGGAAGATTCGGGAGAATGAGTTTATTCCCGCTTTTGGGAACATGTATTCCTTTTTCTGTTATAATTGCACTACACGGATGGGAGGCAGTAGGATTATTTGGAGCATACCGATTCCTTCCCTCGGCTATAACAATTGTTGTCCTGCGAGAAGTTGCACCAGTAATATCTGCAATGATAATAATATCAATAATAGGGAACTCAATAGCTTCTGAAATAACTCTAATGCGACTCCGAGGGGAATTTACATACCTTGAAGTAATAGGAATCAACCCATTTAAATTCGTCATAATACCACGAGTAATATCAGTAGTTTCAATATGCATAATGATGTTCATAATAATATCTACTTTATCTGTATTTGCAAATTTCCTCTATCTTGTGTATATAAAGGGGTTAAACGAAGGAACATTTCGGGAAAACATATGGAACCTCATATCACAAAGAGATATACTTGGCGGCGCCTTAAAATCAGCAGTATTCGGGTTAATCATAGGCAAAGTATCAACATTCTTTGGAGTAATATCAGAGGAATCAACAGAAGGAGTAGGGAAAGCAGGTTCAGTAACGGTAATTACATCATCTCTCATATTTATCGTCCTGAATGTATTTTTATCTCTTGCTATATTCGGAGGATTTACTCCCGAACTGAGATAAAACTTTATAAAATAGAATAAAAAGATGAAACATTAGCGATGTCTTTTTTTTCCAGCTCCTCAAGTTTGCTTTTGAGAAAATAAGAAAGCGAATCTTTGCTATAAGAAAAAATTTTTTCCGTACCATCAGGAAGAAAAATCTTTGAAACAGCTCCAACTCCGAGCAAAGAGCTTGAAAGAAAACACTCATCAGCAGATAAAAGATCTTCTGGCTTTTTCTCAACCTCTTCAATATAAATGGAGTTGCTCTGACATATTTGAAAAATCTTCTGGCGAGTTATTCCGTTAAGCACTCCAAGATGCAAAGGAGGAGTAAAAACTTTATTATCTTTTATCCAGAAAATATTTGTTCTTGTTCCTTCGGCAATATACCCATTTGATAAAAACACCCCCTCATCAAACCCGCTTCTTTTTAATTTCTCCCTTATCACCACATTTTCAAAGTAGCTTATAGGTTTTAATCCTGCAGAAAATCCAGAAGGGTTTCTCTCATACTCTAGTATCTTCACACAAAGGTCAGAAGTTTTAGAGTAAGGAAAGTCATCTACGAGGAAGAAGAATGAGAATTCAAGGTTATGCTCAACAAGAAAAATTCTCATCATTCCAAATTCTTTTTGCCGAGCGACTTCAAGAGAGGAAATAAATATTTGCTCTCCATCAAATTTTCTATTCCAGACCTTTTCAGCAGAGTCAGATAACCTTTTTATGTGTTCCTTGAGAAAAACCGGCTTTGAATTTACTATTTTCAGTGTCTCAAATAAACCTACTCCGTTGAACAATCTTACAGCAATAAATTTATCTATGCTCTCTATCTCCACGAGATTTCCGTTATCTATTTTGAAAAGTTTCATGACGATTTTTGTGCAGATAAGAATGCACCTCCGAAGCTCACAGCAGACGCTGTCTCATCAACCCATATATCCCACCCTATAATATCTCCCTTTGCATCCATATTTTCTGTGATTTTAAGTAAGGCATAGGTTGGAGCTAATCCGCATACTCTCCGAGCGTTCCCATCTTCCATAACGCTATCTAAAAACCCTTTTGCCGAGTTCTGAGCAAAATTCCACAAAGATACAATGTCTTTGAGGCGAACAAGAGTTATCATATACTGGTCAACAGGGCCATCTCCGAACCTAACACCTATGTGAGCTAAATCAGAAGCAGAAACAAGAACAAAGTTTGCACCCTTGAGAGAAGAGAACAGAGCGGAGCGAAGTTTCAAAACCGCCTCATCAAAAAAACTTGTCTCACCCAAAAAAATTCTTCCCGCAGAACAAAGAACAGGAACAATCCTGGAAGAAGGGAAAATATACTTTATGAAAACAGCCTGGAACTCTATTGAGTGTTCGTTCTTATGCAAAATTTCATCTTCAAATATATCTTTCCCAAGAGCTTTTTCTATTTCTCTTACTGTGTCTCTCTCATTTTTAAGCGTACCAAAAGGAGTTTCAAAATCCTTTTCAGTAAGAATAAATGTATATGGAGAGTAAGCATGAGATGTGCCTAAAACTACAAAAACATCTGGATTTTTTAAAGAGTTCTTGATAATATTCCAGACCATTCCATATATTTTCATTCCATTTGAAATCTCAATATGTGGTGATAGAACCGCCTTCAAATTTTCTACCCTCAAATCAGAAGGGAATAAAGATAGAATGGAAGAGAAAAATTCCTCTGCTTCTTTCCCTCCTGAAGGAAAAGACCTCCCAGCAAGAGCTGATTTTCTTGTAATCTGATTTTTATAATCAGAACGAACTTTTTCTTTTAGCATCCGGAAGCTGGGAGTATCTAAAAAACCGTGCTCATCTAATGTCTTGATAAATTTTTTGAGCTGGTCCTCTGGTAAATCTATGCCATAGACCGACTTTATCAGATTTTTTATATCAGATTCTGTTCTTTTCCCATCGAGAAAAGATAAAATCATGACCGATAACTCATTCAGAATAAGAGTAGAATCAGAATAACCCACTACATCTCGGAGTATAAATCTCCCATCTCCAAGAGGCATGACTTCAACATTTTCTCTCAGTTTCGGTTTAGGAGATAGATCAATAACATTCATATGAGACAGAAAACAATAAACTGATTATTTTTATTAAGATATGATAATTTTCAAAATTCTCTTCATTTTTCTACGATAAAGAAATCAACTCGTCTATTAAGGCTTCTTCCCTCAGGTGTTTCATTAGATGCAATAGGAAATTCCGAGCCCTTGCCGATCGGTATAAGATTTTCTCTCGGAACTCCGAATTTAGCAAGTGTATCGGCAACTTTTTCTGCTCTCAGCTGGGTAAGTTCTCTATCATAATCTTTGTTCTTAATAGGATCGGTATGAACTTCAATGCGAATCTTTTTACCTTTTACTTCTCTCTGAATAAAATCAGCAAGCGCTTTTAAAATCTCAACAGAAGATGGTAGAACATCGGCTTCACCCGGAGCAAATAAGATTCTTTCAGGAAGAAGAATTCTATTTGTTGCTTTCTCTATTATTATCTTTCTCTCAATCTCTCCTAAAGCTTTCTCCCCTCCCTTCAATTCTATAACTTCTTTTATAGGTTCAAGCAATATATCAACCGCTTTCTTTTCTCCGGGAGAGAGATTGACCTGAAACTCAGCAGTATTATATCCCTGAGCAGAAACCTTGATTTTATGGGTTCCCGAAGGTAAAACTATTTCAAATTTGCCATTTGACGGGTCAGAAAATACCGGTGGTATATTAGCTCCCTCTACCTCAAATCTTGCAGGAAGCGGTTTCCCATCTTGTGAAGAAACAGTGCCATAAACCGAAGAAAACTGAACTTTCTTTTTCAATCTAATCTCAACGTCTTTAAATTTTCCTTTCTCAAACAAAACTTTCACCTGATACGGTTCATATCCATCTTTCCTGAAAACAACGCTCCACTCTCCTGCAGGAAGTTCATAAGTCAGAACATTTCCGGACGCATCGGTTGCCTGATTAGATAGGTCAAGGTCAGGATAAGATACTATCGCATCTTGAATTGGATTACCGGTAGAGTCATCTAAAACTTTAAACCTTACCCTACCGCCTTCCCCCAAGAAAGCCCTTCTCTCCCAAGGGTTCCATATCAGATTGAAACCGAAAAATAACCTCCAAAATGGTGAATTTCTCAATATAACTTCATTTGCAAAAGGGAAAGATACAGAAAATTCCCGGGACAAATTAAAATCTCCCGCTATAAAAATCGCAAGGTCTTGTATCTCCTGAGGTATTCCAGAAATCACCTCGGAAATAAGTGGGATAGGTCTTGATCTAACTCCAACTGAAAAATACATCGGCATATCTGAAAAACTTGACTCAGGGGGCATTGGAGAGTATATTATTGCAGACCACTCCAAAAAACCCGAGATATATCTTGAGATGCCTGAGCGTGAATCCCCCAGCTCAGCCCCTATACCAAAATCAAAGTGATTTGCGGGCTCAATGAACATCTGCGTCTCAATAAAAGAAGGAACATTTACATTTTGCGTGATCACCCTTGAATTATCAATGAAATAAGAAAATGAAAAATGCAATCTTGGGTTCAGAGCAGATATAAAATCTGACCTGAAAGAAGGATTCTCATCAAAGTCGTAGAGGAAAGACAAAGTAGGTGCAAAGGAGATGGTCTGAATACGTGGAGCTCTGAAGGCAGAAAGAAGATATACCTTTGGAGAAAAGCCGAAAGCCAGATCTCCTCTTTCAAAAGTATAAGCCACTTTTGGAGAGATTATAAAGTCGCCCAAAACCTGAACATTATCGTTTGAAAGCTCCATACCACGAAACTGATTCCTGACATTTATAGACGAATTTCTCATCGCAAATGAAATATCTCCAGAAATGAATCCACCCACATTTATCCTCGGAAGACCCGAAGCGATAAATATATAGTTGTAAAACCCGTAGGAGTTGAATGTCTCAAAATTCACCCTTTCTCTCGTTTCTTTCAGAGCAAAATAATCCCTACTTATCACGATGATTTTATTGTTTGGAGTATCATAAAACCCAAAGAAGGTTCCAATAGAGATATTTCTGAAACCGAGCGTTCTTGTTGATGTAATTCTGAAAAGACCCGAAGTTCCCTCCAAAGATGGATAGGGCTTCAAAACATCAACTTTCTCCTGAGCAAAAGATGAATTTGAAAAGAAAATACAAGAGAAGATATAAAAAACAGCTAAAAGTATTTTATCTTTTGAATTTTTTCTATTAGCTCTGCCACCAAAAAACATCGCAATAGAGAAAAGAGTAATGAATGTTCCTGCCAGAAGAGAAATATTTACTCCAAACTTATGATGAGTTCCATAAACTATTCCAGCAAGAATTATTATAATACCATACACTCCGAGACATATTCCGACCCATTCCCATACTGTTATCATCTCTCTGTCTTTTTCATTTTTCCCTCCGCTATCATTAACGAAAGATGTATCTTTTTTTCCTTCCATATCCATTACCTCTTATATCACAGAGCTTTTTTATATATTTTAGTCAGTTTTTCAATTTTAATCAGATTGTTCTTGTTTGAGAAAAACTGAGCTGAAAATCTGAGATGAACCCGGTTTCCAGATACATAGAGGTTCTGACTCAAAAGGGTCTTTTGTATATGCATAAGCTCGGGACCTTGATCCACCACATACTTCTCGGAACTCGCATACCTTGCATTTACCCTTCAAAAGCTCATAATTTCTCAAAGATCTCAGGACTTCTGAATTTCTGTAAATTTCAACTATACTTTTTTGGCGAACTGAACCGGCTTTGATAGGCAAAAATCCAGAGGGAAAAACATCTCCATTTTTTGAAATAAAAATAAAACCTCTGCCAGCATTAACATTCATCGGTGTTCTCCTCTTTACCTTACCGAAATTACCTTTATGTACATAGAACATCAATTTTTCTGAAAGATAAAGGTAGAGGTCCCCAATCTGCATATGCTCTCTAAAATCTAAACCTTTCTCAGATAGAACTTCTCTTTGAATAAAAACCCTTTTGAAGTGATGACCTTCAGTAGTTTTCACCCATATATATTCACCGGCATCGTAGAGAAAATTCGCAATATCTTCAAACTCCTGAGGGGTTATCTGAATATCTTGCTTTCCAAAAGCTCTGCCTACCTCAACAAGAAAAAAGACACTCCATGTCATAGCTCGGTTCTGTGCAACAAGAAAAAATATATCTGGCAACTTCTCAACATTGAACCTTGAAACAGTTGTGTTTATTTGGACTTTTATACCTGATTTTACGAGTTTTTGCCAGATATCAATGGTTCTTCTGAAAACTCCATCTACTCCTCTGAAAGAATCATGGGTCTTCTCATCGGGGCCATCAAGCGAAAGAGAAACCGCCTTTATACCCGATTGTTTGAGCTTGAGTATAACATCATCTGTAAAGAGAAGGGTAACAGAAGGAGAGATTGAGACAGGAAGATTTTTTGAGACAGCGAACTTTATTATATCAAATATATCTTCTCTTTTGAAAGGGTCGCCACCGGTAAGAACAAGCAGAGGTCTGCCGAACTTTGAAATTTCTTCCAAAAGCTCCTTGCTCTCTTCATAAGTCAATTCATCCTTTGCTCTGAAGGGGACTGCGTTCGCTCTGCAATGTCTACAAGCAAGATCGCACGCAAAAGTTGTCTCCCATATAACTATAAAAGGAGAAACAGAGAAATCAATGCGAGGAAACCTAACATGTTTTTTCTTCCCGTTATCTTCTTCAAACATCACAAAACTAATGAAAATTAACTTTTATTTTCTTCAAGGATTGATTTTATCTCTGAAAAAATTTTCTGAAATTCTTCATCACTTATGACAGGGAAAGAGCCGGAAGTATCTACTGAAAACTTTATATTTATCCATGATTTGCAACCTGCGTAATCTGGGTCATTTTTGATTTCAAGAACTTTTGGTAATTTAAAAACTCTCACAACAAGCGCCCAGACCTCATCTTTTTGCCACCTGTGAAATCTCTCCTCCACAACTTCCTTTTTCCATATGTGAAATTTATCAAGTTTTTCAAGTGTATTTTTGCTCAGAATTTTTCTCGCAAGAACAACCTGAGCCCAGTACTTTATTTTTATGTTATCCTCTGAAAAATCTGGTAGGAAAAATTTTTTGAGAAGTTCTCTTTTCTCGTGGGTCAAAGTAGGAAACAGAACAAAAAACCTCTCTCTTGGAACAAAATCACCTTCATCCTCTATTATTCCGCCTTTTCGTAAGATAATGATTTGCTCTCCTCTTCCAAGAGCTTCGACAACGGAGTTCCACTCCTTAAAAGCCGAACTGATAACAACTCTTTCTCCAAAATGCAATTGCAAAGAACTCATACAAGAAAAAATTTATTTTAGTGTGCAAGCATCGTAATTTATTCAGGTTTTCTTCCTTAAAAATTGTTTTTAGATTTGTGGAAACTTTTATTGACCGTAAATAGCCTCACGCGAATGAAATCCAGATTTTATAATCACTTCGTCTATATTAGAAATTGTGACCGGTTCAACAGGAATAAGAATAACCTTTACCTCCACTTTTCCGTTGTTCAACTTTTCGCTGTAATTTGGAGTTTTTCCTGTAGCTAATGCGTAGGCAATTCTTGCTGCGGAGCGTGCGAGTGGTTCTATTGGTTTTAAAATGTCCAAATTTTGTTCTTCTCTTACTATCATACGACAGTTTTCAAGGTCTGCATCCGCACCAGCTGTGAAAACTCCCTTTATGCCCTCCTCTGCAAGCGCCTTTATAGCACCCCTTATAAGAGAAGAATTATTAGCCAGAACAACATTTATATCTCTGACTTTTTTCAGTATCTCTTTCATAGTCCGATACGATTCTGATTCATCCCAGTTTTCATGATAAAATATGCCCACAAGCTTCATTCCAGGATACTTATCTAATATTAAAAGGTTGCCCGAAGTTATTTGTTTCGCCACGGAGTGATTTCTTCCACCTGCCAGTATCACATATTTTCCTTTCCCATCGGTAAATTTTACGGCTTCTCTTGCTTGAATAATTCCAACAAGCTTGCTGTCATGAGAAACATAAAAATCAACAGAAGCATCATATATTATTCTATCATACGCTAAAATCTTCACACCTTTTGATTTTGCATACTCAATCTCTTGCGATATAGACGATGAATCAACGGGTTGTATAACAAGAACGGAAACCTTTTGGTCATCCACAGCTCTTTTTATAAGTTTTTTCTGTAAATCAACAGAATTATCTGCGGAAGCGAAAAACACATCTAACCCTAACTTTCTGGCTTCATCTAAAAAATAGAACTTATCTTTTTTATATCTCTGCTCTTTTTCGGTAGCGAGAATAAATGCAACTTTCAAATCCTGAGAAAATGATTGAATTACAAAAAAGAAGGTAAAACAAAAGAGAATGAAGAATTTTTTCCACATAACCTCAATAGAAAATATTAATCATCACCAAGTAGAAATAAAGTTGATTTATGATTGGTCATCAAAGAATTCTGGTTTTTTGGTCAGCTCATCTATTGTCAAGATAAATCTCTCGGGAGCGAATACCTCATAGACATCTGTCATCTGCAAAGCTCCTGTGGGACACGCCTCTACACAATAACCGCAAAAGATACACTTCAAAATGTCTATGTTGAAAACAACTGGGTGTCTTACTTTTTCAGGATGCGGCTCAGATACTATAAATATTATATCTACGGGACACGCGGCTGCACAAAACTCACAAGCAACACACTTTTCTATATCAAGATAATGCCTCCCCCTATAATCCTTTGGAAGCTCTTTTCTCTCCTCAGGATACCTTATCGTGACTTTTTTCTGAAAAATATGCTCCGATGTCACTTTAAGTCCGCCCAAAACTCCCGCGTATAACTTCTCTAAAAAACTCGGATTTCTCTCAACATTCTTGACTTTAACCCCTTCGGGAACTATAATACTCTCGTTTTTCTTCTCAGAAAAAGCCATCATATTAGTTTTCTTCAAACGAGAAAACTTTTTATGAAAAACGAGATTTTTTATCAAAAAAATAAAAAGTGAGAGAAAATTTTTCGTCTTGGAAAAAACAAATTTTAAATCAGACAATATACTTTAAATTTATTAGTATGATTGAGATAAACACAAAGTCCAAAACAGAACCCCTTATAAAGCTTGAAGGAATAGTAAAGTATTATGGAGATAGGCTTGCAGTAGATGGAATAAGCTTTGAAGTTGGCAAGGGAGAAATTCTCGGATTCCTCGGTCCCAACGGAGCAGGAAAAACCACAACAATGAGAATTATAACAGGATACATGCCGCCAACAAAAGGAAAAGTAGAAGTTTGCGGAATTGATGTCCTTGAAAAACCCGTAGAAGCTAAAAAACACATAGGATATCTACCCGAAAATCCTCCGGTGTACTCTGAAATGACCGTTATTTCGTATCTCAAATTCGTAGCAAAAATTAAAAGAGTCCCAAAAAACAAAATGAAAGAACGACTTGAGTTCGCAATAGAAAAATGTGGTCTCAAAGACGTGGTAAAAAGAATAATAGGAAATCTATCTCGTGGGTACAGACAAAGAGTAGGAATAGCACAGGCTATAATTCACGACCCGCAAGTGATGATATTTGATGAACCAACAGTAGGACTTGACCCTCAACAGGTAGTGGAGATCAGAAATCTCATAAAAGACATTTCAAAAGAAAAAACAGTTATTCTTTCAACACATATTTTGAGTGAAGTGATGAAAATATGCAACAGAGTTATTATAATTTCAAACGGAAGGTTGGTTTTCTCAGCATATCTTGATGAGCTTGAAAAAATTGAAGGTAAAAGCAGAAGAACAAATTTGATCTTCTTTGACAGGTCAAAGATGGAAAGAGCAAAAAGCATAATACAATCTAATGGAGTAGATATTTCAGAAAACGAAAGAGCGATCTCCTTCATAGCAGATAGAGAGAAAAGAAACGAAATTATAGGAAAGCTCCTCAAAGAAAATATCATTCCAGATGAAATTACAGATGAAAAACCATCACTTGAAGAGATATATCTGAAAGTTGTAGGTGGAGCACATCAGGATTAGATAAAAATAGACATTATAAAAAATCAATCGTATAAGACATCATGAAAAAATGAACTCTTCGAGTATCCTGTTGAACTCTTCGGGATTTTCCATGTTGCTCAGATGTCCAACACCTTTTATTAATCTGAACTCTTTCTCTTTATCTCTTGCCATACTTTTCACAACATCTGGGGGAGAAAGAACATCTTTTTCTCCACCTATACACAACAATCTGCCGGGAAAAGTATTTATATACTTTTGATAATCTTGCCTTTCAGCCATGGCAAAGAGAGCTTTTTTCAGTCCACCGAGGGATGCGGTTTTAGCCATCTGCAAAATCTCCTCTTTCAGAGAGCTTTCCGGAGGAACCAGATTTGGCAGATAAAAAGAAATAACCGGCTCAACGCTTTTGAGTTTATCTATCTCATCTATAAGCTTGAACCTTCTTTGCCTTGCTTCTTGTGTATCGGGAGAGCTTTTTGTGTTCGCCAGAACGAGAAAATCTGGTCTTACAACTTCTCTTTTTATGATTTCCATAGCAATGTATCCACCCATAGATAGTCCCACAATGCACACCTTCGCACCCTCTGATGTTTTCAAAATTATGTCTTCCGCAAATTTCGCATAGTCAGAAAGAGATGGATTTTCAGGTATGCTATCATCAGATACTCCACCGAAACCCGGGAAATTTATAGCAACACATCTTACTTTCGGAGAAAAATATCTTATCTGCTCTCGCCACATATTTGAATTCAAAGGAAAAGCATGAAAAAAGTAAATGACCCACCTTTCACCCATAATACAAAACTCTTTAAACCTTCAAAAGATTTTTGATAAATCTTTAAGAAATTTTTGTCGGGAAACTTATAGTTCCTCGGAAAACCTTCTGACCTCAAAGGAGATCTCTGCTCTCAATCCTCTCTTATCTCTCTCAAGCTTCAAGCTCTCTATATATACGAAAAAAGGAGACCTACTCAGATAATCTAAAAATGATACGAAATCAGCAAAATTTGTATATAAAACAACACGAGAAGAATATGAATATGAGCAGATTTTATCTTGACACTCTTCATTTCCGATCTCTTTTTCTTCTCTCTCTATCTCGTCAAACCAATCGGTTATTTTGAAATCTTGAATGTTTTTCAACCTTGTTCTGAAAACCTTCAGTTTTTCACCGACCTCTTCGGCAAATTTTTTTCTCTGCTTGAGTTCCTCATATTGATTTTGCAGTTCCCTCAACTTACGAGAAGAATCATAATAATTTTCAAGCGCAGGAAAAATGAAAAATCTGATACATAGTATAGAATTCAAAAGAGTCAAAAGTATAAATGTTCTTTTTGAAAACAAATTTTTTATATCAGCTCTCACAACAGGAAAATAAATTAATAAAACCAGATAAATTATGAATCTTTTTGTATTTTTGAGCTTTTTGATAAATTCAATTTTTCTTTCTGAAACTTGCTTATGTATTCCACTCCGCTGATGACAGAGAAGATAAAGCATAGTATGAGAAAAACATCTCCGACAAAGCTCGCAGATATTCCAAAGTACTCGTCTTTTAGTATATAAGCTGATACAGAGATATTGCCGAAGAAAGTTTTAATCTTTGCAGTTGATGAGCTTTTTATATGAATTCCATACATTTCTGCAATAGCTCGCAGACCAAGAACAAAAATCTCTCTGATGATAACAATAAGCGAAGCTATAATAGGAACCTTTTGCAAATAAATAATAACAACAAGGACTGATATAAAAAGCACCTTATCTGCAACGGGGTCTAATATATCTCCCTCTGACTTCGTTTTTCCCTCAACACTCTCCTTTTTCAGATTTTTATCTTTCCTTCTTGATATAAAACCATCTACAAGGTCTGTTAATGCAAAAAAAACATAGAAAAAAAACACAACTTCTCTTTTGATGTCATACAGCAACATGAGAGAGACAATAAATGCCCCAAAAATCCTTGAATATGTAAAAATGTTTTCAGCCCTCACAATTGCGACTTTACTTATTCCAATGGGAATTTTTGTTTTCTCTGTTATCTTTTTCAAAAAACTATCCCAAAAACCTATGTATTATTTATTTTTGCCTAACAATGAAACAGAGGGAGAATGCAAGATAACAGATTATAAATTTTTCAGATCAAAAAAAGATGTTGTCTCTGGTTCAACTTTGGAAGAACTTCTTCTTCCTCTTTTCTTTTTCTTTTTTGTAGCTTGTTCGATCATTCTCATAAGTTCCATCTCTTCTTTGCTTCTTCTTTTTCTTCTGACTTTATCTTTAAGGGTATCTATTCGGAAGTTTTTAGCGTATTGAGCGAGTGCAGACCTTAATTTCTGGAAAGCTCTCTTTTCAATTTGCCTTATTCTTTCCTTTGAAATTTTGAGCTCATCAGATAGCTCTTTCAAAGTTTTGGGTTTTGGAATAAGATACCTCTGCTGTATAACCTGTCTTTCCTGCGAAGTAAGGTTCAAAAAAGCGTCGTTCAATCTTTTATATATGAATTCTCTTGCGTTCTCAACCTCAACTCTGAAAAGAGGATCATATGTCTCATCTGCTTTGAGTATATCTGCGAGCTTTAAGCTACCTTCATCATCTTGCGGGCTATCAAGAGATATATCTCTTGACCTCACTCTCGCATCCATGAACTTTATTTTCTCTTCATCAACTCCTAATCTTTCCGCTTGCATCTGAATATCTTCTTCGCGTGTCTCATCTCTTATTTTGAAGATATTGGCAAAAATTCTTCTCTCATCTTGGGTAGTGCCGAGCTTAACAACGGAGAAATTAGAAAGAATGTAGTTGTGTATAAAAGCTTTTATCCAATACGAAGCATAGGAGATAAATTTCACTCCTTTATTAGGGTTGAATTTTCTTATAGCGAAGAGAAGACCTATAACTCCTTCTGAAACGAGGTCTTCTATTGGAACGCCCCAGTTCTTGTAATCAAGAGCTATTTTTATAACAAATCTCATGTTCGCAAGAGCCAACTTCTTTGCTGCCTCCCTATCTTTATACTTTATAAATCTCATCGCCAATCTCTTCTCTTCCTCTGGCTTCAAAAGCGGATACTTTGATATCTCTTTCAGAAGGTAAGAGAAAGGAGTTTTCACCGAACTATCTATCTTTTCTTTGCTACCTGAATCAATTCTTTTTATGCCCTCTGCGGATTTTCTTCTTGTTGAAAATATACCTTTTGAGAGGATGTCGTCTATCAGAGCTTCTGCATAAGATATACCATCTTTTTCCGCTGATGTATCTTGTAAAGAGCCATTATTATTCTGCTCATCTGATTTGGCAACCTTGCCTTCCTTCTCCTTATATACTTTTTCCCCTTTTGTTTTTTTCTCTTTTTCCTCTCCCCCTTTGCTTTTTTCTTTCTTCTGTTTTTCCTTTTCTCTCATAAAATTTGTAAAATTTGATAAAAATAAGCAAAGTAAATATTAAAATACATAAAATCAGAAGAAAAATTTATCTTCTTTTACAAAACCAAAACTATTTAATTTTAACAATGTTATTTATTGTAGAAGCATTTTACGAAAATTTTTACAAAATGCAAGTATATCATTTTTTTTGCCTATGCTAACTCTCAAAAATTCAGGAAATCCATAAGCAGCCATATCTCTCACAAATATCCCTTTTCTTCTTAATTCGTCTTTTACATCTTTTTTCTTAACCCGAAAGAAGATAAAGTTAGCCCATGAACCAACAAAAAATACATCCATATCACCGAAAAATTTTTCAAGAATCGTCATACCATCAAGATTATTTCTAAGCGTTTTCAAAATGTGTTTTTTATCAGATAGTGCTGACTCACCTGCTAAAATAGCAAAATAATTGACATTAAACGGAGGTTTTATCTCGTTCTCTATCTCGTGAGAAAAAGAAGATATGAGATACCCTAACCTTAATCCTGCAAGTCCGAAAACCTTTGAAAATGTTCTTGTAACGAAGATATTATCTTCTTTTGATATGTGCAGAGCACTCCTGTAATCATCTCCGCGCCACCCCTTTTTATTGAGAAAGTAGGCAAACTCAAAATACGCCTCATCTGAAAGAACAAAAATGCCATCTCCACAAAGATTCAAAAAACTTTCGTAATCTCTGAAAGGAATTATCTTACCCGTTGGATTTATAGGATTTGAAAAGCAGATGATAGCGGGTTTATTTTTTCTGGCTACATCAAGAGTGCTTTCTAAATCATAACCGTAATCTTTGAGCTTTACCTTCACAACCTTCAATCCCAGAGACCTTGCGCAATACTCATAAAAAGCAAAAGTCCCCTCGCCAGTTATAACCGTAAGATTTGGATGCTTTCTCATCAGAAACTTGAAAACAAACTCGATCGCCTCGTCCGACCCATTACCGAAAACAATCTGTCTTTCATCAATATTGATGCCCTGATAAGAGAGAACCTTTACAAGTTTCCTTTTGAGATTAGAATAATCAGAAGGATAGAAATTAGCGTTTTTCAGAGCTAACCTCAATCTCCTTAAAGCAAGGGGAGATGGACCAAATGGATTTATATTTGAGTTCAGAAAAATTCCCTTACCTGAATACTTTTCTGCAAAAGGATAACCCATAAGTTCTATTTTTATTCGAGAATTTTGAAGTTATGTTTTTGATAGCTTCTTACGATTGCGTTCCAGAATTTTTCTGAGGACATAAGGTAAAATACCACCGTGCTTTATATATTCAAGTTCAACCTTTGTATTTACCTTTACGATAACTTTAATTTTCTCGCGTGAGCCATCTTCACGAACCATTTCAATCTCTAACTCTTTGCCTGGCTCAATCTGAGATAATGGGATATTAAAAACCTCTTTTCCGGTAAGTTTGAGTTCTTTTGATGACTTATCTTTGAGCTGAAGTGGAACAACCCCCATACATACGAGATTGCTTCTATGAATTGTTTCAAAACTCTCTGCTATTACTGCTTTTACACCGAGAAGTTGAGTTCCCTTTGCAGCCCAATCACGAGAGCTCCCAGCTCCGTATTCCTTACCAGCTACAACCAAAAGAGGAATATTATTTTTCTTATATAGTTCCGATGCTTCAAAAACAGAAACCTCTTTTTCTCCTAAAAATAAAGTATATCCTCCCTCTTTTCTCCCCCCAAGGAGTAGATTTTTCAATCTCGTATTAGCAAAAGTTCCTCTGACCATAACTTCCCAGTTTCCTCTTCTTGCTCCATAAGTGTTGAAGTCCTCCTTTTTCACACCACGCTCAATAAGATAATTTCCTGCGGGAGAGTCCTTAGGAATAGAACCAGCAGGAGAAATATGATCTGTTGTGACGGTATCTCCGAGCCACAGAAGAACTCTTGCTCCCAATATATTCTCAATAGGTTTTGGTTCATCTGAAAAGTCATCAAAAAAAGGCGGTGGCTTTATATATGTTGAATTTGGGTCCCACTCAAATGTATCACCTTTGGGAGAAGGGAGGGACTTCCACTCCTCATTTCCCTCAAAAATGTTTGAATATTTTTCCCTGAAAAGCTCGGGAGAAACTTCGTTCATGCACCTCCTTATTTCTTCATCTGATGGCCAAATGTCTTTTAGAAAAACGGGGATTCCATTAGGGTCAAAGCCGATCGGCTCATCGTTGGGGTCAATTATTTTTCCAGCAAGAGCAAATGCGACAACAAGCGGTGGAGACATAAGGAAGTTAGACCTTGCCATAAGATGAATCCTTGCTTCAAAGTTTCTGTTCCCACTCAAAACCGCAACACAGTTCAGGTTATTTTCACGGATTGCTTCTTCAATCTTTGAGTTTATAGGTCCTGAGTTTCCGATGCAAACTGTACATCCATAACCTGTTATATGAAATCCCAACGCTTCAAGATAAGGTAGGAGTTTTAACCTTTTGAGGTATTCTGTGACAACGCGCGAGCCCGGTGCGTTTGATGTTTTGACCCAGGGAGGAGTCCTCAGCCCTCTTTCAACAGCTTTTTTAGCAAGAAGTCCAGCACCTATCATGAGATAAGGATTAGATGTGTTCGTGCAACTTGTTATAGCAGCTATTATTATTGAGCCATCTTTGATTTTATATTTTCCGCTATCTAACTCAACTTCTACCTCTTTCGGTTCCCGACCCAAAGTTTCGTAAAATCTTTTCTTTATGTCCTTGAGCTCTACTTTATCGTGAGGACGAGAGGGACCGGCAACCGTTGGCTCAATCTCCGAAAGATCTACTTCAACAACTTCGTCATACTCCACACTATCAGAATTAGAGTAATCTTGAAACAGCATGTTTTCTTTAAGATATGCCGAAACAATCTCAATATGTTTCTTCGGTCTTCCCGTAATGTAAAGGTAATTTATTGTTTCTTGATCTACCGGAAAAAAGGCACATCTTGCACCGTACTCAGGACACATATTTGATATCGTTGCTCTATCAGCAAGAGAGAGGTTTTTTACTCCTTCGCCGAAAAATTCAACAAATTTATCAACTACTCCCCTTTTCCTGAGAGTATAAGTCAAAAAAAGCACTATATCTGTTGAGGTTATATAAGGTTTTGGTTTCCCCTTCAATCTTACTCCAACGACTTCAGGGATTGTGATATAGTATGGTTCTCCGAGCATAACTGCTTCTGCTTCTATACCACCTACCCCCCAGCCCAAAACCCCAAGAGCATTTATCATTGTGGTATGAGAGTCAGTACCAAGCAGAGTATCAGGGAAGAGAACTTTGTTTTTTCCGTATTTTTGCACCATAACAACATCGGCAAGGAACTCCAGGTTAACCTGATGAATTATGCCGGCACCTGGGGGTATAACTCTGAAATTTTCGAAAGCGTTTTGCGCCCATTTCAAAAAAATGTATCTTTCTCTATTTCTTTCAAATTCTTTTTTTATGTTAAGTTCAAGAGCGAGAGATGAGCCAAAGTAATCAACTTGAACAGAGTGATCTATCACAAGGTCGCATCTTTTTATTGGGTTTATTATCTTCGGGTCGTACCCCATTTTTTTCACGGTATCTCTCATCACAGCTAAATCTGTAATAAGTGGTATCCCTGTAAAATCCTGCAATATAACTCTTTCCGGATAGAATGGTATTTCCTGTCCCACCTTTCTTTCAATCAGAGAGTCAATATGATTTTTCTCTACGACTTTTCCGTTATCTTTTATGTGATAGCGGAGCAGGTTTTCAAGGAGAACCCGCAAAGAGAATGGAAGTTTTTTAATTTTATCTTCACCAAGAGCCCTGATTGAAAAAAATTTATACTCTTTGCCATTTATAAAAAGTTTTTTTTCAGCTTCAAGCATACAAACATTTTAAGAGCATAAAAATCAATTTGATTAAAAGTGCAAAAATGACAAAAAAGAGATCAAAAACACAAAGATATTAATCTGTTAAGAAAAATTCTCAAATAGAAAGATTTTTCATTTTTTCAAAATATATGATCTTTGTCTTAAAATTTTATATAGTTTTTATCGAAAATAAAGGAGGTAATCAAAGTATGAAAAAGTTAAATAAGATGAGTTTGAAAATCGGAGTGGCACTTATATCTTTCCTGGCTCTTATATCATTACCAAAGCTATCTGGAACTCAAGAGAGCGACAATGATAAAGCTCTTTTAGAAAGAGCAAAGACATTTTTCTCCCCGCTACCTGATATAGTTGATAATCCTGAAAACAGAGTAACCCCCGAGAAAGTGAAGCTCGGGAAAATGCTTTACTTTGATCCACGACTTTCAAAAAGCGGATTTATCTCCTGTAACTCGTGCCACAACTTAGCAAGTTATGGTGTAGATAACCTGCCAACATCAATAGGACACAGGTGGCAGTTAGGTCCGCGCAATGCCCCGTCTGTCTTCAACTCTGCTCTACATATAGCACAGTTCTGGGATGGAAGAGCAAAAGACCTTGAAGAGCAAGCAAAAGGTCCTATTTTAAACCCAAAAGAAATGGCTTCACCATCAGAAGACTTTGTGGTAGAAAGAATAAAATCAATTCCGGAATATGTTGAGCTCTTCAAAAAAGCTTTCCCAGAAGACAAAGACCCAGTAAACTACAATAATATAGCAAAGGCAATAGCTGCTTTTGAAAGAACTCTTCTCACTCCATCAAGATTTGACAAATTCCTACAAGGTGACCTGAAAGCTCTTACAGACGAAGAAAAGGAAGGACTTAAACTTTTCATTGAAGTCGGATGTATAACCTGTCACAGAGGACCAGGAGTAGGAGGAGAGATGTTCCAGAAGTTCGGAATAGTCAAACCATACTTTGAAGTCATAAAATACAAAGATAAAAAGAACATAGATAAGGGGAGATACGAAATAACGAAGAATGAAGGAGATAAATATGTTTTCAAGGTTCCTTCTTTGAGAAATGTTTCAAGAACTTACCCGTACTTTCATGATGGTTCGGTATGGACTCTTGAAGAAGCGGTCAGAATAATGGCGGAGATTCAACTTGGAAGGAAGCTCCAAGATGAAGAAGTCAAAAAAATAGTTGCGTTTTTAAAATCGCTTGAAGGCGAAATACCAAAATCTGCTCTTGAACTACCGGTTCTTCCACCTTCAACAGATAAAACATCAAAGCCAGATATGAAATAAACTTGAAAGAAAGTGTTCTACAAAAAAGAAGAAGTCAAAAAAGCGATTGAAAAGCTAAAACAAGGAAAGTTAATAATCTTTGTGATAAAAAACACGGGCAAACGTGTCTGGCTACTTGCAGTTCAGAATAATGAAGATGTGTCGGAGCTTGTTGCAATTGCTACCCGTTCGCCATATAAACGATTTGCCAAGCTGAAAAACCTTTCTTTTCTTGGAGCTTTAAGCAAAGAGGGAGTTGATTTTGAAGTGAAATTCAAGTTGTAAAATTAAAGATTGAGCAAAAAATTATAGAAATGCTCTGATACCTTGCCCCATGTTTTATCTTTTGCAAAGTTTCTTGCTAAAATGCCGAGATTCTGTCTTAATTCCCTGTTCATAACAAGTTCTTTTATTTTCTCCGCAAGGTCTTCCGGAGAGTTTTTGCGAAATGTCAAACAAAAGTGTTTTGCCCAAGAGAAAACAGGAATATCACTTACAACAGATGTTTTTCCGAAAGAAGCTAACTCTAAAACAGATAGCCCGAAACCTTCATATCTTGACGGAAGAACCGAAAACATACACTTTGAATAAATCTGACGCAAAAGAGATTGAGAAGAAACCCATCCTTCAGAAATCTTCATGGGAAGGTTATATTTTTTCACCTCTTCAACAATTTTCGGCTTATCTGGTCCATCACCGACAAAATAAAAATAAATATTTTTCTCTTTCAAGAACGCTTTGAGTTTTCTTATAGAAGAAAGGAGAATATCAATCCCTTTCACATACCATGAGAATCTTCCCGTATATAAAATGAAGTTGCTTTCTTCAGCCGATGGAAAGTTAAAATTTTCCTCATCTACTCCGTTCCAGATAACGGCATATTTTTTGTGATTTTTATCCCATCCGAACGCTTTCACAAGATATTCACTCACAAAGACCCCACAATTGTAAATTCTGTTGTAGAATTTTTCGTTCAACATAAAGGCAAAATTCAGCGGAAAAGGGAACCTCCTCAAAGCTTCTTTCCCTACATAAGCCTGAAACTGTATAAGGGATTTTTTGTGAAAGAGTGGAGAAAAAGACATGTAAAAAGGTGACTGGTCTTCAACTATAACATCAAAGTTCTTTGAATTTCTGGCAACAAAGTGCGGTAAAAGTATTGAGAACGAGAGAAGAGATGAATACGGAGATGAGGAGTTGCCAAGAAAGATATTATGATACACTGATTTTACCTTTTCTGCTCCCGGAAAATTTCCAGCGAGAAAAAAAACTTCAATCCCTTTACTTGTGAGGTATTCGGAGAACTTATGAATTCTCAGAGCACCTCCACCGGGGAGAAAAGAACTTTGAGGGTGTCCATAAGATATAAAAAGTATCTTCATTTTCTACTTCGGTCCTGATGAGTAGAAAAAATTTATTTCAGCATCTTTTAGAAAAGGAAAGTTTTTGTCTTTTTGAGATAATATCGGATTTTTTATTGGCCAATCAATTGAGATTTCCGGGTCATCCCATCTTATGCCTCTTTCAGCAGACGGATTATAAATTTCGGTTACCTTGTAAATTATTTCGGAGTCCTCAAGAGCTAAAAACGCGTGTCCGAATCCTGGTGGTATCCATATCATTTTTTTATTTTCAGCGGAGAGTTCAACTGCAACATACCTTTTGAACCAGGGTGAGCCGATTCTGAGGTCAACTGCGACATCAAAGACCCTACCTCTTATACATCTCACAAGCTTTCCTTGAGAATAAGGTTCAAGCTGATAGTGAATACCTCTCAGAACTCCTTTTTTTGAGTATGAATGATTATCTTGTTTGAAATCGTATTCAATACCGTTTTCCGAGAACACATTTTTTCTGTAAAATTCCATAAAAAAACCTCTTTCATCTTCAAAGACGTTTGGCTCTATTATTATAACATCTGGAATATGAGTTTTTACGAACTTCATCTTCTCCGATGAACTTGATATTATTTGTTGGGACTGACAGGAATTTTTTTGGTTTTAGCGAAAAAATTTAGGGAGTTAAAGAGGGGAGCCCCCTTTTGGATTTTGGGGGCTTGCAAAAAATTAAGCTTCTGGGACTTCAAGAATTATTCTTTTGTTATATTTTGCGCTTGCAGCGGAAACAAGCGCTCTCATTGCCTTTACTATCCTTCCGCCTTTACCTATAACCTTTCCAAGCTCTTCCTTATTTACCCTTAGTTCTACGATAGCCGTTCTTTCACCCTCTACAAGGTTTACCTTTACATCGTTTTCTTTATCAACTATTGTTTTCGCTATTTTCTCTATCATTTCTTTAACAGCATTTGCTGAGTTCGTTTCAGCCATAGTCAATTACCTCCCCTACTTTATTTATTTTTTTACATTATTAATATAATAAAACCAAGCAAAAAATAATTATTCATTCGCCATTGACAAAAGATTAAAACAAAAAAACTATCCAAAAAAGTAATTAGCAACTCATCTTGAAGATAGATAATTTCTCAAAATTTTTTGGGTTCAAAAACAGCAAATATTGAACTTCCTGGAATTTTCCCCGGTAAAGTTATCCCTTCAGCAAAAAAGAAAAAACCCACTAATCTATGGAGAACTAAAAATAACGGACTTTTCGGTACAGACATCTTAGCGCTTCTTCTTGACCTCAAAAGCATGATAGGCAGATAAAGAGAATGGAAAAAATATCGTGAAAAAACAATACTATATCCTGATAAATCAGCATGTTCAGAGAGAGATTTTAATGTATATCTTCTTTTATGTCCGACCTCGTCATCAAATCTGCTCCACAGTTCCATTCTTGCTGGAACGGTTATATAAACATACTTCAAGTTATGAAAAAAATTTCTTATCTTTGCGAGAAAATCAACAGGATCATCAATATGTTCTATAACATCAAAAAGGGAGACAGAACGGAACAACTCTCTTTTTTCCTCTGGCAAAGAAAATATATCTTTTCCGTAGTGAAAATTTCCCTCACAAAGAGGACTTGTATTCCCTAATTCTATTCCTTCAACATTCCAACCCCGAGATTTAAGAAAACATGTCACAACACCTCTGCCACAGCCTACATCTAAAAGCGGTTCCTGCCTGAACTTATTCATATAGTAGAGAATTATTCTGTTTCTTGCCCAGTTCCACCAGTTATTTTCTATACCATCAGGGTAAAGCAAATAATAAAGAGTATCGGAAAAAACTCCTGAATCTCTTTTATCCATCGGTTATTAATTTAAACTTGAAAAGCAAGAAAATTTATACTTTTATCCATCTTTCAAACCAGTAAGAAAGCGAAAAAATAGCATATATCTTCCTTGAATTATTCTCTCTTTTCTGAATATGATCTTCAAATTCTTTTGAAATAAATCTTTCGTATTCCCCAGATAAAACTCCAAATTTTCTGAGGTATCTACCGAGATTCAGGATCTTCTCGTAGAAAATGTTTTTGTGTTCAAGTATCCAGAACGAAATAGGAACCGCAAAACCCTGCTTTTTTCTTTTCAAAATCTTGTTCGGCAACTTACCTTTCATAATACGCCTCAGAAGAAATTTCAGTCCATCCAATGTATAAAATGGTCTCACTTTCTGAAAAAAATCAAGAGAAAAAACAATATTTGCAATATTTTTTGTCAAAAAAGGAGTTCTAACTTCAAGAGAGCAAAAAGAAGAAGCTCTATCTGTCTTAAAAAGAATATCATCTTGAAGGTAAATTTTCACATCAAGATACATAGGTCTTGAAAAAAAATCAAAAATAATAGATTCATCATAAAAATCTTTCAGAACACTGCTGAAAAAATATCTTTCTGTAGCTCCGTATCTTATGATAAAATTTATCTCTTCCGGTGAAAAGTATCGCATCCAGAAGTAATGTCTTTGAGGAAGGTCGTAGTAAAGTCCAGACAAAAACCTCTTTACCTTGAAGTCGAAGCTGAAGTATTCAAAAGAAGCAGGAATAAATCCGGAAAGCGAATTTAAAAATTCAATAAAACTTTGAGGGAGAATGTATCTGAATATCTCGGCTGGGATATGAGATATATATGTAGGGTATCCGCCGAAAAGTTCGTCTCCACCATCACCAGAAAGCGCTACCTTGACCTTTGTGCGAGTGAGTTTGCTCAAAATAAATGTAGGAAGTATTGAGGAATCAGCAAATGGTTCATCAAGTTTATCAAAAATCTCAGGGATAACCGAGAGCATATCTTTCTGCTCCATTTTGAATTCTGTATGCTCTGTTCCAAAAAAATCAGCCACCTCCCTTGAAAATTCAGATTCATCATAAGAGCTTTCTGAAAAAGATATAGAGAAGGTTTTGGGTTTTGTAAATTCAGAAGCAACAGCCACAACAGAAGAAGAATCTACACCGCCCGAAAGAAAAATACCAAGCGGGACATCAGCGATAAGCCGTCGCTTTACAGATTGCCTGAACTCATACTCCAAAAGTTCCAGAGCAAAACCCATATCTATCCTTTCAAGCTTTTTTATGTAAAAGTATCTTTTTACATCTAAACTCCATCTTTTTATATCAAGTATAAGAAAATATCCTGCGGGAAGCTTTTTTATTCCCGAAAAAGCAGAAGAAGGAGCAGGAATAAAACCGAAAAAGAGATAGTCCTGCAACGCCCTAAAATCAGGTTCAGGAGAAAGAGAGGTTATATCAAATAAAACCTTAGGTTCAGATGAGAAGGCAAAAAAGTCAGGACCAAAAGAGTAATAAAGAGGTTTTTCTCCAAAAGGATCGCGAGCTAAAAACAAAACTTCTTTCTCTCTATCGTAAAGAGCAATAGCAAACATGCCGTCTAATTTATCTAACATATCTTCGGAGTAATCTTCCCACAGATGAGGAATAATCTCTGAGTCAGATCTGCTTACAAAAACATGCTTTTGTTTAAGTTTTTCCCTAAGCTCAAGGAAGTTATATATTTCGCCGTTAAAAACCGCAATAACTTTCTTATCCTCGGAAAAAACAGGTTGCCTCCCACCTTCTATATCAATAATACTCAGCCGATTTACTCCAAGAAAAATCTTCATATCACCAAAGGCAGATTCAAATATACCAGTTTCATCTGGACCACGATAAGATATTTTAGAAAGACCTTCTGAAAATCTTTCTCTATCAGCATAGCGCGATACAACACCTGCTATTCCACACATAGCTTTAATATAGGTTAAAAACAAAAATAGTTTTATGAACTCTGATTTTCCTCATCTGCAGATATCACCTTTTCAACAAAATATGGAGGTCTTTGAGAAGAGAAGAAGTAAATCCTTACGAGGAACTCAGAAATTATACCGGTGGTGATAAGCTGAAAGCCGGTCAGGAAAAAAAATATTGCGATAAGAAGAAGTGGATTTCTATGTACCCAAACTCCAAGATAGTATTTTTGATATAGGGTCAAACCTGCAAGGAGTAGGGAGATAAAAATCAGAGCTATTCCTGCGGAACCGAAAAATCTCATCGGCTTTGTCTGAAAACTCATGAAAAATTTCAGGAAAAATATATCTACAAAAGTTCTGAAAACTCGCGGTATAACTTTGTATTTAGATTTTCCTTTTGTGCGAGGTCTATGGTTCACAACAACCTCACCAACCTTTGCTCCAAACCACCCTGCAAAAGCCGGAATAAACCTGTGCATATCTCCAAAAAGTTCGAGGTTCTTTACTATTTCTCTCCTATAAGCTTTCAGAGTGCAACCGTAATCGTGAAGCTTCACCCCAGAGACGAAGGATATTATTAAATTAGCAATCTTTGAAGGAATAACCCTTACGATGTTATCTTTCCTCTCCTTTCTCCAGCCAGAGACAATATCTAAATTTTCGGCAAATAGTTTCTCTAAAACCTTTGGGATATCTGCTGGGTCATTTTGTCCATCTGAATCCATAGTTATTATGATTTCACCGCGCGAAAAATCAAATCCCGCCTTTATAGCAGAGGTCTGCCCGAAATTTCTTTTAAACCTTATAACCTTGACCCTTTTATCTTTTTTAGTTATTTTTCGGAGAATATCAAAGCTCCCATCATTCGAACCATCATCAACATATATTATCTCAAAGTCGTATGGCAGTGAGGAAATAGCTTTCTGTATCTCGTCATGCAAGCTCTCAAGGTTGTCTCTTTCATTATAAACAGGCAGAACTATTGATATCAATTTTTTCTTTTCAGAAAGATTCATTTTACCCCTTTCAAAATAAAATTAATCAAAAAGCGCAAAATAAGCTACGCTGAGGATATTTCTCCGAGGAATTTTGAGAGCATATCTTTTATTTTTCCTGCTCCCATAAAAACAATAACATCACCCTTACCAGCTCTCTTGAAAATCTCTTTTGCTTCATCAACAACAAGTTCATAAGGAATATACCTTATGTTTTTTCCATTTGCAAGAGAAATTATAGAATGAGGAGAGACATTCCACACATTTTCTTCTGATGCGGGATATATATCTGTAATTAAGCATAGGTCAGCAAGAGAAATCGCCTCCGCAAATTCTTTTTTTAAGTTGTGTACCCGCGAAAATCTGTGTGGTTCAAAAATAAGAAAAATTCTTCCGCTGTATATTTGTCTCAAGGTAAGCAAAGTGGCTTTTATTTCTGTGGGATGATGAGCGTAATCATCTACTACATACACACCATCCTTTTCCATCACCAACTCTATTCTTCTTTTCACACCTTCAAAACTTCTGAAAGCGTTTTTTATCACATCTAAATCAACCCCGAAAATATAACAAACAGCAAAAGAAAGCAATGAATTATAGATGTTGTGCAGCCCCGGGACTCCAAGCTCTACACCTTCAACATGAATCTTTCCCTCACCTATATCTATAACTATGTCATACCTTGAATTTTTCCCGAGATATAAATTTTTCACATAAAAGTTAGCTTTTTGATCTTCAAGAGAACATGTTATCACTTTTCTTTTTATATAAGGTATAATTTCGCGCAAATTAGCATCATCTTGGTTTACCACAACAAAACCCCATATTGGGACAGAATTAGCAAATGTCAAAATAGCTTTTTTCAGGTTTTCAAATCCGCCCCACTTTTCCTCATGTTCTCTATCTATGTTGGTTATCACAACGCAAAAGGGGAGAACCTTCAGAAAATCGGTATCGGATTCATCTATTTCAGCAACTGCAACAGAGCCATAACTTAACTCATCTTCATCGTTTTTAGCTATACCACCTATTATTGAAAGAGGTTTTTTGCCTCCTTTTTTGAGCGTGTAAGATATAAGAGTTGTGGTCGTGGTTTTACCGTGAGAGCCAAGAACACATATTGTATTTTTCAACCTGAGAATCTCTGCAAGAAGCTCTATTCTTTTGAGAACTATTTTGTTTTTTCTTTTTGCAAACTCAATTTCTTCGTTATCAGGAGAAACAGCCGAAGAATACACAACAACATCAACATCATCTATATGTTCTTTTGAATGCCCCTTGAAAAATAAAAGCCCATACTTTTCTAACTTTTTCACAGTTTCAGAATAAGAGAGGTCGCAACCAGAGACGGAAAAGCCATTGATGAGAAGGAGGCGAGCAAGGGATGACATTCCACTTCCGCCAACCCCAATAAAGTGAAATGAATTAACATAACTCAACTTCTTCTCAACAACAAACATATAAAACAAAACAATATAAATCAAATTAATTTATTCAACTAATTTATTCAACAATTTGCACATTTCCAAAGTATTATAAAATTTCATAGAATTTCACTTAAAACTAAATGCTTTATGGAGAAAGGATAAGAGTTGGACTTGTTGGAATACCATCAAGTGGTAAAACCACAATTTTTAATCTGCTATGTAAAGCATCAGCAGAAGTATCCGAATATCCGTTTACAACAAAAAGCAAGAATCAAGGAATAATGCAGATGTATGAGCCGAGAGTCGAAATACTATCAAAAATCTTGAAATCAAGCGAGGTTAAATACCCGGCAGTTGAAATAGTAGATGTCGCCGGACTTATAAAAGGAGCACACAAAGGAGAAGGGCTCGGAAACGAATTTCTCTCATACATAAGACCACTTGACATAGTTTGCTATGTCCTGAGACATATCGAATCTGTACCACATATAGACGGAAAAGATGATATAAAAAGAGATTTTGACATTTTAAGATATGAAATCGCAATGAGCGATCTTGAAATAGTATCAAGAAGAGAGGAAAAACTGAAAAAACTTTCTTCGGTTGGACAAAAAGAAGCAAGAGAAACCCTCAAAATACTTGAAAAAATAAAAAGTCAAATAGAAAATTTTGCACAGAACGCAAAGTTCAAAGCAGAATGGGAATCAGAAGATGAAAGAGCAAAAGGAGAAAAAGAAATATCATCGCTCAACCTTATATCAGCAAAACCGTTTTTTGTGATAATAAACACAGATATATCTACAAGCAGATGGGACGAACTCAAGCATTCTCTAAAAGAAAAGGTAGAAGAAGAGAAAATTATTGTTTGCGATGCACTATCTGAAATGGAAATAGACGAAAAAGAAGTGAAAAGTTATGGAATAACACCACTGAGAGAACTTATAACAAATACAATAAAAAAAATAGGTAATGTAGTGATTTTTTTCACCGGCTTTGAAGGAAAAGAGCTGAGAAGCTGGATAGTACAAAACGGTACAACAGTGTTTGAGGCAGCTGGTATGATTCACTCTGACATGCAAAAGGGTTTTATATCAGCAGAAGTGGCAAAATATGAAGAATATAAAAAATGCACCTCAGACAAAGAAGCATATCAAAACGGAGTATTTATAAAGGTAGGAAAAGATTACATAATAGAAGATGGAGATATAATAAGAATAAAGTTTAAGGTCTGATTTTAAACTCGCAATACTTCAGAAATAAACTCTTATAATTTCTTTTTTGTGAGAAACATAAGCACAAACTTTGCCAGAAGTGATGCTTTCCTTGCCCAACTTCTTTTTAGCTTCCTCCGCTAAACCCTTTACCTTATATTTCAGAAAAACAACAAGACGATAACAATATATCTGATTTTCAACTATCTGATCTGAATAAGAAGTAGTACTGGAAGGAAAAGAAGAAATATCAGAAAAATTCTCGCAGTTATAGCCAAGACATCTTTGCAAAACTATATCCTCGGAATCAATTGAAGCTGGAATATTCCATGAAAGGTAAAGATTACCCTCGGAATACGAATTTATTTTAATTACATCCGATCCAAGAGATAGTGGAGGGACTTCCTCTTTCTTTTCTATACTGGCAACTTCCTTCGGTGGAGGTGTCTTTGGTTGTTCCGCTGGAATCTCTTCTTTCTGCTTTGCGAGAAGTTTTGCTCTCTCACTTTCAAGCTCAGCAAGTTTCTTTTCAAGCTCTGCTATCTTTTTTTCAAGCTCCTGTGAAGAAGAAACTATCTCCTTAGCTTTTCCTTCTTCAACTGTGACAACACGAGTTATATAATAACTCGGAATATCTATTCCCAAAATTATATTGAAGAAAAAAAGAA
>Ga0105162_1000227_pt1 | contig 38670 bp, 41 predicted proteins | sample JNZ201metaG_FD_81532 | JGI IMG/M metagenome (GOLD analysis project Ga0105162, IMG submission 81532) | Hot spring microbial communities from Jinze hot spring, China to study Microbial Dark Matter (Phase II) - JNZ 20120812A | ecosystem: Environmental > Aquatic > Thermal springs > Hot (42-90C) >...
AATGAAAATTATATAATGAAGAGCTAAGCAACCGCAAAAATATTTATCTAAGTCAACCATGAAATTATTCTTGGTTATGCCGGGGTGGCCGAGTGGTTAGGCGGCGGGCTGCAGACCCGCTGACATGGGTTCAAATCCCATCCCCGGCTCCAATACCCCTAGTTTTGGAGCCCTACACATAGCCTCTCCTTTTAAGTCTTCGGGCACAGAGTTTAGTGTGGGCTTCGATATACATGGATTTGAGGGGCGGCTTGAGGGTTATAGGCGGATTATAGCTGGTTTTGGGCATAATGGTGAGGTTGCGCTCTGCTTCTTAGACCACCTCCTTAGCCTCAGGCTTAGTGGGGCGGAGACCCGAAATTATAGGGAGTTTTCATAGGAATTATCTCCAGCAGTTCTTTTGTTTAGATTCTGCCTAAATATTCTTTTTTAGATAATCTCGGTATCGGTTACTTCGTGCTTAAACCTAGCTCTTTTAGCTTTTCTTCAGTTGGTAAGCCTTCTTCACTCCATCCCCTATACCTGTAGTACTCATTCAGCATTTTACCAAGAAATGGCAGAGATTCCGCTGCTCCGCCACTTCCGCGTTTATGGGTTAGGAATCTAGGCGGTAATATGTCGTCTTTTCTACTTATTCCTCTACGTATATTAAACATGCGTTTGAGCGTGAAAATGCGTTCACCTATTTTTAACATGTCATTGATAGATAGATCCCAGCCTGTCACATAGTTAATCCATTTTACTAAATAAGATGGCTGAACTCCAGTGCCGCGGCGAAGCGCCCAATTGCCAAGAAGGAACTCACAGCAGACCATAGAGTCTATCACGTTATGAAGATTCTGGAATTTTGCGGCCAATATACCTTTTCCACATGATTCAAAGCGATCCGGCTTTATCGAGTATCCCAGTTCTGGATATAGGAAGTTGCCAATTTCTAATTGATGCACTCTTAAGGCCTCTGTATGTGTGGCTCCCACGCTTCCGGTCGCATACGCCACAGCATAGGAGATTATTGCTCTTGGATCATGAGCTGGTATTTCTAAGCCTTTCACGTGTAATGCATATTCATAGGCGAGCCCCCCGAAAAATTCGCTTGCTCTTTTAACACCTTCTCCTAAAATTTTTCCAATACTTCTTCTCCTCGCTATCCTCTCTATAAGCTCTATCAATGCATCAGAGTTGCCCCAGCTTAAATCGAGTCCCTCCGTATCTTCGCGGGTAATAATATTTTTCTCAAAGCATTCCATGGCAAACGAAATAACGCCTCCCGTTGATATCGTGTCCAGCCCATACATATTGCAGAGAGTATACGCTTTCTGCAACGCCTTCATATCGTCTATCAAACATTGGGATCCCATTGGTGCAACAGCTTCCCAGACTATATGCCTTTCACCATTATCTGTTAAGTTTGATTCTAAGCAACCTGTTGGGCAGCCTCTACAAGGAGAAGGCTTTGCTTTTAGCCACTCATCAATTATCTTTTCCTTAAAGCCCTCAAAAGTTCCCTTTAACCAGTTCTTGACGGGGAAGTTCCCATCCTCAACGAAATGTGTAAGCATCTGCATAACAAAGTTTTTTCTGACATCAGAGGTGATGCCACCTGAAGGTAAAAGCTCTTTTACACTTTCCCTTATTTTATCCTCATTGTACACCTTAGGTTTCTTAGTTCCTTTAACGGCAATTGCTTTAAGGTTCTTATATCCCATTACTGCGCCAAGCCCACATCTCGCTGCCGCTCTGCCGATTTTTCCATCATTTATTATACAGGCGAATCTAACAAGATTCTCGCCAGCTGGACCTATAGCAGCGACGCTTGCGTTTGGGTCCGTCTCTTTTCTAACCACCTCACATGTACTATAAGTATCGAGGCCCCAAAGGTGCTTTGCATCTCTTAACTCTGCTTCCCCATCTTCAATCCATAAATAGACGGGGCGCTTACTTACGCCCCTTATAATTACACCATCAAAACCAGAGAACTTTAGCTCGCTTCCCCAAGAGCCGCCAGCATGGGCTTCCCCCCAAATGTTCGTAAGGGGGGATATGGATGCCACAATATATCGACTACTACATGGAACGCTTGTGCCAGTAACGGGCCCAGTCATGAAAATTAATAAGTTTTCAGGAGAAAATGCATCCGTTTTAGCTGTTGTTTCCTCCCATAATATTTTTGCCGCAAAGCCTACCCCACCTAAATATAGCTTCCGTAGGTCGTTTGTTTCCTCCCTAATTGAAAATTTCCCTTCGCTTAGGTCAACCCAAAGTATTTTGCCCATGTAACCCATATTTTCCATCGCTACACCTTCACAAAACTCTTTTCACTTATTTCTTCCAAGACCAATTTATAATTAAATATTTCTACAAGAAAATTTTGCCCAGATTAACGCGCCGAAACTATCATACAAAAATCGCCTATAAACATTTAAAAACAACTCTCTAAGAGAATTTAAGCAGAATTAGCTAACATCCTCCTAGGAAAAGCTTATAAAGAGTTCAAGTTAACTAAATTAGTTAGTGAGAGTTTATGAAGCATATTAAAAGCGGTTTTTTGACTTTAAATAATAATGTAAGGGCCATTACAAAGATGCAATTTATCCTTGTTGTAATCTTAGTTATTGTGGCTGGCGTTATAGGGTACTATGCTGGAGTATGGACAGCGCCTAAACCACCCATGCTAAAGGAAATAACAATAGCGTACGGAGCTCAAACTTTATCCTGGGGCCTTACCTACGTAGCAAAAGAAAAAGGTATATTTGAAAAGTATGGATTGGATGCAAGGGTTATCTTTCTTGCTGGCGACACTGTAGTTATGCCAGCCGTGATTGCTGGCAGTGTTGATGTAGGTATTGGTGGGCTCCCAATAGTGGCTTCCACAAGGCTCAAAGGAGAAGATGTTATTTGCATAGGCATAACTAATTATGTTCCAAAGGGCACAGGGGTTTGGGCTCGCCCAGAAATAAAGAGTGTTCAAGACCTCAAAGGCAAAGTTATCGCCGTTCCAAGCATAGGTGGACATATACACTCTATTACTAGGGCAGCTTTAAGAATATTAGGCGTAAATCCAGACGAGGTGAAGTTCATTAAAATGACTTACGCAGAGGCCTACGCAGCCCTTAAGGAGGGGAAGCTAGATGCTAGCTATGTTTCAAACGACTATTACCTTTTGTGTCAAAGAGCAGGTTTTAATAAACTTTTTGAATATGGGGATATCCCTGAATTAAGAAGGGTTATATGGGGAACTTATTACGCCAAAAGGAGCTGGGTAGAGGCGAACAAAGGAACCGTCGTAGCATTCCTAAAGGCAATAATTGAGGCAGTAGACGTGTTCAAAGACATGCCAGAAGACGAATTCCTTCCTATATCTGAAAAATATGTTGGAATCACTGACTTAGAAGCTATTCGAGTTGCAGTAAAGAATTACGGCGCGACTTTTGCGAAAGATATACGGGTAGTTGTTAGCGACGCAAAATATTTTATTGATATGTTAACAGAGTTTGTGCCGGAATATAAAGACCTTGATGTTAATCGAATGATTGAGAACACTTATGTTGAGCAGGCGATGAAGGAGCTAGGAGTAACATGAAACCTAGGGACGCTAGGGGTTTCATGGGTTTCAAGTTACTGAAGCGTATTTCTAATAAGACTTATGGTATTATAGGCTTCCTCATTTTTTTCTCTGCTTGGGAATTTTTTAGTAAACTTCAAATAATCTCCAATGTTTATCTGCCACCCCTTGAAAATGTTTTAAGTAGTTTATGGTTTATACTTGGTCAGCACGACACATATTTGCACATTGCTGACACACTAAGGAACTTTGGTATCGGGTATGGACTTGCCTTAGCAATGGGAGTTCCTTTCAGTTACGTAATGGGCTTATCTAAAAGGTTGTATTCCATGTTTGATCCTCTAATTTCAGCTCTATTTTCAGCTCCGCTTATAACGTTACTTCCCCTCTTCGTTATCATTTTCGGCATTTATGATGAATGTAAAATTGCAATGATCTTTATAGCTTCGATCTTCCCGTTGATTATAAGCTTAACCGCTGGGTTACGCGCGGTGCCCCTCGACCTTATAGAAATGGCGAAAAGCTTTGGCGCAAACGGCTTCCAACTATTCTATACAATTTATCTTCCTGCTTCCCTTCCCTCATTTATCGCTGGGTTAAGAGTTTCTTTTACTAGGGCATTAATTTTTACATTAGTCGCTGAAATGTACGTCTCTGTAGTTGGAATTGGCCACTTAATATCATGGTCCTCTCAATTCGTGCGGATGAGCGAAGCATTTTCTTACATTTTCATTGTAGCGTTTATGGCCGTATGCATTACATATGTGCTCAAATATCTTGAGACAAAAATGAGAGGGTGGGGAATGTAAACGAAAATGCACACCTATAAACTCTTTATTGAACATATAAATGTCACATATCTCACACCAACAGGAGAGAATTTTACTGCTGTAGAAGACGTCACTTTTGGAGTAGAAGAAGGAAAGTTTGCGTCCATTATCGGGGTAAGCGGATGCGGCAAAAGCACGTTACTTAAGGCTATTATGGGGCTCGTACCACATCGTGGCAAGGTCTATATTGACGGCAATGAAGTAAAAGCGGGGCAGGTGGCAAAAGAATGTGCAATGGTTTTCCAAATGCCAACACTTCAACCGTGGCGTAAGGTAATAGATAATGTGACCTATGGGCTTGAGATTAGAGGAGTGCCTAAAAGGGAAGCAGAAAAGAGAGCTAAAGAAATAATTAAGTTAGTGGGGCTTTCAGGCTTCGAAAATTACCGGCCTTACCAACTTTCAGGCGGGATGCAACAAAGGGTTAATTTAGCAAGAGCTTTAGCCGTCAACCCGTCCATATTACTTATGGATGAGCCATTTGGAGGCTTAGATGCGCAAACAAGGGAGTATATGGGACTAGAATTACTGAGAATCTGGCGTGAAACCAAAAAGACAATATTGTTTGTCACTCATCAGATTGAAGAAGCAGTCTTCTTATCAGACGTAGTAATAGCCCTAACTGCGAGGCCGAGTACCGTAAGAGAAATTATTGATATAAATCTGCCAAGGCCGCGAGAACCAAGCTTGATGGAAGACCCCACTTTTCTAAAATATGTTTCACATCTGAGAAGAATTATAAGAGAAGAGTATAACAGAGCGCAAAATAGTTCTTAGCATGTACTTAGGTGAAGAAGCCCCGATATAATACTTGACACTTTTCTTTTTGGATACTTTATAAGTTTTATTAACGATTCCGTCCAATTTGAGATCATTAGCCTTAATAAAAGTAGAGGAAGCCTCCTGGTTTATTATGCGCCAGATTACTAAAGTTCGGCTTTAGCATGAACCAAGAGTTAATAGAAGACCGGAGTGTGAGAAGGTTTAAAGCATCTTTCAATTACATCATTTTGATCAAGGAGCATCTCAAAGAAAATCACGGTCGCCTTCTTCCTCCCGAAACTATTTTATTCCCTAAAAATAAGTTGAGACCTTAAAGTTGCCTTTCTTTATGCCGAAATATATTGGGGGATTTAAGACCTCTTTATGGATCTTTCTATAAGCTCCATAATATTTTGGACATTTATCGGAGACTTAGTTGCTTCTAGTGCCGTTTTGAAGGCATATTCACACCATGGACAAGCCGTGATTAATGTTGAAGCGCCAGTTAGCTCAGCCTCTTTGATTCTCTTACTAGAAGCCCAAGCCATGAAACTTGGGTATGCAGCCATAACCCCACCGCCAGCGCCACAGCACCAGGCGTTCTCCTTTATTCTCTCCATTTCGCGAAGTTTCAACCCATTAATGGCGTTGATTACTGCTCGTGGCGCATCATATACATCACACCTCCTTCCCAAATTGCAGGGATCATGATATGTTACTACTTCCTGGACATTTGTTAGCTTAAGCTTGCCCTCTTCGATGAGATCCTTTACAAATTCTGTAATGTGAAGGACCTCTGCATCTATGCGCCCTATACGCGGGTAATATCTCTTAAAGGCATTGTATGAGTGTGGATCCGGAGTCACTATTGTTTCCGCACCGAGTTCATTAAAGGTCTTTATGTTTCTCCTCGTGATCTCCTCAAAGAGAGCTTTTTCTCCAAGCTGAAGGGCATAAAGCCCGTCATCAATTTCTTCCTCGAGTAAACCGAAGTCCACATTAGCTGCCTTTAAGACCCGAGTAACGCTCTTAATAGTGTCACAAACTAACGGTTCTAGCGCGTACATACTTCCCACATAAAGGAGAACGCTTGCCTTCTCTTTTGGTACAAATTTGACTTTAAACTCCAAATCCCTAACCCACTTAAGTCTTTCTTCCTTCTTGGCCACACCAAATGGATTTCCATAACGCACTAAGCTTTCAAGGGAGTTTTTATGCGCTGGGATTCTTAAAAGTCCCCTTTCAACAATCATAGCCCTAAGCTCCTCTAATATAGTGAGGTGGTCAAAGTATTCATTGACTAAGTGTACATACCCTATGCGCTTTTTACACTGAGCTACGCAGGATCCGCACTCAGTACAATAGTAAACGATATCCATAACCCCCTGCGAAATATCGATTAACCCTTCAGCAACAGCTTTTGCGATCCTCAATATGCCCATACCTGAGTAAGCTTTAAACTTCCGGTATTCGTACATCGGACAATTGATAAGATGAGTCTCTTCCAGTCTAGTACATAGCATACACCCCAAACAAAACGTTAGGTGGTTATAGTATTGCCCTAACTCTTCAACCTTACAATAATCAGAGTACATACCACATACCTCACTCAAATACCTCTTTTACCACAGTCACTTTACCTTCTCTCACTAACAGTTTAGCTAGCTCATAATCGTGCGCCATTTGACCAAAGGGATTACAGATGTGGTTTGGATCAAGTATCTTTGTAATCTCTTTTCTCAAAACGGAATGCGGTTCCCAATAGGTTTTAGGAGCCGCTGTCCCTAGATTTTTGGCTTTAGTGCAAAGCCATTCAGGGGGATTTATGCCTGCTTCATTTAAGATAACCCTTAGTAAGAAAGGATTCCCTGGCGGGCTTATTAAAGGATAATACTTTTCAATAATCCATTTCCACAATTCATGGTGTATCCTAATGTTATTCTTTGTTTCCTCCCAGTCCATTCGATCTGTAGGGATATGCCACCTTATCCAGCACATAACCCTTCCCCCACCCTGTGGTCTACCACTATAATAACCAACGTTTATGCCAAAATCTTCCCAAGCCTTCCTTAATGCTTCTCGCTCAAAGTCTATGACAATATTTTTAGGTCCATTAACAATAAAATAATCTTCAGTTAACACCCTCTGTTTAAGCGAATAGTGATAGGTCGCAAATCGAGACGCGCATGCATGAGACCAATACTCATACATATTTGGCAAAGTCTCCTTGAATTCATCATCTGAAATTACTACTCCGCCTATTTTCCCCACGACTTTTTCTATAATCGCCCTTTTGCTCTCCACGACCTCTGAGGGACCGCATGCGGTGGCCCAAGTATATACATAGTGGTATAGTGGCGGCGGCTGCTCAAAGGCAGGTATTTGCTGCAACTCATACCATTTTAAAAAGCCTTTAGACATATCACCTGCATAGAATTCGCTATCCACCATGCGTTTCCAGTGCCATATCATACCCCCGTCTATCAGGTATCTGCGCGCACAGTACACAAGATAATCCCATGCACGTGAAAAAGACGGGAAACCTGCCCAAATTACTTCTTGCTTTTCATCAGATGGATAAATAATTATTGCTGCCTTAGTAATTATTCCTGGGCATGCCGAACTTAAGAATAGATCAAGTAAGTCAACACTCCCTGCAGCGGCATAGGGTAGCCATGAAACTTGCGGCGCGGCACTAGTCCTAATTACCCTACATGTAGGGGTGACGACTTCTGCTGAAAGTATGAGTCTCCTCTCATACACACCCCAGTTTTGCGGGAAGTGTATATAGCGCGCTACCACACTTGCAACTGGCGGGTAGCTCCCAGTAGTGCACCAACAGCCATGTTTAGCCAGCTCATATTGCAATTTATCAAATGTTACGCCTCCCTCAATTACAGCATAACCTTCATCAACATTTATTTCAAGGATCTTGTCCAAATAGGTAAGATCCACAACTATATCTGGATGCTCTTGAACGCCATAAAGCTGTGGGCTCCATAAATGAGAGATATCGGCTCGCACCGGCACAACTGTCAGTTTATATTCATTTGCTAACCTGAAAATGTTTACTATATCCTCCACACTCTCCGGCATACACACCAGCTTGGGCAAGTCGGACTCAAAGGGGTAATGTAAGGGGCCATGTTGCCCTCCACCACGATAGGTTACCGCAACAGCCGGATTGTCGCTTACCTTATCCGAGCCCAGTACTTCCTCGAATCTCTTGGTGACCTCTGAAGTAACTGTTCCATAATGCGCCATACCTAATCACCACTAGCTATAAATTATCCCAAGCCGTCGAGCCCAATAATGATACCCAAATAAGAAATATTCGCGCCCTACATCGTCCCTCAATGGAATAAATTTGATGGCACCACGGCGACGTTGCTGCCATACCCGTCTTCTGAGGTCATAGCTATCCTTGGCGTTTAACATGTCTTCTAAGGCTTCCATTGTGAAACGCACTGCAAAATTTGTCTTTTCAGGTTTCCCCAGAATTACAACTGCTTTACCACCTTCCTTCTTAAAGGTAAAAGATTTATCATCAACCAGGAACTCCATGACACTTCCATCTCTCAAAGCCCTGAGAGACGACAACCCTGGTCCTTTATTAAAGAATCCCTCAATTCTAACCATCAATTCCTGTATATCTCCCATAAATTTGCCCCTTTAATTAACATTTCTTGACAAAAAAGAGATATTAAGAGAAAAAAATATTTAAACCTTTTTCAAGCGAGGTTATATACTATTGGGTGGGTGCACAACTGAATGTCTTTCCTCTCAGATTTTATTATATGCCAATTCGGTATTAACACCTTTAAAAGATATAAGATGAATTAAAATTGAGAGAAAAATGCTGAAAATTATTCCTCTAAAAAGACCTAAGTTTTTACTTAAGTTTGTATTTGCCCTCGGCTGTTTTCTCCACCTTTCCCTCTTTAATCAATCTTGTTAGCTGACCTTTTACAATACCCGGTTTGGAGCCTGTTGCCTTAACTAAATCCTCAACAGACTTAACGCCGGTCTTTAGCTCTTCAAGGATTTTAGTCTTAACGCTCATAATCCCGCCCCCTAATCCATTAATTGATTTATAAATGGGCAAATAAAACTTTTTCGGTCACCAAAAAGCAAAAAAATTGATTTACGATCTTATTAAAAACGTTTAGTCTGTATTAGAGACAAAAATATGGAATTACTTGAATATTTAAAATTTATCGTAGGGAGATTAGCGACAGAGTAGGTAGAACCAATGCACCTAAAGCTTGACTCTTAAAATAAGCTTATATTGTCCGGAGAGGTAGATTTATTGAGAGAACGATGTATGAGGGCGAAATTGAGACGGAGGGAAGACGATATCTTGGTATTGAGGATATTCCAGGTGTAACACCCCTCATAGCTGAGAAACTCCGTGAGATCGGATTTAATACTGTTGAGTCCCTTGCGATGGCAACAGTGCGCGAGCTCGAGCAGGCTGGTTTAAGCGAGAAAAAAGCCCTTGAGATAATTAATGCCGCAAGAGCCTCAATCATGTTGAATTTTGTGCGAGCAGATGAGCTACTAGAGAAGAGGAGGAATGTGCTCAGGCTTACTACTGGGAGTAAAAAGCTCGATGATCTTTTAGGCGGAGGGTTAGAAACTCAGACGATAACAGAGTTCTATGGCGAGTATGGCACTGGCAAGAGTCAGATTGCCCATCAGGCATGCGTTAACGTCCGGTTGCCTCCCGAAAAGGGTGGGTTGGAGGGCGGGGCGCTTTACATCGATACTGAGAATACCTTCAGACCAGAACGAATAGTTCAAATGGCAAAATTCAGGGGATTAGATCCGCAAAAAGTTGTTAAGAACATAATTTGGGCCGAGGCTTACACATCAGACCACCAAATATACCTTTTAGAGAACGCCGACAAGATAATTAAAGAGAACAATATACGCTTGATAGTGATTGACTCTTTAACAGCGCACTTTAGGAGTGAGTATATAGGCCGCGAGAACCTAGCATTAAGGCAGCAGAGGCTCAACCAGCACCTGCACAAGCTTATTAGATTGGCAAGAGCGTTCAATGCTGTTGCGCTGGTAACAAATCAGGTTATGTCTAGTCCAGAGGCATTCTTCTCCGAAGCGATACGGCCAATAGGCGGCCACATAGTCGCTCATACCAGCCACACGAGGGTATTCTTAAGAAAGGGTGCTAGGGGGCCAATAAGGATAGCGCGGCTTGTCTCAAGCCCATATCTTCCAGAGGGTGAATGCGTATTTAAAATAACAGAGAATGGTATAGAAGATATCACTGAAGATGATAGATTTGAATATGAATAAAGGTGCTATGACGAGCCAACTACTAGGTGACTTTTTTAGAGCGATTTTAAGCAAAAGGTTTAATGAAGCGGAAAAGATCCTCTATGAGATAGAGGGGGAAGCCAAGGGAGAGAACGACGAGTTCAGGCGTGGTTTCATACAGGGACTTAAAGGCATCCTATATATGCAACGATCCAATGAGCAACATACATTCCTAAGTACACTCGATTTAAATAATATTGATCTATTAAGAGAGCATTATAGGGAGTTTTTAGAGAATTCTAGGAAGAAATTACGTTCCGATTACGATAGGGGATACTTTTCAGCTCTAGCAGAACATATTCGTTTTTGTTTAAAAACACTAAGCCCAAAAAAGAATATTCAAGAGGAAAGCGTGTAAAGTAAAATCCATAAAAATATCCAAGACGCAAAATATATTTCTAGGCCTATTCTAGTAATGGATGACGGCTTACTGACTTTTGTGATAAGAATTTGTCTCAAAATTCTATCACTGATTAGGTAAATCATTATACATAGTATTGCTCCAGAAAAAATGTTGGTGATTTTCAGGGCCACGCATAGAACCGCTGCTAAAAAGCCTAGGCAAAACTTAATCCAGTAAATAAGGTTTAAAGGTTCCATTTAATATCAATCCTTCCTGATGAAGCCTCATGGATGGGATAAGCGGTTTCGACTTAACTGTAGTCATAGCAGAGCTCAGTAGAATTATTAAAGGATCTCGGATAAATAAGATTTACCAAGTAAACCCAAAAACTGTGCTAATTAAGCTTCGCGGCCAAGGTGAGACCTTTAATCTCCTAATAGAGGCTGGCAAAAGAATCCATCTAACGGTCTATGAAGTTGAGAGACCAAGGGAGCCGCCTAGCTTCTGCATGGTCCTCAGAAAATACCTAGAGAATGGTGTCATTGAAGATATCTCCCAATATGACCTTGAGAGAATAGTTGAATTACATGTCAAGCGCGGTGATCAAAAATATAGACTTATAGCCGAGCTTTTTGAAAAGGGAAATATAATACTTGTTGATTCAGAGAATAGAATATTGCATGCGCTTTCCTATCGAAGAATGAGGGATAGAAGCGTTCTGCGTGGCGAGGAGTATAAGTATCCGCCACAGAGGGGAATAGACCCAAAAAAGGCGGGACTAGAGGATCTTTATAGGCTCAGAGATTTCAGTGGAATAGAGTCTGTTAGAGGTTTAACAAGACTTCTGGGGATAAGTGGCTCTTATGCTGAGGAGATCCTGTTTAGGTCCAGCGTTGATAAGACCAAACCATGCTCATCACTAAGTGATGAAGAGATAAAGGCGATATTTAGCAGCGTGAATGAGATACTATATAAAATTGACGCCGGTAGCTATAAGCCGTGTATAATTGTTGACGGGAACGGTAACTGGATTGATGTAGCGCCCTTCCCACTAGAGAAGTACTCTATATTTAGCGTTATCGAAATGGAGACGTTCAACAGAGCCCTTGACGAATATTACATGAGGATTACATATCAAGAAAGAGCCAGAAGTATTGAAGAAAAGGCTAGGCAGAAGATGGCGAGATTGGAGAAGATTCTCGAGGAACAGAGGAGAAATCTTAGGGAGTTAGAGGAGGAGGCTTGCACTTACCGCCAGATTGGGGATACAATATATAGTCACTTACATGAACTTAACCTGCTTATAGAAAGAGTTATGCATGAAAAGAGGAGCGGAAGAGGGTGGAAGGATATCGCGAGGAAATTGCTTGAGGAGAAGGAGGGGGGAGTCGCTCCCTCCACGTATTTTGTGTCTCTTAACCCAAGTACATTAACGCTTAAGGTTTCAGTTAACGGGCAATTGTTTGATTTGAGTCTTAAGGCATCAGCCCAAGAAAGAGCAAATGAATACTATAAGAGAGCTAAAAAACTGGAGGATAAAGTTAAGGGCGTAAAGAGGGCCATTGAGGAAACCATTAAAGAGATTGAAGAGGTTAAATCTGAGGCAGATAAAAGCGCTGAGGAGACACTTCCTCCTAGACCGATAATAAGAAGGGAGTGGTATGAGAAGTTCCGCTGGTTTCACTCCTCCGGTGGGTTCCTCGTTATAGGTGGGAGGGATGCCTCAACTAACGAAGTGCTGATACGCAAGTATATGATGGAGGATGATATAGTTTTCCATGCGGACATTCCTGGATCACCGTTCACTCTAATTAAAACTGGCGGGAAACAGCCAGACGAGGAAACAATATTTGAGGCAGCGCAGTTCACAGCCTCCTATTCTCGGGCCTGGAGAGAGCAGATTAGAGTGATAGATGTCTACTGGGTTAAACCGGAGCAAGTGAGTAAAGCTTCGCCATCAGGGCAGTACCTTCCAAAAGGATCTTTCATAATCTACGGGACTAGAAATTATATAAGGAACGTTCCCTTAGAAGTCGCTATAGGTATCAAGAGAGAAGACGACAATATAAGGGTTATTGGCGGACCGGTAAGCGCGATCTCAAAGCAGACAAACCTTTACGTGAAGATAGTTCCGGGCAACACGCCCAGTGGGAGACTGGCCAAGGCCATTAAGGAAAAAATGGCCAGCATGGCCCCCATGGATGAGCGCAAAATAATCTTAAAGATACCACTAGAGAATATTCAGGCATTTATACCACTAGGTCAAGGAGCATTGCTTGAGCCTTATTGAGAGGCCAGATAAATCATAATTAATTACATATTTTTGATTTAATTTGTATTGATGTTTTGATTATTGTTGGGGATAGAGGATGGTCGATGTTTGGCTTCCTTATGGTAAGACTGAGGTGCATGCTAGGGTAACGAGCGAGAATTTAATGGAGATAGTAGGGGTGCGTGAGGGATCGGGCATTAAAGACGCGAGTCAAGAAATCGAAAACACCGTTAAAGAGACAACATTTCCAGAAGGGCTGGCCGAGGTCGCTAAGTCGGGCGGCAAAATTGTGTTAGTCTTAAATGTTCCTGATATCTTCCTGGCTAAACTCGCGGCTTCTTCTGTTATGAGGCTGGCTGAGAAGACTTGCACAAAAAGTTGTGATTTAACGGTTCTGCTCACAAATAACCCCTTTGCGCCAAAGGCATCTAGCGTTATTGATCCCTTAAAGGAGGAAATTTCCTCTTTAGGCGCAAATGTTGTTACACATAATCCACTTAACGATAATATATATGTCTGCGATACGCAGAGTGGGGTGAAAGTCTACTTAAGCAGAGCATTTTATGAAGCTGATGCTAAAATCGTGGTAAGTACCGTAGAGCCAAACCCCTATATTCTATATAACTGCTGCGAGAGCGGAATAGCTTTTGGGTTAACAAGTCTAGAAACAATTAAGGGTATTCTAACTCCAATCTTAGATGCAGGGGATCTGCAAGAGAGAGCGTTTAGGGAGGCCATCGAGATTTCAAAAATCGCTAAAGTAGACTTCAGTATAGGCATTGTTAGGAATTTTCGTGGCGAGGTGACTAAATGCTTCGCTGGCAGCCCTGAGGATACGCTGCACAAGAGCGTAGATTTAGCCGACTCATTATATAGGGTTACTTTTGGGAAGGAGCCGGACATAGTTGTCATTAGTCCGGGCGGCGCGCCCTTCGATGACGACGTTCTTAGCGCCTGCGGGTGCCTAGAGAATGCCATTAAAGTAGTGAAAAGGAATGGGATCATAATCCTTGTCGCAGAGTGTTCAGAGGGGTATGGAGGCACCTGTTTCCGCCAAGTAATTAGAAGAGTTAAGGGGGATTTGACACAGCTAGAAAGAATTTTAGAGAGCGACTTTAGCGTAGACGGCTTTATATCTTATCGGTTCCTCAGGGCATTAAAGAGAGCCAGTATATTAATGGTCTCGGCAATACCAAATTATTATGTCTCAGAAATACCAGGGCTAAAGGTTTTTAGAACCTTAAATGATGCCCTAAACTATGCTCTAAGTAAACTTGGAACAAAGGCTAAAATAGCAGTGATCCCACATGGGAACCACATAATCCTAACAAACAAAGAATAAAAATTATTTAGAAATTCTTAAGTTTAGGGGTAAGTAATTAAAAACGCTGGGTTCGATTTGGAACGTAAGTTCACTTTAAGGAGATTTAGGGAGGAAGACCTGAGAGAGGTTACGTATATTAATCGGACCTGTCTTCCAGAAAACTATACGGCATATTTCTTCATAGAGTTATATATGAGTTATCCAGAAACATTTATTGTCGCTGAAGTAGATAATAGAGTTGTCGGTTATATTATGTGCCGAATTGAGACCGGCTTCTCGGGCTTCAGCCCAATAAAGAGGGGCCATATAATATCGATTGCGGTTCTGCCAGGCTATAGGCGTATGGGAATAGGAGAAGCATTGCTTAGAGAAGCGCTTCGAGCCATGATTGAGCATTATGGCGTGAGAGAGTGTTATTTAGAGGTAAGGGTTAGCAATATGCCCGCGATAAACCTCTATAGGAAACTTGGATTCGAGGTCGATAAAATTATTAGAGGATATTATGCCGATGGAGAGAACGCTTACCTAATGCGAATAAAAGTTTGATAGGTGACCCTAATTGAGCAGGAGACGCATAACAAAAAAAGATGTTGAACACATAGCTTGGCTCGCCCACATAGAGTTAACGGAGGATGAGAAAGAGATCTTCGTAGAACAATTTAATAAGATACTGGAGTTTTTTAGGAAGATTGATAAGGTGGATACTGAGGGAGTCCCGCCGACACATCATGTCCTAGACCTAACGAACGTCTTCCGCGAGGACGAGGTCATAGAATCGCTGCCAGAGGAGGAAGTTCTAAAAAACGCTCCAAAGAGGGAGAATGGCTTCTTCAAGTCTCCAAGAATAGTTTAGTAGGAGAGTTAATTATGCCGAGACTCTACGAGTTATCAGCCTCGGAGCTCATTGATAAAATCAAGCGTCAGGAGGCGACAGCCGAAGAGTACATAGCATCCATTATTGAGAGGACGCGCAGGGTTGAAGGCAAGGTGAACGCCTATATAACCACAACATTTGAGGAAGCTCTTAGGAAAGCCAGAGAAATCGACGATAGAATCAAGCGTGAGGAAAGGGTAGGCAGGCTGGCCGGTGTGGCCGTCGCCATCAAGGACAATATATGCACTCTCGGAGTAAGGACGACCTGCGCCTCAAAAATGCTTGAGAACTTCATACCGCCATACGACGCTACGGTTGTCGAGAGACTTAAGAAAGAAGACGCCGTAATAATTGGGAAGACTAATATGGATGAGTTCGCAATGGGCTCGACGACGGAAACTAGTTACTTTGGCCCTACGAGGAACCCATGGGATTTGACAAAGGTTCCCGGTGGGTCATCTGGTGGTAGCGCCGCGGCACTGATAGCTGATGAGGCAACGCTGGCCCTCGGCTCTGATACGGGTGGCTCTGTAAGGTGCCCGGCGAGCTACTGCTCGGTTATAGGGCTTAAGCCAACATATGGCTTAGTCAGTCGATATGGGCTCATATCCTACGCTAATAGTTTAGAGCAGATAGGGCCGATGGCTAAGAGCACCATTGATTGCGCACTCCTATTATCGGTTATAAGTGGGCATGATCCAAGAGATAGCACATCGGTTAGTATGCAGCCAGTCGGCTACACTAACCATCTAGTAAATAATATAGGGGGGTTGAAGGTTGGCGTCATTAAAGAGTTTTTTGGCGAGGGTATTGAGGACACTGTTAAAAAGCATGTTTGGAGGGCAATACATTTGCTTGAGAATCTAGGAGCCACTTATGATGAGGTCTCACTACCCAGCTTAGAGTATGCTCTGGCAGCCTATTATATTATCGCAATGTCCGAGGCTAGCTCGAACCTAGCCCGCTTCGATGGCTTAAGATACGGTTTTAGGGTTGAATATGATGATGCAGATTGGCCCAAGATATTTGCTAAAAATAGGCAAATTGGCTTCGGAGCCGAGGTTAAGAGGAGAATAATGCTTGGAACATACGCCCTCTCAGCCGGCTACTATGAACAATATTACCTGAAAGCCCTAAAGATTAGGACAATAATTCGTAGGGAGATCGAGAGAGTCCTAAAAGAGTTTGATGTGCTGGTCGGCCCAACAATGCCTCTACCACCCTTCAATTTAGGCGAGAGAATACGGGATCCACTTACATTATATATGTGTGACATATTGACGGTACCGGCGAATTTAACAGGATACCCAGCCATATCGATTCCATGCGGCTTTGAGGGGAAATTGCCGATAGGGCTGCAGATGATGGGAAGACCATTCGACGAAGCCTCTCTCCTCAAAACCTCATTTACGCTAGAAAGAAGCACCGACTTCACTAGAAAGAGGACAGAGCTATAAACAATTATGTGACACGCCCGCGTTCTTTACTTCAGAGAAGATAATATTTGTATTGTTATCTTAATATATTTTAGGAACCGAGCATGGAGAGGTTGGCTAAGCCGGTAGTTGGCGTAACTGTTGGCGACCCTGCGGGAGTCGGCCCGGAGATCTCGATAAAAGCTCTTCTAGAGAAGAGTGTTTTCAATGAATGTGTACCTATTTTAATAGGCGATTTAAGCATTCTAGAGGAAATCAATGGCCGACTGAATTTGGGGGTGGAATTTAGGGTCATAGAAGCCCCAGCCGAGGCAAAGGGGATTGAAGGAAAGGTTAATGTGATTGACGTCAGGGCAGTTAATGTTGGAGAAATTATTGTAGGTGTGGCATCCGCAGCATCTGGCAGGGCCTCACTACAGTATGTTAAGAGGGCTATTGAATACGCTCTGAGGGGAGAGATTAATGCAATAGCAACGGCGCCAATAAATAAAAAGGCTATTAACATGGCTGGAAGCGAGCATATAGGCCATACAGAGATTTTAGCGGCGCTCTGCGGAGTGAAGGACCCGCTCACGATGTTTTATGTGAGGGGCCTAAGAATATTCTTCCTCACGAGACATGTGCCGCTGATCGAGGCAATAAGAGCCGTCAAAAGGGAGAGAATTACTGAGGTAACCTTGAAGATTAATAGGGCCTTGGAGTGGCTTGGGGTGAACAGACCAAGAATAGCCATCGCTGCATTAAACCCTCATGCTGGTGAGGATGGTTTGATTGGAGATGAGGAGACTAAAGAGATAATTCCAGCTGTAAGGGAACTCCAGAGCATGGGTCTAGATGTCCTTGGCCCATTCCCCGCAGATAGCATATTCCATCAGGCGTTGGAGCAAGACTACGATGCTGTTCTATCACTTTATCATGATCAGGGACATATAGCCGCAAAAACCTTGGACTTTTATGGCGCTGTCGCGGTAACCCTTGGTCTCCCCTTCATTCGCACATCAGTCGATCATGGAACAGCCTACGACATCGCTTGGAGGGGATTAGCGAACCCAAAAAGCCTAGTGGAGGCCATAAAGCTGGCTGCAAGACTCTCAAGAACCTATAATCCGGGCAAAGAGTAATCGGTATGCGAAAGATAATATTAGATACAAACTTCCTGCTACTTCCATTCCAGCTTAAAATAGATATTTTTGGCGAGATAGAGAAGATTATTGGCAGGTTTGAACCGATGGTCTTGTCGACAACCCTTGATGAGCTTAGGAAGCTATCAAAATCGAGGTCTGCTAAGATGAGTAAGCTGGCCTCATTAGCTATGGACTTATCTAAAAAGTGTAGGATTATCGAGGTTAATGTCATGCCTGGGGAAAGTTATGATGATGTTATTTTGCGCGTTGCTAAGGAAAACGATTGTATAGTTGCAACTAATGATAGGCTTCTCAGAAAAAAGCTGAGGAAGGCGGGTATAGCGACGATATTTCTTAGGCAGAGAGCTTATCTCGAGGCAGAAGGATATGTATAGGCGAGGCTAACTCTGAAAGCGCGCCACCCAATTAGAGAAAAATTGGGGACTTATTTCCTTCGCTTTGGGAGGAGAAGAGAGATGATTGGAGACTACCACTCCTCTTCCTCTTCTTCCCATTCTTCCTCTTCTTCCCACTCCTCTTCCTCGCCCCAGTCTTCCCACTCCTCTTCCTCTTCCTCCTCTTCCTCCTTCGGCGGCTTCTTCTTTCTCGACATTATCTCACCAGCCGAGATAATAGGCGCATAGGAGTTAAATAAATCTTACCTAAAAATTTTGAAAATACAATGATCAATTAGATTGATAAAAATGCCAAATAAAAACACCATTTATAAAAATAACTAAATTTTCGTATACATTTTTGAGGGGAGAGCAATTAAAGTTGTTCTTAACGGAAAATATTCTAAAAAATCATCGAACAAAGTTCCCATAGAGCTTTTCAAGTCCGGGATTTAAGCGTTACTCCTACACCTCTCGCCCATTATTTCAGAACTTTTCCAGTCCTCATAAACCAGAGGTACATATCTAGTTCGCCTAAAGAGAGGTTGACCCTACGGGCTAAATTGTCGAGTAACCTTTCAATCTCCAAATATTTAAGCTTAGATGGCGTTTTCGGCCTCTCAATCAATTTGTATTCTGTTAATATATTAAGTATGTGTCGGTCTATTATGGCAACATTCATGAAACCTATGTTTCTGAGGAAGTGACTTGCCTCTTTATAACCTAGGCCTTTAACATTACTTACAAGCCATTCCCTCAACAATCTCTCATTAATGTGGGCTTTTAGGAGCGCTTCTAAACGCGGAATATGTTTTCTCGCTTCAACAATAAATCTTGCCCTAGAATTAGGATATCTATGGCCGAGAGCCTTAAGCTTCTCAGCAAGCTCATGCTCTGGCATAAGCAGGAAGCCATCATTTATCTCTAGTTGCATCCTCATGGCTTTCTCAGCGCTAAAGTTAGCGGTCAGTATGCAGAAGCATAATTCCTTAAAGACCTCATTAATGGGCTTATTCCTATTCCTCAGAAACTCTCTAATCCTCGCATTAATTGCCACCCTCACATCACTGCTCCTGAGCGATTTGATTATGGATATAAGCTTGCGTAAGCCATCCGCCTCTGGATGGAACTTGGAGAAACTGTACATCAAACCCACTTATGCCGACGCTTCCCTTCACCCTTTCCTGACCGACCACACCTGGAAGGTAACCATGGCCCCTCATCCAACTCTTCAACCTTCATATTCTTGCTGCCAGACTTTTCTCTTCAAGCAGAACTTTATAATCCTCAAAGTAATATAAAAGCCGCAAGTATAACAGAGGAGCTGGCGAATTCTATCTTGAATCTGTTGTCAATAATGGAGACCATCTTGGCTTTAAAGTGTCACTATGAAGAGTAGTTGCTCCATTAACTCCTTGAATCTATTCCTTATGGTTACTTCTGTAACATTTGCTATCTCGGCTATCTCTCTCTGTGTGCGCTTTTCCCCAATCAGCACGGATGCAATATAACTCGCCGCCGCAGCTATGCCCATGGGCCCCCTACCGGACGTTAATCGAATATCTGAGGCAACTGAGAGGATCCTATTTGCTATCCCCTCAACCATCCCCTGAAGCGCCAGCTGATTTGAGAACTTGGAGATATACTGGTTTGCCTTAAGTGGCGGCAGCGATATCTCAAGCTCCCTAACGAGGAAACGGTAGCATCTTCCAACTTCCCTTTTACTTATATTGGCCGCACTTGCAATTTCATCAAGCGACCGAGGTAGGCCGCATTGTCTACAGGCTATATAGACGGTTGCCGCGCATACCCCCTGAATTGATCTCCCCCTCATAAGGTGCTTTTTAATAGCCTTCCTATAAATTACAGAACTTGTCTCAAGAACACTTTTTGGCAGGGAGAGAACACTCGCTATCTTTGTTATCTCGGAAAGGGCAAAGGCGAGGTTCCTTTCAGAGGCATCTGAAACTCTTATCCTCCTTTGCCACTTTCTTAACCTGTACATCTGCGCCTTCTGATCAGCATCAAGCCCCTTCCTAAAAGTGCCCTTATAATGCCAATCAATTGTTGTTGAAAGACCTTTATCATGAATTGTAAATGTAACTGGTGCCCCAACCCTAGCCCTCTTCTCTTTTTGCTCATTGTCAAAAGATCTCCATTCTGGGCCTTGATCAGCCATCTTCATATCTACCACGAAGCCGCATTCCATACAGACAACTTCCGCCGTATCGTAGTCGCGCATTAATTTGGTGCTACCACATTCTGGGCATCGTTGGATCTCGCTAAGGATTGGGGGAAGAGAGGGAGCCTCTTCATTTTCATCCATATTTATCTCTTCCCCTTCATTCCCCTATCCTTAGGCGAGATATAAATGGGGGAATTAACGAGCTTTTCGGGATTCTGCTCCTCAACCTCTATCTCAATATATGGTGACTTAATTGGTCCAAAAATATCTACAATCCGGCCGATGGGTTTTCGTCTTATGTCAAAAACGGTTAATCCAAGTTTTGGAGTGATCTTAACTTTCGCTATAGCCCTATCGCCCTGAACGACATGAAGAATCTCTCCAATTTCCTCCAAGCTAACCCCCGCCAAAAATAACGAATAGAATGAAGGCAGACGATTATTTAAGCATTTCTTGGGAGGACTGCTGGTAAAGTTTCACTAGCTCAGAGGCGACCTCCTTTAGGATCTTAGATTTACTTTTTCCAGTTTTATTCACCGCCACGGAGCCCATTTTGATCCAAGGCAGCTTAGGGTAACCTGCATCCGGGTGTACTTCATAACTTAACCCAAGATTTTTAACGGCCTTCTCAAGCATGCTTACATTTGGGGAACGAACACATAGCCTCTTCGGCAGTCTTCTACCTTCCCGCCTTGATCTCAGGACATCAAAATAAACTGGCCAGAGTATTAAAATGTCTTTCCTGCGCATCTCCGATTCTCAAAAAATTATGTCTTCTTCTCAATTAATACTGCGTTCAAAACACCATCCTGACCGGGTCTGGAAGCTACTCTGGCTACTCCAAGCGGGGTCTCTATAAGACACCCCTTTGTTATCACCCCTCTCCTATCATAGTCTACGTTAGCTGGGTTTTTTACAACCCTTAGAATTTCAACTTTCTTTGTCTCGCCAGTCTCCGGGTCTGATACGTTAGCCCACTTAGTGCTCACTAACCTAACCTTTATGTTGCCTCCTTTTCCATAATATAACTTCACCTTATGTTCACCTAAGACCGTCTCCACGGGAAAAGAGCCCATTTCATACTTCCGCTTTCCCCTATATGGCTTCCTCTTACCACCGGTGGGTTTTCTCTTATGTAAATCGCCATGCCAAACAGACATCTACGATCACACGCATCCTAAAATTAGAGTTAGCAGATATAAATTTAGCGGATCCTCCCTACTGCACCACCAAAATTACGGAGCGGTGGCAGCCTTCTCCCCGCGTTTTAATTCCTGCTCCTCTATTCTAGCCATTTCCCTTCTATCTTCATCCCCAAGGGATGCCGGCAAGGTCTCCTCACCGCGCTTTTCGAAGATCATCCTCAGCTGGCGTCTCATAACTTGGATATTTCGGCTGAGACCAAAATAGTCCGCGAAGAAATCGGTTGTTTTTAGGATACTATCTCTGCCACATTTCTCCTTGCTAATAAAGCCCATTTTAATGAGCTCTCTTATGTGGCCGTAGGCGTGTCTACCTCTCACCTCAATGACCTGTTTTTGTGTTATTGGCTGCTTATAAGCTATATAGGAGAGAGTTCTCAATGGGCCAACGGTTAATAGGGGCCTTATAGCGAGCCTCTTGACCTTATCGGCATACTCCATCCTAAGTTGCATCACGAACCTTCCGTCATCGAGCTCGAGCACTTCTATAGCGCCATTACGCCTCTTATACTCCTCGACAAGAACTCTAGCGAGCCTACGCACCCTTTCCTCAGAGCGGGAGCCCGTAATGCTGCATAAGGTTTTTAGGTCTAAGGGTCTACCAGCCACATACAGCGCTGCCTCAATAAGCCTAACTTTCTCCTCCAAACCCTCCATTAAAACCTCCCCTGCGCCTATCATCTTTATGTTCCCATCATTATTGGCCTGAGAAGTCTCAGCTGTCAACGTAACCATCTCACTTAACCACCTCGCCATTAAGCGCTATATATATCTCGTCTGAGCCCTCATGCTGTAACAATAAAATTTTACCCCTATGAGCTAAAAACAGTAGTATTATGAAAATTCTAATAGCTTCGATCCTGCTTAGACCTTTTACAAGGTTTGAGAATGTTACGGTTTCACCCATTTTATAAAGCGTGCGTATTTTTTTAAGGAGCTCCTCAAGTCTTTCTTCAATCTCCATTAAGTAGGCGCTTATTATTGGGGTAACCTCAGGCGGCGTTAGCACTGGCTTATCTCTAGCTTTAAGGGGGGCAAAAGACTCATGCTGCAGAGTCTCCTCGAGAGCTTCGAGTAGGCTCTCTAAGGTTGTTGTTGTAAGTTCATAGCGTAAGGGTGGGAAGAGGAGTGGAACTATTTCAGCACCCTCTCCGCGCTCCTTGGATTCAAGATCACTTCGGGGCTCAAATTTCTCGAATTTCAGAAGAAGATTAGATTTCAGAAGATATATGAGGGCCGAGGAATCTAATGCGACTCCGGAAGCTCTAAAGTCTACAGTCGCTCTCCGCTCCATCTCCTCAAGAAAAGAAAGCAGGAGGAAAGCTATGTTAACGCTCCATGGATCAACTTTCTGTAAGCGCTGCGGATCAAAGAGTATGTCCCAAGGCGGTCTAAGGTAAAATGGCCTGGTAATCTCACTCATTCACAATCACTCCCTTAAGTGTCATTGAGACAACATGTGAAACACCACTCTGCCCATACACGCCATAAACCTTATTAGCCTTGCTGATCATTTCTGGCTTAAGCGTTATAACAATAAATTGAAGCTGTCTATCAGCCGCCTCTTTTGTAAGGAGATCGCCGAGCCTTTCGACGTGGAAGGCGTCTAGATGGGCATCTATTTCGTCAAAGAGATAAAAGGATGCTGGCGAAAACTCTTGGAGGGCTAGAAGAAAAGCCACCGCTGAAACGGACCTCTCTCCACTACTTGCGCCGCTTACTGGTATTGGGGATTTGCTCGGAAACTGGACTATTATGTCCACGCCGCCAGCAAATGGATCTTCCTGGTTCTCGAGCTTAAGATATGCACTTCCGCCACCCGTTAACCTAGAGAAGTAGCTGCTTACCCTTTCACTTATCCTATTAAAGGCCTCCATAAAGATCCTAATCTTCTTCTGCTCAATCTCGTCAATAAACTTAAGTATAGCCTCTCTCTCCTTCTCGAGGTTGTTAAGTCTCGTGGAAACCTCCTTGTATCGTGAGACCTCCTCTATATATTGGGATTCTGCGAGCTGATTGACAGCCCCTATATGTTTAAGTTCCTCCTCAACAGCCTTTAGCCAAGAGTCAAGTTCGTTTTCGGGGAGGCCTCCTTGAACCTCTAAGAGCTCCTCATGGCCGAGCTCCCTCAGCCGCTCCCTAAGCCTACTGGCTTGGAGGACAACAGACTGTATCTTAATTTTCAAATCGTTTATGGCTTTTATTTCCCTATCATATTCCATATCCAGATTTGATATCTCCATCTCAAGAGAGTCTATTTGCGATACAAAGATGCCCATTTTATCCTTAGCTTCGCCTATTTCCCTTGAAAGAGTCTCCCTAGCCCTCTCAAGCTCTTCAATTTTCTTACGTATCTCGCCCTCTTCTTTAAGCGCCTCCTCCAGCTCACCTTCAAGGTTTATAATCTGCTTTGAAATTTCATTAAGCTGCGCCATTAGAGTCTCCATATTCCTTTTCAGAACCCCTTCAACTTTCGCCTTCGTCATTACCAATTCGGACTCAACATTATTGTACCTTTGCTTGAGGTGAATAATTTCCTGGATAATTTCAGAGCGCCTTTTATCCTTATCATGAAGACTCAACAGATCAATTTCGCTCCTTAGGCGCTCATGCTCATCCTTTAAGGGTTTCTCCGCGCTTTCCAGCTCATTAAGTCGCTCTTCAATGGAAGCCACCTTCTCGCGCCCATTTCTTATACGGCTTGTTAAGTCCCCTATAGTAGATTCTAAGCGCTTAATCTGGGCATCCGCTTGAGATAAACTCCTCTTAACACGATCGATCTCTCCCTCAACCCTAGCCAATGACTCTGAGAGAGCCATTATCTCATTTTGAGTCTTAGATATCTCGGCCTCGAGCTCCGTAATAATATTCTCTCTATTATCCAGGTACTTTCTAAGCGCGGAGACCGCTTTATCCAGACTCTTTAATGCTTCATCGCCCGGTATGAAGGATGATAAGTCGATATACCTCCTATAAAAACCACTTTCAATTCCTCCCCAAGCTTCATATAGATTCCCATCAATGGTGACCGCTCTGAATCCATCCTTCGACGCCTTTATAGCGACCTCCTCACTTAGGGCTAATAGAGTATCGCCAAGAACAAACTCTACAGCTGGCCTATAGCGCTCCTCACATTGGACGAGAGATGAGATCCATCCATAGACACCATCAATATTAACAGCCCTGCCAGCGCTGTTCGGCGAGAGATTCCTGAGCGGGATAATCTTTATCCTCCCAATCTTCATGCGCCTAAGAGTCTCTATACACACGAACGCAACGTTCAAGTCTTCAACAACTAGCGAGTCCAGCCAGCCGGAGGCGGCTGCTTCAACAGCCCTAATATAATCGCCGTCAACCTTTATCAAATTTCTCAGTCTACCGTACACGCCACCTATAACGCCTTTTGCGCCTAACTCCTCAAGGTGCTTTAGGGCTATTTCCTCAGATTTAATCTTTTTAACAAGATTCTTCTGAACCTCAAATTTTATTAGGGCCTCTCTAGCAACTTCAGCTATCCTCTCAACCTCTTTTGTCTCCTCTTCAATAGAGGATCTCCTCTTAACACGTCTCTCCAATGTCGACTTTAAATCCTCAATTCGCTTCCTCTGAGCGCCTGCAACCTCATCCAGCCCGGCAAGCAGCTCCCGAATTCTCTCGTAAGAGGATTGTAGTTCCCCCTTCTTATTCTCGAGATCCTTAAGTCTCTGTAGATAAATGCTTATTTCGGAGTGGAGCCTAGCGCGCTCACCCTCAAGGTCAATTCTCTCCTTTTGTATCTTGCCTATCCGCTCTTCTATCTCGCTTATCCGTCTAGCCTTCTCCTCGAATATTGATCTGACTTCCGAGAGATCCTTTGATATAGAATCATAGATGGACTGCTTTTCCTCCAATTCTTTACCCAACTGCCCTAGGAGAAGAGTTAGCTGGCTAATTTTCTCTTCAGATCTCTCGATCTCGCTTTTTAGGGACTCTATCTGCTGTTTAAGGTCCTTTTGGAGACCCCCTAACTTACTGAGACTGGACTGCCCGCCGCTTATCTTAGAGAGTATTTCATTAAGTCTAGATTTTAAGCTCCTAATGTTTACCTCGATCTCAACCATTTGCGCATTCTTCTCCTGAATGGCACTGAAGCCAAGCTTACGTAGCTCGCTCTCAAGCTCCCTACGTTTAGCTCTAAGCGATTCTCTCCGCTCAAACAGCCATTTACTCTTCTCCTCGGCCTTAGACAGCTCCTCTAGAAGCCCCTTAGATTCGGCCTCAAGATCCCTTATATTTAAAGATATTTTCATCGACTCCAGTCTCATCATCTCTTTTTTGAGCAAGTTGTACCGTAGAAGGTTATTTCGCTCCCTTTCTAGGCTCTCAACCCTCCTCTGAACCTCACTTATCTGCCCAAGGGCCGCCCTTATCGCCACATCAGCCTCCTTAAGCTTCTGCTCAGCATCAGCCTTCCCAGCATCATACTGAGCTATCCCAAGCATGTCCTCAATTATCTTCCTACGCTCGATGGTTGAGATCTCGGCCATTCTCGTAAGTGTCCCCTGCAAGACAATATTGTGGCCGTAGGGGGTTATGCCAGCAACAGATAAAACTTCAAGTAGATGAGCTCTCGGGACCCTCCGACCATTAATCCTATAAACGCTCTCGCCATTTTTATCAATCTCACGGGCTATCGTGACGGTTGTCGTTTCGACCGGTATACGCCCCTCAGAATTATCAAATTGAATGACCACTTTAGCAGTATTCTTTCTGATACCCGACTTCTCCCCACCATTAAATATGAGGTTCGAGAAGTTCTCAACCCTAAGCCTTTTGGCGCTCAGCTCGCCAAGACAAAAGAGGACCGCATCAATTATGTTAGTTTTACCACTACCATTCGGCCCAGTTATTATAGTAAATCCCCTATCAAACGTTAACACTGTTTTTAACCCAAACGTCTTAAATCCATCTATCTCAATGCGCTTGATGTATGGCATCCTTTACTGTTCTCCCGATATTGATCCCTCCATCAACAGATAGATAATAAGTTCAGGTGGGGAAGCCGCTCTCCCTGGAGCCGCGCGTCCTTTCAGCCACTTTCTTAACAAAGGCCCTCAAATTCTCTTCGGTGCCATACACGAGCACATATCCATCTTCTTCAACCCTAATTTTTAGATTAAATTCGCTGGCAGTATCCCTGATAAACTCAAGCGGAGTAATCTCTGACACTTGAATTCTAATCCACTTCTCCCCTCTTGGGAGACCTAGATGAAATCTAGGGGGCTCCTCAAGTATAAAGCCCTCTGTCTCAAGCTCACATAGTTTCCTCAGAATGTTATTAACATAGTCTTCTCCCAAGACATTCTTCGCGGCTGATAAAACGTAGCTCTCCACATTGCCCAGATACTCCTCTAGACGGGCAATACTCTCCGCGCGGGCTTTGTCAGCCTTAACGACCTCTAACATAACCTTAGCGGAGCGCAGGTCATTGATTATATTTTGGGGCACCCTTTCCCCACGCTTACAAAGATCTACGATCACGTCAGACAAGATCTTCCAGCGCGCATCCCAGCTCATAAAAGCACCCTGCAAAACAAATAGGGCTGATCCAGTCATAAATTTATCGCATGAAAATTGATCCATTATGCAATAATCATATAACATAAGACTCACGCCAAATGTTAGCAGATTAACAAGAATAATTATTGATTTCTAACATGCCGACCTATATGCGCGAAATAATGTTACGAGGAGAGAAATAAATAGGTCGAGGAGTAATTTTCTCCTTAGTCAGGGACATGTCTGACGCAGTTTTTAGGGTGAAGCAGGTAATAGTACTTAGATCTGACATAAAGATGAGTCCTGGGAAGGCTGCCGCTCAAGCCAGTCATGCGGCGGTCTCCTCCGCGGAGGAGGCTAGGAAGAATTATCCATCATGGTGGAGAGAGTGGATCAAGAGCGGTCAATGTAAGATAGTATTAAAGGTTGGTTCTGAAACCGAGATAATGGATCTAGAAAGAAAAGCCAAAGAGATGAAACTCCCAGTAGCCCTAATATCAGATATGGGCCTAACTGAGCTAGAGCCTGGGACGATAACGGCCCTTGGGATAGGACCGGCCCCATCAAACCTCATAGATAAGATTACCGGAAACCTACCGTTGTACTGAGGATGAAATATGCCTAGGGTTCCAAGCATAGAGACAAAGGCTGGAATAGAAGTCTATGTAACTAAATGTAGGGGGATAGGAGGTTCCATAAAGAGGGCCCCCGAGGACTTTATAGTTGAGGAGGTTTTAATTGATGGCTCTAGGGCGTCTGTTAAGCCGGAGGAGAATTTAGCCGGCAACTTTGCCGAACACGGCCGATACCTTATTTGCGTCTTAATTAAGAGGGGATGGGACACAATATTGGCCATAGAGGAGGTAGCCCGTAGGATAGGGATCAGCCCTGACAGAATTGGGCTTGCTGGGATAAAGGATACGGGCGCCCTAACAGCTCAATATATAAGTATAGGCGGAGTCCCTGTTAATAAGATTACACAGGTAAATATCGAGGGGCTTCTGATAAAACCATTGGGCTACTCCGATGAGGATATATCCCCAAGGAAACTCTTCGGGAACAGATTCACAATAGTTGTTAGGGGGATAAAATATAAAGAGGGGGCGATTCGGAGAAGGATTAAAGAGATATCCAGCGAACTAGAAGATTTTGGCGGCATATCAAATTTCTTCGGGCACCAGAGGTTTGGGACAATTAGACCTATAACGCATATGGTTGGCAAATATATTATTAAGGGAGAATTTGAGAGAGCCGCCTTAACATTCTTAACATATGTAAGCCCCTTTGAGAGCCCAAGAGCTAGGGAGGCTAGAAAAGAACTGAGTGAAACAATGGATTTCAGGACGGCCCTTAAAAGGTTTCCGGAGACACTAGTATATGAAAGGATGGCACTTGAACATCTCGTTAAAAGCCCGAGAGACTATATAGGAGCCTTCAATAAGCTACCAATAAACCTGCGCAGACTCTTCATCCAATCGTATCAATCATACCTATTCAACAGGTTCTTAAGCGAGAGGATAAAGTGCGGTATACCGCTGAGGGAGGCGCAGATCGGTGACTATGTTGTGAGACTAAGTGACGTTGGGCTACCAACAAGGAGGTTTATCAAGGTTAAGGATAGTAATTCTTCCTCAATAAATGAGGAGATCAGAGTTGGGAGGATGGTGGTGGCGCTGCCGCTTATAGGTCCAAAACAGCCACCCTCAGATGGACTGCAGGGGGAGATCGAGAGGGAGATTTTGGAGGAGGAAGGTGTCTCAGGCGAGGACTTCAAAAGGGCAAGTATAATCAGGGTCAGCCTCTTCGGAGGCTTGAGGGTCGCGCTTGAGAGGGTGATGGGCTTAAGGGCAGAGGTTATTTCGGGCGGGGGGGCGGCTGAAAACAGCGTTAGATTTGAATTTGCCCTCCATAAGGGCGCATACGCAACCATAGTTCTAAGGGAGTTCATTAAGCCCAGAGACGATAAGGAGTTGATAGAATGTGGTTTCTAGTAGCAACACCCTCATGAAACCTTATTTGCGGCGGCTTATGTTTTGGTCTAGGCGTCCTCTAATCAAGAAATTTTTATTACTTCTTCCTGGACTTTTCTGGCTCTGGTGAGGTTTAGTAGAAGGGTAATATCGTCCAAAAGGCTATTGAAATTGCTTTAGCGCTGGTCTCTATCTCAACAATCCTTACAGTTACTGTAATAAGTAACTTAAGAGCGAAACGATACCTTGAAACACTCCTAATCTTAATGACAACTTTGCATTAGCCTTCATAATTTCATATTTACTGCCAAAAATCCAAGAAATTATGACCAAAAAATTAAAGGGGAACAGTTCACGTCGACGCGCCTTTCTTAATGACTTTTATGTTTACTACGACTATTTTAGTAACTACCCTAGCCTTTAGGTCAACTTCCACGCAGGCTTTACCACCATTGCCGTTTGTCAGCATCACTAAGGCTTTGCTGGCCTCCATAGTGATCTGACCATTTTCTTGGACTGTAAGCTTTACTTGAGCAACTCTGATATCACTGACGTTATAGCCCTCACTAAGAAGCTTCTGAACATCTTCATCCGCTTTCACTATCGCTAAAACTTTCTCTTTGAAGCCCTCGCTCAGCTCCACTTGGAAGCCCTTAAATCCTTTACCCCTAATGGGCCACTTCTGGCAGGGCTTAGGAACGCATGTAAAGTTCTGCGCGCCCATAGCGAATGAGAGCCCTTTCAGTTCAGCTTGCTGATTTGCCTCAACTTGGAAGCCGGGGTGAGCCATGGCGCCATATAATGAGATTGCTATGGCTCCCAGCACCACCAAGCCAAGAGCCGCTAACAGAACAGTCTTCTTCAATCCACTTCACCAAAACTCATGAAATATACCAGCATATAAAAGGTTTTTTCAGAATTACATCATATTTTTGTCAAAAAGTGGGCTCTTCTCTTAAAACTCTATTTTAGGCTTAAGTAGAGTAAGACTATTAGGGCTACTAAGGCGAATGTATCAGGCAGTATAGCGAATGGGCCTAGGCCGAATGCCCGGAAGCCGAAGAACATGTGTATAAATGGATTTGATGAGAGGGTGTAGAGGAGGAGAACCAGCGAGAATATTATTAGGCCAAGGGTGAATTGGGCGCCAGTTTTTCGGTAAATGTCCAAATATATTAAGAGTAAAAATAGCACGAGTACAATGTTGACCGTCGAAATAACTGATCTGACAGTATAGAAGATCTCCAAATCCGGTATCGGCACATTTGGTGGTGGAACGAAACCCCACTCCCTAAATCTCGCCAGCACAGTAGACTCAAGTTCTGTTGGACTTATTTCACCTCGCCGATATCTCTCTATAATGCGCCTAATTTCATCTATTTGGCTTTTAGAGAAGCCCCAGCGCGTCTTAACCTGACGCTCTATAGCTGCACCAGCAACGCTTAGGCTGCCTATAGTTGCAATGATGGCTACCGCTACTACAACAATTATTATAAGGGCAATAATTTTGTCTTTACTATTCATCCTCTTTCACCATTTCACTTTCTTCCTTTTCTGCTTTTCTCTAAATTTCTTCCAAATCTCTTCAAAGATAATATAGTTCTCCATCACTTCGGGAGATAGGAAGTATGTAACACCGTACTTTTCTCCTACGGGCATGATTATTCTGTTCTTCATAAGTATCTCAAGGTGGTGCTTTATTGTTCTATAATCGACGCCTAATAGACTGGCCAACTGGTTAGCGTTCATCGGGGACTCTTTTAGGGACATGATTATTCTGGCTCTCATAACACCGCCCCTAGTTCCAACGATGAGCCAGCTAAGTATATACCTTAATCTCTCAGCCCAGTAGCTCATCTATCTAATCTCCAAGTAGAGACGCCCGAAATAATTCCACCTAAACTTTCGCGTCTCTGAATATTAATAGATTCTGGTTATAAATGTGAAAAATCCTTTTATCATACTCTTTAATATAATCTCATGACCAGGTGGAGAAGAAGATGCTCGTATCAGAGGGAGGTAGAAATGATAAGCTTAAGATTCTACTGTTAACAATCCTCCTTCTAGTAGTGGGCCTCTTTACCGCTGCATATCTAGGCTATTCGATTGGCTATATGGCCGCTATGAATGATGTAAAGGGACTGCGGGAACAAGTAGAAGCCCTCAGCGAGAACATTGCAGTTCTGCAGAAAAGCCTAGAGGTAATTACTCAAAACGCAACAAAATATAGTCTGCCTGCCGGGAATGTTAGCCTCTCAGAGCTATATGAAAGAGTCAGAGACTCTGTTGTGATGGTGAGGGGACTTATTCGCGTGCCAAGCGTTTTCGGATACAGCTATAGTCGGGTTCAGGGCTCCGGCTTCATCTACAACTATTCTGGTCAAATGGTTATAGTCACGAATTATCACGTTGTGCGAAACACCCTGAACATAACCGTGACCTTTGCTAACGGGAATAGCTATCCCGCCTCTATACTCGGATATGATCCCTACGCTGACCTAGCAGTTCTTAGAGTAGAGGCCCCTACCAGCGAGTACCACCCCCTAAATGTAGCGAGTTCCTCCACACTTAGGGTTGGCGACATAGTTATAGCTGTGGGCAATCCCTATGGCCTATATGGATCAATGAGCTCTGGCGTAGTCAGCGCTTTAGGGAGAACAATAACCGCCGAGGGGGTTGGCAATTATCCAATAGCCAATGTTATACAAACAACAGTCCCCCTCAACCCGGGCAACTCAGGGGGTCCACTGCTAAATGTTAGGGGTGAGGTTGTCGGAATAACAACTGCGATTATAAGTGGCTCACAAGGCGTGAGCTTCGCCATCCCCTCAAACACGCTACTAAGAGAAATTAAATGGCTTGTCGAGGAGGGAAGATATAATAGGCACCCATGGCTCGGCGCAGCTGGGGTCGACGTAAATTATGAGATTGCGAGAGCCATGAACGTGGATGTGACATATGGCTGGCTAATAACAGAGGTCATTAAGGATGGCCCGGCGCATAAAGCTGGCTTGAGGGGAGGAACAAAAGTTGTGAATATAGCTGGTGAGATGATTATGATTGGAGGGGATATAATAATTGCTTTGAATGGTGTCAGAATCATCGGAATCGATGATTTATCATCTTATTTAGAGGAGTATACTGCACCAGGGCAAATAGTTAAAGTTACGATAATTAGGGAAAACCGTATACTAACATTGGACGTCGAATTGGGCGCAAGGCCGCCTATAAGTTAAGAGAACATAATTTACGGCACAAGCCTAAATCTATCCCTTGGGAATAACACTACTTCCCTTATGTTTCTTATGCCCGTTAGCATCATTATCAGACGTTCAAGACCGATACCCCAACCAGCGTGCGGAGGCATGCCGTAATCGAATGCCTGGAGATGGTACTTGAAGGATTCTGGGCTCAGGTTCTGCTCCTTCAAGCGCCTGATTAGAAGCTCTTTGTCGTGTATACGCGTTCCACCTGAGGCTATCTCAACCCAATACCACATTAAGTCGAAGCTCTCGCTTATCTCGGGCTTGGCGTCCCTTGGCTTTATATAGAACGGCTTTAGTCGAGTTGGCCAATCAACTATAAAGTAAAAGTACGGGTGAAGCTTGCCGAGAGTTCTAAAAGCTGGTGTGGGAATATCCTCACCCCAGTCAACTTTTATTCCAGCCTCCCTAAGCTCATTAATTATCTCATCATACGTGAAGCGCTTGAAGGGTATCCCAGGAACCTTAATTTTGTGCCTAAGTATCTCCAGCTCTCTCCCGCATCTCTCGCTAACCACTCTACATACGTGCTGTAGAAGTCTCTCAGCAATCTCCATAACGTCCTCAGCCGTGGCGAATGCCATCTCAACATCAACGGAGATGAATTCGGCTAGGTGGCGTCTAGTATGGGATTTTTCGGCTCTAAAAGCTGGGCTAATCTCATAAACTTTCTCAAAATCTATTACAAGCTGCTCCTTATAGAGTTGTGGGCTCTGAGCTAGGAAGGCCTCCCTCTCAAAATATATTACTGGGAATAGGCTTGCCCCGCCTTCAGTCGCTGTCGCGATTATTTTAGGCGTGTGAACCTCGATAAAACCGTTTTTAGAGAAGAACTCCCTCATAGCCTCTAAGGCTACGTGGCGTATTCGGAAGATCGCTTGCGGTTCATCCCTAACCAGATCTAGGATCCTTGCATCCAACCTAACATCTATATCCGCGGGGGTCTTGCCAGCAATATCTATTGGAAGGGGCTGCTTCGCCCTACTCAAGACAATTATGCTCTTCGGTATAACCTCAACACCCCTCGGAGCCTTATTCATCCTCCTAACAGTTCCCCTAACGCTTATACAATCCTGACGTTGGAGGCTCCCAATAATCTTAATTATATCCTCATCAACCTCATCCTTCGGGGCGGTTACTTGAATGAAACCCTCCTTATCCCTCAACAGCAGGAACTTTATGCCACCGAGATCCCTAATATCTCTCACCCAGCCTGCCAAAGTTACCTCTTTCCCATCGAGTTCAAGAGTAATTTCACTAGTATAATGCGTCCTTTTCCACGGATATGTATAAACTAAACTCCTTTCGCCTTCCATAATTATACACCTACTCAGCGAACTCGACCCGCAACGTTATCCCCCTAACCTTCTTAGCAATCTCCTTCGCTACATCAATATTCAATGACTTTTTACGCTTATCTTTTCCTCTAAGGATAACACGTGTTTCAACGGAGCCGTCTGGCAACCAAATCTTATTTATCGTGACAACACTTAAGGGCGCAAAAAGATCCTCAATAAATTTTCTTTCATTAGAATTATACTCAAGCACACGGACACTCTTGCCAATCTTACCCTCTAATGCCTTAATTATTTTTCCACCATAACTCAGGACTTTATTCATATCACCCCTCTTAACAAGTATAACTAAGGTGTTATTGACCTCGAGGGCTCCATGGAAATAAACATCTTGGAGAAGGGGATACTCATCTTCAAGGGAGACAAGTAAGCGAGCGACTTCTAAATCTAATTGTGTTACCTTACCTTTTTCAATCTTCACCCTACATTTGGGGCATAATATTCCACTTCTCAGGCAGAACTGGCATAGCTCAGCCTTCACCCTTTTTTGATCCCTCCAGACAGGGAGGGCGGCGGAGCGGTACTTCAAAGTCTTCTCAGCGTATCAGAGCTATCTCAATTGTGTTTACATTCACTGAAGTTGGCCTATTCTTAGATTGAACCTGCTCAGTTCCTATATTGATGCTGCTAATTTTAATGTCTGGCAGAAATCTTCTCCTAAGAACCCCAACAACACCCACAGCTTTGCTTATAGCGCGCCCTCTAGCCTTAACATTAACTTCCTTTACACCACTATGGAACAGCGTCAGACATGCCACTAAATAGTTCATCACAGGCTTCTTACCCACCAGTATAGAAACGCTCCCCGGCATATTTCACCGCCTCTCCTTAATTCAAAAGACATGTAGAACAATTGAATAAATATCTTACGGTTTTCTACCCCATATTGAGGGCAAATTAATATATTGTGTCTCAAAAATATTTTTCGTGAGGGGAAATTAGTGGATCTTTTCGAGACAATTAAGCTGAGGAGAAGCATACGAGCATTCACTAAAGAGGACGTCAGCGACGAGCAAATAGAGAAAACTCTCGAGGCTGCTAGGTGGGCGCCCTCAGCAGGAAACCTTCAGCCGTGGGAGTTCATCGTCATAAGGAAACCTGAAGTTAAGAGAGAGATTGCTAGAGCGGCTCTAAATCAGACCTTCATAGAAGAGGCCCCAGTGGTCATAGTTGTGTGTGCCAATGAGGCTAGGTCTGGAAGCGTATATGGGAGTAGGGGTGTAAACCTTTTTTGCATACAGGATACTGCCGCAGCAATCGAGAATATGCTGCTAGCAGCATGCGCCCTTGGTTTGGGGGCATGCTGGGTCGGCGCGTTCCATGAAGAGGAGGTTAGGAGGATACTTAAAGTGCCTAGAAACGTGAGACCCATAGCAATAATACCTATAGGAAAACCAGCTGAGAAGCCTAGCCCGCCGCGGAGGAGACCATTAAGAGAGATTGTACACTACGAAACCTTTTAAATAGTCTACTCCTACACTTTTTTCATGCTGGAAATTCTTTCTACAATCTCCATGATCTCGGCTACTTGGCTCTCTGTCAATTGAAGACTATGCAAGTACTTTCCCCTGGCCTTTAGGTTAGCTAATGGAGTTTCTTTTATGGGCACAGGTGGTTCAAACATATATATGTCTTTGAATACAATTGCGCCCTTCCAGTTCATAATCTCACACTCAAGCCTCTCCTTATCGCTTAGGCCGTCCTTCTTCACAAACTCCTCTATAACTCCATAACCAATTAAGGAGTCGCCAACCTCGGATTTTCTAGCAAAAAATACCATGCTACCTTTCTCCCAGCGTCTAGGAACCCCCGGATAATACTTCTTTATCCTGAAAACCCTTCTCAGCCATTCTTCCCTTGTTATCCTTAATACGAAATTTTTGGGTTGAGGGATAGCTGTCTCACTTAGACTCATACGCAACCCTAAAAAGAATAATCCTAGAAGATAGATAAAATTTAGCAAAAATTAGTCTCTGAGAACCAACTAAGAAGTCAACATTATCACTCTATTATTCCGTAGCCAATGAGTCTCCATCTTCCCATTATCTTGCGGCTTATAGCAGCCCTTGATCCGTCCTCTGCGCAGACTGGTCTAACAAGCCTGATTTCAATGGTGTTGCCACTAACACGGGTAACGTTTCCAGCTGTAATCGCCGTTCCAACATCCAATAATAGTGTTTCGTTAACACTAATTTGCTTAACCTCGGTCTGCTCTTTAGCCCCGATAACCCGCTCAAATAAATGGGTTTTCAGAGTTAACTCGTGTCTCGTCGGCGGGAGTAGATCCGGTTTACCAACAACATTTCCCGCAAGGCCATCAGCCTTCGTTAATGATGGATCGAGAAGGGTGCCAACGCCGACTAAGCCGCCGCATACAGCCTCATCAACATATCTCCCGCCAGTATGCAAGCTCACTGTTTTGGTGAAGAGAGACTCATAGGCACCTCTAGCCGAAGTACTTATCCCAGGCCTTATCTCAATTTCGTCACCAACTTTAAACTTACCTTGGAGAATAGATCCGCCTATAACGCCTCCTGAGAGACTATTTATTGGGGTGCCAGGCCTATTTATATCGAATGATCTTACAATATACATGCGGGGAGGCTTAGTTAGGTCGCGCGGTGGAGTCTGAATATATTTCTCTATTGCATAAAGTAGAAGGTCTATATTAACGGAATGTAATGCTGAAATGGGGATTATTGGAGCGTTCTCCGCCACAGTGCCCTTAACGAACTCCTTTATCTCTCTGTAGCTCTCCAGCGCGCGTTTCTTGTCAACTAGGTCTATTTTTGTCTGCGCTATGACTATCTTCTTTACACCAATTATCTCTATAGCGGCAAGATGCTCCCTGGTTTGTGGCTGTGGGCACGGCTCATCGGCCGCAATAACAAGTATAACACCATCCATTACAGCGGCTCCAGAGAGCATTGTCGCCATTAAGGCCTCATGACCCGGCGAGTCTACGAAACTAAGCGCTCTTACAAACTCCGTCTTAGAGCCGCATCTCGGGCATATCTCGCTCCTTGAGTAGTTATGCGGCGGCTCGCAGACGGGGCACTTGTATACTGGGGCATCAGCATACCCAAGCTTTATCGTTATACCTCTCTTTAACTCCTCACTGTGCCTTGCTGCCCAAACACCAGTAATCGCCTCCACAAGCGTGGTCTTCCCATGATCAACATGTCCTATTGTACCGATGTTAACTTCGGGTTGGCGTGGTAAGGCAGCTTTTCTTTCAGACACCTTTCCCTTCCCCTTGCAATCTCATGAGCGTTCTAAGAAAATATACATATTAAGCCCATAAACCTTTTCATATGGCTAATGTCTAACCTTAGTCCTAAATAGTCTTAAAAATCCTAAACCCTAATATTTCTTCTCTACTTCTTTTTGCATATATTATGAAAACGAGAACAAGGTATGCGGGTGGTGTGGTAAAGGGGCTTATGCTTTTATTTTATATTGATATTTCATGTTGCCATCTATTATGTAGAATATTTGCTCTTCATCTTCCTTTGCCCTTAGTATTGGTTTTGCTAGTATCTGGGCTATCTTTGTTAGGTCCTCTAGGCTTTCCACGTCTATCGTCGTCTGTGTTTTCGGCGGGCTCCCTACTGCTTCGGCTATTGCGTCCTTATATTCTTCCATAATCCTTTTGAGGAGCTCTTTACTTTTTCTCTCTGTGGATTTTTGTTGTCCTACGATTTTTAGGTGCGCTATTATTAATGCTGCTAGCCCTATTGCTGTTGTTAATGTTGTGGCGCTGAACATGTTTCTTCGGGCTTCTACCTCTGGGTATGTTATTTCTCTCGTCTCTGTTATATCTTTATTCTTTGTTTGGTTTAGCCCCTCTATTGATATGTAGTTGCCCTTCTCTGTCCCGGCCCTAAACATTACTATGAGTTCTGGCGTATATGTTTCATTTACTGTTCTCTTAGCGACTATTGTATCTACGCGGATTCTCGGTTTCACACGAATGTTAAATGAGGATGAGTATGTGCCTATTTCCTTATCTATTCTGTCAATTAGTTGCCTTATTGCCGTGCAGTTTATTTTGAGCGTGAAGTTCATTGAGCCCTCAAGATTCATCAGCTCTTTAACTTCATCTTCATGTAGAGGCTTGGTCCATTTTCCGGGAGACTCTATCTCCGCGGTTATTTCCTCTAATGCTATGCCTATTGTCTCTGGGCTTGGGCTGGATATGAACTTATATGTGAATGTTATGTTTATTCCTGTTGTTATTGCTGTGTATAGGGTTCCCTCGCCCGGCTTTAGCGTTGTCTTGTTGTAGATTATGTTTGGTTTTAGCTCCGCTATGTAGTCGTATATTGCTCTATGCGTATATGTGCCCAGGATTATTGTTTGCCTCTCATATGTTGGCTTCTGATATGCGTAAAATAGGCTTATGGATGATGCGGCAGTTAATATTGCGAATGTTATGAGCAGAATTTTTATGAGTTTACCCCTATCCATACTCACTTTCTCCATGCAAGCTACTTTATGTCCCCTTAAGTATCTCTATGGATATTTTGATGAGTTTCTCTATTATAGGTATTCGCCTTTTAATGTCTTCAGCATCTAGTTTTGTCTCATGGAATCCCCAGACATGTAGGTAGTTTGCTGAGTCCCATGCTGCTCCAATTTCGCTGCCGAGTTTATCTGCGAGTTTTCCAACAGCCTTCTCTAGGAGCGTTACCGTCCATCTGCCTTTCTCACTGGCGGCTTTAAACTCTTCTAGGCTGGATTTTTCCGCCAGGGCTTTTATACACTCCCCAGCAGCCTTATAAAGTTTCTCAGAGGACTCTATTGACTCTCCTCTCTCAAGGAGGTTTAGGGCTTCATTAAATAAGCCCTCTATCAACCTAATCCTCTCATCCTCAACCAACCTTCATCATTCT
>Ga0105162_1000228_pt1 | contig 38544 bp, 41 predicted proteins | sample JNZ201metaG_FD_81532 | JGI IMG/M metagenome (GOLD analysis project Ga0105162, IMG submission 81532) | Hot spring microbial communities from Jinze hot spring, China to study Microbial Dark Matter (Phase II) - JNZ 20120812A | ecosystem: Environmental > Aquatic > Thermal springs > Hot (42-90C) >...
AAAAGATGAGGACTTCAGATATGAAGTCATGGGGCTTTTGGGATATAAGGAAATAATTGATGAAATAAGACAGCTGAGAAGAGATTTCAACGAGTTCGTAAAACTATCAGAAGAAAGATGGAAGGAAAACGAAAAAAGGTGGGAAGAGAATAACAGAAGATGGGAAGAAAACAATAAAAGATGGGAAGAGAATAATAGGAGATGGGAGGAGAACAATAAAAAATGGGAAGAAAATCAGAGAGTTATCAGATGGCTTATGGTCGCCCTTCAAGAGTTAAAGTACGCAGTAGGTGTTGGTTTTGAGTTCTACACCGCATTTGTTATAAAATATATACTCAAACAAAAAGGAATAGATGCAGATATAAGAACTCATGTGAATTTACCCGTTGATGGCTATAAAGAAGTTGATGTTTTTTGCGATGATCCGTTGATTGTTGCTGAAACAAGTTTGAGTTTGAGAAGCATTGAAGAAGCGGAGAAGAAGATAGAGAAGCTTGAGTTAGCAGCGAGATCAGCAGAGAAATTAACTGGGAAGAAGATATTTATGAAGTTTTTCTCTGTTGAGTTTGCAACAAAAGAAGTGATTGAATTTCTCCGTGAAAAAGCCCAAGAAAAAAATATAGAACTTATCATAGGAAGAGAAATTGATGTCTCTTCGTTATTTATTTAAGCACATACTTTCAGAAATTCCAAAATAAAAATACTTGAAAGACAATCAAAGCAGGAATTTATAAGCAGAAAAAAGAATGTGATTAATATAATAAGAATATGGGAGAAGAAGCAAAAGGGAAAGAGGAAGCAAAGGAAATCAAAGACAACGAAAAAATCAAGCCGCTTCTCACAGAAGAGCAGGTTCAGTACGCAAGGGAGATTTTCAAAAGCAAAGGATATGCAGAAAAGTGGAAAAACCTATCTAACCTTTTCCTGAAACACAAAGAGGAGAAAAATATTGATATAAAAGAAATCCAACAAGAGATAATCAAACTCAAAAAAGAGAACGAAGCTCTGATATTAGCTCACAACTATATGCTAACCGAAATTCAGGAGATAGCAGATTTTGTTGGAGATTCTCTTGAACTCGCTATAAAAGCTGCTGAAAGTCCCCAAAACCTTATCGTATTTTGCGGAGTTCATTTTATGGCAGAGGGAGTTAAGGTCGTATCTCCTGAAAAAACAGTTCTTCTTCCCCGTCTTGAAGCAGGATGCTTTATGGCAGATATGATAAACATATCTGCTTTGAGAAAATTTAAAGAAAAGTATCCCGGCAGACCAGTTGTTTGCTATATAAACACAGACGCAGCAGTGAAAGCAGAAAGTGATATATGTTGTACTTCTGCTAACGCAGTCCAAATAGTCAAATCTGTAAACTCAAAAGAAGTTCTTTTCATACCAGATAGGAACTTAGGGCTTTATGTTCAGAGATTTACAGACCAAAAAATAATAACGTGGGATGGATGGTGTAATGTCCATCACAGATTTAGACCAGAAGATATAAAGAAAGTAAGAGAAAATCACCCAGATGCGGTAATAGTGGTACATCCGGAGTGCTCACCAGAGGTGATAGACCTAGCAGATGAGGTTTTCTCAACAGGTGGTATGGTGAGGTTTGCAAGAGAAACAAAGCACAAAAAAATCGCTATAGCAACAGAAGAAGGACTTGTGGAAAGAATAAGAAGAGAAAACCCTGATAAGATTATTTTATCTGTTGGAAGTCCTAAAACTTGCGTGAACATGAAATCAATAAGAATTCAAGATGTCCTTCAATCCTTAAAGGAAATGAAGTACAAAATTGAAGTGCCTGAGGATATAATAGAGAGAGCAAGAGTACCACTTATAAGAATGCTTGAACTTTCAAGAGGTAAGGAATTTGTAAAGCGGATTTTCCACTCACAATATGCATAGACATAAAAAGGAGTAAATTTATTTTCTGTTCCTTGCTAACACAAAAGAAACGATGCCAAAAGTCATATCAGAAATTTTCTCAACAAAAAAGTCATTTTTTGATAGAAATTCAGCAAATTCATCAGTTGTCATATAATTCAAAATACTTTTGGACATATAGAGGTATTCTTCAAACCTTCCGACAAGAAACTTTGTGATGTGAGGTATAGCATAAAGGTAAACCTTATATAATATAGTCAAAGTTTTACTTTTTGGTCTGAAAGTATCAAGAATAAGGAAATACCCATTATTTTTCAGAACTCTTTTTATCTCTTGCAGAGCAGATGCTCTATCTTCAAAATTTCTTATTCCAAACGCAACAGAAACTGAGTCAAATGTGTTATCTTTAAACGGCAAAAACTCTCCGGCTCCAACTACAAAATTAAACCTTGAGCAAAAATTTTTGTTTTTTAATCCCCATCTTATCATTTTATCGCTTACATCTAATCCTATAACATAATTGACCTTTGAATTGCAGCTTATTCTATAAGTCATTTCTCCCGTTCCACATGCTATATCAAGTGTAACACCTTCAGCAAAACTTGAAACTTTATCTCTCCATCTTCCATCAAGTCCCAAAGATAAAATCTTGTTGACCGTCTCATAAAAGTCAGCAATAGAGTTGAAAAGATAGCGAATATCTTTCCTTGATTTGAGAATGTTCTGGATATAACGAACCGTATCCTTCCCTTGAGGAAAATTTGTATTATACATCTGAAAGATTGATAAAGATTTCAAATCTGTTTTTCACGATTTTCTGATTCTCTAATCTTTTGAGGAGAGAAACCTTTCCATCTCGGCATTCACCTTATCTGGAATTTCAGGCGTAAAAATGTGAGGAGCGGAGTCAAAAATGATGAGCTTACTTTTTTTAATCCTCTGAGCAATCTTTTCAGATTCTCTTACGGGAACAGCCATATCATTAGCTCCAGCCATAATAAGGGTCGGAACATTTATAGAAGAAATTTTATCTATTATGCTATCTCTTTCAATAACTGCTTTTGAAACATATATAGCACCTAATCCCTGCGATTTAAGAGCTTCTGAAACCCAGAAATCAAAGTTATTATCTTTTTCAAGGTATTGAGGAGAAAAGCATAGACGAACAACATATTCGGCAGCATTTTTGAAATTTTCTCTCAGGACTTCGGGATCTTTTTCGTTTTTCACGGTCTGAAGGAGGTTGAGAATCATAGGCATAAATCTTTCTTTTCCTGGGTCTTCATCAGCAGATGTTCCCATAAGTATGAGTTTATCTGTTAGGTTAGGATTCCTTAAAACAAGACGCATAGATATCATTCCCCCCATAGATATACCACCGAGTGCGTAAAGCTTCTTTATACCTATTTTTTTTATTACGATCTCTATATCTTGCGTCAGGTCATATATATTGCATTCGTCTTCCGGTTTATCTGATTCACCATGGCATCTCACATCTGGAAGGAAAACTCTCCACCCAAGCTCAGCCAAAAATTTAGCTTGGTAATCAAAAACCCTGTTTGAAAGTCCAAGACAGTGAATAAGCATTATATCTCCTTTCTTGCCTTCTCCTTCTATCCTTACCGAGATATTGAACTTTCCCACATTTACCTTTTCTGTTGGCATAACTAAAATTTAAAAATAAAAAAATTGAAAAAAAGAAATCGAGAGAATTGTAAATTAAAAAAGCATATATTATGCCAACAGCAGCAGATAAACAGAAGATATTCAAGACACCAAAGTTCAAGGTAAGAAAAAGAAACAGATGTTTGAAGTGCGGAAGACCAAGGGGCTTTATAAGGTTCTTTCAACTCTGCCGAATGTGTTTCAGAGAACTGGCTCTGAGGGGAGATATACCCGGAGTAAGAAAAGCTTCTTGGTAGAAAGGAGGTGAATTAAGCAGTATGATAACCGATCCCATAGCAGACATGCTGACAAGAATAAGGAACGCATTGGCGGTAAAAAAAGATGAAATAGTTGTGCCAGCATCAAGGTTAAAAATTCAAATTGCATCAGTTCTCAAAGAAGAGGGATTTATAAAAGATTATGAAATAATCCCAGAAGGAAAGAGTGGAAAGCTCAAAATAATCCTGAAATACTTCTTCCCAGAACCAAAAACAAAAATTTCTGTAATAAGAGGTATTCAACGCATATCAAAACCGGGAAGGAGAATTTACATAAAAGCAAAGGAGCTAAAACCTGTGTTTGGAGGAACAGGAATACTTATTCTTTCAACACCTCAGGGAGTAATGAGCAGTGTAAAAGCCAAAAAATTAAAAGTAGGCGGAGAAGTAATAGCGAAGGTTTGGTGAATTTAAAACATCGCTATTTTGTTTCCAACTGTTGTATAGAAGAAAGAAAACTCTTTACAGATGATGAAACTCTCCATCCATTCCCCATTATCTCAAATCCCCCTATCAAACTTTCATCAACTCTTACCTCAATTTCAACCTCTTTTTTGAGAGAGTTCTCTAAAGCTTTCTTCAATTCATCTAACCATTTATCATCTGGTTGAGAAGCTGAAATAATATATACCTTTTCTATGTTCTTCTCATTATAGTAGAAAAGAAAAAAATATCTTATAATATCATCTAAAAATGTTTCTCTTCTTTTTTTTATCACGAGTTTGAGAAAGTTTTCTGTGATTGGAGAGAAATTTTTATCTCTTACTATTGAGGATATAAAGTCCAATTTTCTCTGACGAGAGTAAGAAGGAGAACTTATAACAAACTTTACAGATTCAGAAGAAAAAAGCTCCTGAAAAATTTTCATATCTTGGTAGATTTTGTCTAGCTCTTGGGTCTCTTTTCCTGCAATAACCAAAGCTCTTGCGTATTTTTCAGCTATCATAAAACTATACCTTCAATTTTTCATATTTTTTATTTTTTCTATTGCAAGTGAGAGAAATCTTTTTTCATCTTCCTGTGTTTTTTCTCTTTTTATTTTCTGTTTTGCAAGCTCAACGGCAACCGCTAATGCGTAGCTTTCAAGCTCTTTTTTCAACTCCTTGGTTTTTGCTTCTATCAGAGCGCTTAACTCCTGAATCTTGCTCTCCGCAAACTTCTTAGATGAATCTACTATTTTTTCATACTCTTTTCTTGCGAGCTCTTCAAATTCTCTTTTTATCTTCATCTTCTCCTCATCTGCTTTCTTTCTTCTCTGAAGAGCAAGAGCATATTTTTCCTGAGCTGACCGAAGTTTCATACGAGATTCCTCTAATTCCTTCCTCATTGATAATTCTCTTTGCTCAAGAGAAGATTTCAATTTAGGGAAAACAAATTTGGCAAGTATGATAGAGTAAATGACAAAGTTTATTGCTGTGAAAATAAGAGTATGAAAAAAATCTCCTCCATGCCCTTCCATAGCTTGCTTCTACCTCCCTAAAACTTTTAGTTTTATCTCATCGGATAGTTTTTCAGCGATCTCAGGAATCTTACTCATAATTTTCTTCTTTTCTTCTTCAAGCTTGCTCAACTCTTCATCTAATTTTTTATGGAAAAAATCCTCTGCTTCTTTTCTGATTTCCTCTGCTTTTCTATTTGCTTCGTTTATTTTTTCTCTGAAAAACTTTACAGCTCTTTCTCTCTCTTCCTCTAATATTTTTTCTGCTTCCTCTTCTAGCTCTTTTGCTTTTTCAAAAAGTCTAGTTGCTTCTTCTTCGTTCTTTTTTATCTCTTCGGAGTATTCAAAAAATTTCTCCGACAGCGGTCTGATAAGAATCCGAGAGATAAGCAAATATGCAAAGATAAATATTATAAAGCTATATATAAAGGTTATATCTGGCTCAAGCATGTTTTTTTTAACAATAAAGTCAGAACAAAAGCTTTATCAAAAAACAAAAAATTTACCCTTAACTAAAAGGCACAAAAAATCATTAACTTTATTTGAAATTCTGAAAATTTTGAATATCAGGAAAAATACGGTAAATCTGCAATGACCGAAGAAGAGAAGGGAAACAGAAACTTGAAAATAAAAGATGATGAAAAAAGAAATTCGGAATCAAAAGCTGAAAGTTCAGAAACTCTGGATTTAGAAACGACTAATCTATATCCTGTTTTTCTTGAAACAATTTCTTTCCTCTGGAAATTCATAAGAAAATATATCAGGAGATATATAGCAGGGTTTTTATTCACAGTATCGTCAGCAGTACTTTCAGCTATTATTCCCGCACTCATAAAAAGAGGAATAGAAGCTCTTGAAAAGGGAACAACAAAAGATTTTATCGCATTAGTAGGGATTTCGGTAGCAGGAGCAGGTGTTCTAAGAAGCATACTGCTTTACATAGGCAGAATAATAATCGTCAGAACAGGACGGCTTGTCGAAAGAGATATAAGAAATGATGTTTTCAGATCCGTTATGTTTACCAAAACACATTTTTTTGACAGAGAAGGAACCGGGAAAATATCATCTGTTATAATAAATGATGTTGAAAACATAAGAACAATGCTCGGTTTTGGCGGAATGATAATCGCTCACCTCATGCCCGTCTTTGCCTTCAGCTTAATAGGAGAATTCCTCATAAACTATAAACTCGCGCTCGTATCACTTATACCTTTAATCATCATAACCCTATCTGTTGTGACCTTTCAGAAAAAGATATTTATTTTGTCTGAAAATGTTCAGAACAAACTTTCGCTTATTTCAGATTTTGCTCAGGAAAAACTTTCCTCAATAAAGATAATAAAAAACTTCGCAATAGAGAATAACATAGAGAAAAAATTTGAAAATTACTGTGCAGATTACAGAAAAGTGAATCTGCTTCTTGCGAAAGAAAGAGCTAAATTTGATCTTGCGAACTTCTTCCTTGCAGAAGTATCTCTTGTGATTGTGCTTCTGGTTGGTGGAAAAATGGTTATAGATGGTTCAATAACAAAAGGAACACTTGCAGGGTTTATCGCATATCAGCTAACCCTTATATGGCCTGCTATGGCAATCGGATACCTCGTGACAATAATACAAAAAGGTATATCATCACTATATAGAGTAAAAAGAATAAGAGATCAAGAAAAAGAAATTGAAAACATTGAAGAAATAGATTTTCTAAACTCAAACCACAACAATAAAGAGAAAGAGAAAATAAACCAGCAAGAAACTGAAACCATCACAGATAAAATTCCCAAAACTCTATTTCAGACAAAAAATCAAAATTTTAAAGTCAGAGAAAATGGAAAAATGACAGAAGATACAAAGGATCAGAAAGAGAAAGAAAATTATGATATACAGATAAAAAATCTTTCCTATGGAATACTGAAAGATGTAAACTTATATATTCCATTTGGGAGCAAAGTCATCATTAAAGGGAAAACAGGTTCAGGCAAAACAACCCTTCTCAACCTTATTCTTCGCCTTTATGACCCCCCTGAAAACACAATCTTCCTCGGAGGGAAAGATATTTTGGCAATCCCCCTGTTTGAATATAAGAGCAAAATTTCCGCAGTACTTCAGGAAAATTTCTTCTTCTCAACAACAATAAGAGAAAACATCAAGATAGGCAAAGATATACTTGTGTATTACGGTGTAGAAGATGGGAATAGTTCAGAGGAAGAAGAAATTAAAAAGTATCTTGAAATCTCTAACTTCAGAGCGGAGGATTTTCCGAATGGACTTGATGAAATAGTTGGAGAGAAAGGAACAAAGTTATCTGGCGGACAGAAGGAGCGACTTGCCCTTGCAAGAGCTCTGATTAAAAAACCAAAAATACTTATACTTGATGATGCTTTTGCTAATGTAGATGTACTGACAGAAAGAAGAATAATAAGCTCGCTCTTCAAATATATTGAGGGAAGCGGTAATGAAATGACCGTGTTATTTGCAACTCACAGAACAGCCAACACTGATAAATTTAACATCTCTCTTACAATGGAAAACGGAAAGATAAAAGAGTTAATTGAAATCAGAAAAATGAAAAGATAAATTTCACTCTGAAAGTCTTTTTTCAACAATACGCCAATCTATAACCTTTATAAATGTTGATATATAATCTTTTTTTCTTATGCCATAGTCAATCTGGTATGAATGCTCAAAAACATCCATAACAAGAAGGATTTTACACCCTGTGAGAATACCCGAGAAGTTCTCATCTATCCAGATATTAAAAAGTTTATCTGATAATTTATCGTAGCAGAGGGCAACCCAACCTACTCCTCTTATCATTCCGAGATCTGTAAAATTACTCTTCCAGTTTTCAAATGAACCAAAATCTCTTTTGATCCTTTTAAAAATTTCCCAATCCTCTTTGAGATACACATTATCTTTTGTCACGCTTTCAAAGTATATTTCGTGCAATTTCACAGAGTTAAAATCATAAGAAAACCTCCTCTTTAGCTCGTAGTATTGCAGAGAAAATTTACCAGAATTAGCAAATGAATTTATCTCTTTTATCAAGGTGTTCAGAGAAGCAACAGAATCCTGGTATATTTTCAAATGATTTCTGATAAGATTATCTGAGAAAACTCTGATTTTTTCAAAGTTTTTAAAATGCCTTGCCTTGTAGGGAAAATCGTCTCCGAAAGACCTTTTATGGTTAGCATCTTTTTTTGAAAGAATAAGAGAGAAAATAGGAAGTGAAAAAGTAGAAACCAGAAATTTTCTCCTCAACTTATCTACTTTTTTATCTTCTGGCATCAATAGAAAGCTAAAAAAGAAAAAAGGAAAAATCTCGATTACAAGAAAATCTGAAAATTCAAATCTGCAAAAAATAAAACTTATATTCAAAGAAGATTTTAAAAAAAACAGGGAGGATCAACAGATGGTAAAAGTGAAAATTCCAGGACCGATGAGAAAACTCGTAGATGGTAAAGACGAAATATATGTTGAGGCAAAAACACTTAAAGAATTGATAGAAAAACTTGCCGAGATAAATCCGGAAATAAAAACAAGAATTCTTGATGAGAACGGAGAAGTAAGAAGGTTCATAAACATATACATAAACAATGAAGACATAAGATTTCTGAAAGGTATCAATTCAGAGCTGAAAGATGGAGATGAAATATCAATTATTCCTGCTATAGCAGGGGGGAAGAGATAAAAATTTCATTTACCCTTCACCTTTACTTTTGACTTGACAAATCTTGCTTTCTCAATAGCGGATTCTACATCTTTATCTAATATTGTTATGTGTCCCATCTTTCTGAAAGGAAAGACCTTGCTCTTTCCGTATATATGAACACTAACCCCAGGGATAGCTAGAACTTCTTCTAATCCTTCGTAGTATGGTTCTCCTTCGCCTTCGCCGAGAAGGTTAATCATAACACAGGGAGAGATGAGCTCTGGGGAACCAAGAGGAAGTCCTACTGCAATTCTCACAATTTGCTCAAACTGGCTCGTGTAGCAAGCTTCTATTGTGTAGTGTCCAGAGTTATGAGGACGCGGGGCTATTTCGTTAAAGAGAACTGTATTGTTGCCGATCCAGAACATCTCAACTGCAAAGATTCCAGGACTACTGAAAGATTGTGCGGACTTCAATGCAACTTTTTTGGCTGACTCTTCTACATCTTTCGGAATTCTCGCTGGAACAACAAGGTAGTCAAGAATATTGGCTTTTCTATCAAATACCATCTCAACAACTGGGTAGACCACATAATTCCCTCTGCGGTCAATAGCAACAATAACTGCAAGCTCTTTCTTTATATTTACAAATTCTTCAAGATAGGTATGTCTATCTAGAATAAATTCTTTTTCAGAATTTACGATTTTCACCCCTCTTCCGTCGTATCCTCCAATTCTCAATTTCTGAACTACTGGGAAATCAAATTTTTCTTTTGAAGGGGGGAATGTATCAAAGCGGGGAGTAGGAACACCGTTTTCAGAAACAATTTTTTTCTGAAGAAATTTATCTTTGATTTTGATTACAACTTCGGGAGAAGGAATAAGTTTTTTTGCTATATGTTCTTCGGATGCGTAGAAATCTTCAACAGATACGTTCTCTATGTCTAGCACCATAACATCGCACATATCTGAAAACTTACGTATATCATGAGGATTTCTGAAATCACCCCTTATATGTTTTGCAACTTGCGAAGCAGGAGGTTCAGGAGAAGGATCAAGAGTTAGAACTTCAAATCCGAGTTTCCTTGCTGATATTGCCGTCATTTTCGCAAGCTGTCCACCCCCCAAAATACCTATTCTGAAATTACGCGGATTCATAAGTAAATCTAAAAATAGTAATTATGACTCCGCTTGTGAATTTTCCTCTATTCCTTACCAGTTGAGATTTTCGGTTGAAACTTCGGATACAAAATCTGAAATTTTAAATCAAAATTTCAAAAATTAAGAAAAAGAAATTTCCTGAAATAAAAAATTTTGAACACCAAATCCACTACTTTGGATAATAATATGGGTTTCAAAAAAATTCTCGTTGCAAACCGGGGTGAGATAGCAATAAGAGTAGCAAGAGCAGCAAAAGAACTAGGGAAAAAAGTTGTAGCAATATACACTCCACAAGATAGAGGTGGTATATGGAGATACTTTGCTGACGAAGCTTACGAGGTATCGAGTTATCTCAACATAGATGAAATAATTTATGTTGCGAAAAAATCTAAATCAGACGCTATACACCCGGGATATGGATTTTTATCTGAAAAAGAAGAATTTGCAAAAGCATGTGAGCAGGAGAAGATAAAGTTCATAGGTCCATCTCCTGAATCGCTTATGATGTCGGGAGACAAAGCGATTGCGAGAATAAAAGCACAAGAAGCAGGAGTTCCTGTCGTACCAGGGTCAGATGCCTTAGAATCACCGGAGGAAGCTCTAAAAGTAGCAAAGAGTATAGGATTTCCTGTTCTTCTCAAAGCAGCAGGGGGTGGTGGGGGAAAGGGAATGAGACCAGCATTTTCAGAAGATGAATTTTTCCATCTTTTCAGACAGGCATCAGAAGAGGCAAAATCTGCATTTGGAGACCCACGAATATACATTGAGAAATATATTCAAGAACCAAAACACATAGAAATACAGATACTCGGTGATGAATACGGGAACATGATATACCTTTTTGAAAGGGATTGCTCCCTGCAGAGAAGAAATCAGAAAGTTATTGAAGAAAGCCCGTCTCCTCTGCTTCCAAATGATGTCAGATTGAAGATGTGCGAATCTGCCGTGAAGGTTATGAAAAAAATAAACTATTTCAACGCAGGAACAGTAGAGTTTATTGTAGATAAAGATTGGAACTTTTACTTTATTGAAATCAACGCAAGAATACAGGTTGAGCATCCCGTAACGGAAATGGTAACAGGAGTTGACCTTGTGAAAAGGCAGATAAAAATAGCAGAAGGTGAAAAATTAGATATTTCACAGGAAGATGTTAAGTTAAGCGGGCACGCAATGGAATTCAGAATATATGCGGAAGACCCTGAAAATGACTTTATGCCATCTGGTGGATATGTCTCATTCTACAAAGAACCCTCGATGCCGGGCGTAAGGTGTGATGGATGGCTATATTCTGGCTGTCAGGTCCCATCTCAATACGACCCATTACTCCTGAAACTGATAGTGAAAGGAGAAAACAGAGAAGAAACCATAAGAAGGTCTCTACTTGCTCTTGAAGAACTAAAAATATACGGAATAAAAAACAATATACCCTTTTTCAAATTCGTTCTCAACCTTGAAGAGTTCAGGAAAGGAGAAATAAACACCTGGAGCATGAGAAGTATTCTTGAAAAGTACAAAAAGTGGAACGAAGAATCTCAGGTTAGCGATCCTCTGATACTCCTTGGCGCTTATCTGACATCTACAATTGTAAAATCACAAGCAGAACTCAACGGTAGATATGAATATATATCAGCAAATGGCAGAGCAAGCTCGTGGAAAGTAAGGTCGTGGAAAATTGCAGGAAGAATGGAAAGCAGAGGACAGCTTAAATAAAAAAGAAAATTTTGCCATGCGCCTCAGAATAAAAACAAAGAGCGGGAAAAAAATAGAAGGTTTCATAAAACAGGAAGGAGAAAATATTGAGGTTAAATCAGGAGATAGAACATCTATCTTCAAGGTAGAAAAAACCCCCACCGGAGAAATAACAATCTTAAATCCAGAAACAGGGGAGAAGTATAAATTCAATCCGATATTTTCTTCAAAGTATGAGATTACATTTGAGATAAACGGTAAAATCTACTCTGTTGAAAGGATAGCAGGCATATCACAGGGAGAAGAAGACGAAGACAATGTAGCCGTGCTCAAATCTGCGTTTTCAGCTCTAGTAAAGAAAATCTATGTTAAAAAAGGAGATAAAGTTAAAAAAGGAGAACCACTTGTTGATCTTGAATCAATGAAAATGATAAATACTCTGAAATCACCAATAGACGGAGTAATAGAGGAAATATATGTTCAGGAAGGGAAAAACATACTTTCGGGAGAGAAAATTGTAAAAGTGGTAAATGTAAACAACATAAACAGAACAAAAGAAGAATAAATTTCGGTTATAGTCATCTTCAACTCAAAAGCATGTCAAGATAAAAAAGTAAGTTCTGGCGAAAAAAATCAAATCCATTCAAAAATCAGAAAAAAACAAAAAGTGAAATCATAAAATTAGATAAAAGAATTTATGGATAATAAGAAGGAAATAGAAGAAGAAAAAAGAAAATCTCTTGAAGAAGGGGTCATAAATGGGTGGAAGATTCTCAACTTCTCAAAAGAAGAATTTTCAGTTTGGGTCCCAATACAGATGAGGTTCTGCGATACCGATATGATGGGACACATAAACAATGTATCTATGATCGCATTTTTAGAAACAGCAAGAGTAGAATACATGAATAGAATGAGACAGATCGCAAAAGAAAAAGGAATAGAGACAGATATTTTTTCTATAATACTTGCAGAGATAACTTGCGTCTATAGGTCGCAGCTCTTTCTAAACGAGAGAGTAAAAGTAGGAATTAAAATAAAACTTTTCAAGAGAAAAAGCTTTATTTTTGATTATCTTGTGATAGCTGAATCAGATGATGGAAATTACAGAAAAGTTGCAGAAGCACAATCTGTACAGGTTATGTTTGACTACTTTGAGTCAAGGTCAAAGAATATTCCCGAGGAATTTATAAAAATAGCAGAAATTCTTGAGGGTAAGGAAATTCCAAGAGAGAACTGATTATTCTTCGTAGTTTTAGAAGAAAAATATACTTCCAGCTTTTGCAGAAATAAATTTTTTATGTATATATGTTAAATTCTGGAATGGAAGAGAAGAAGATAAAGATAAAGTCAGGATATATAGCATGCGTTGGGAGACCAAATGTGGGAAAATCTACACTCATAAATAAAATTGTTGGTACAAAACTCGCAGCTGTATCACCCAAACCCCAAACTACAAGAAGATCAATAATAGGAATAAAAACGATAAGAGAAGAAGGGAAAGTCATTCAGTTAGCTTTTATAGATACCCCGGGAATACATAAACCAAGAAACGAGCTTGGAAGTCAGATGGTAAAAAATGCAATATCTGCCCTGAAAAGCGCCAATATAATCTACCATCTTATTGATTCATCGGAAGGAATACAAGGAGAAGACATAGATGTTGCAGAAAACATAAAGTCGTTCATAGAAGATGGGAAATTAGAAAATCCAACAGTTTTTTGTGTTCTCACAAAAATAGACCTAATAAAGAAAGAAAATCTCCTTCCCATGATTGATGAGGTTTCAAAGTGGAACCTTTATAAAGAGATAATTCCAATATCTGCTTTGAAAGGGGAAGGTATAGATGATCTTTTAAAGACAACAGAAAAGTATCTGATGGAAAGCGAAAGTTTTCTTTTCCCACAAGATATGATAGCAGGACAGCCAATAAGAATTGTCATTCAAGAAATAATAATGGAAAAAATATATAACTATGTGCACATGGAAATTCCTTACTGTTCAGCTGTTGATGTAGAGGAAATAACAGAGAGGGAAAACGGCGTGCTATATATAAAGGCAACAATATATGTTGAGAGGAAAAATCAGAAGAAAATCATGATAGGTAAAGATGGTCAGAAAATAAAACAGATAGGAAAGCTTGCAAGAGAAGAGATTGAATTCCTCACCGGCAAAAAGGTTTATCTTGACCTTTGGGTCAAAGTGAGAGAGGATTGGAGGAAAAACATTCAGTTTGTAAGGAAAATATATTTTTCAGAGTAACAAAAATAAGATTTTGCAATTCGTTGCAAAATTGAACTCTCTAAGTAATACCAGATTGAAAAAGATCAATTTCAGAAGCGTTTACTTTAAACGCTCAATTTCTTTCCTTATCTCTTCTATAACTTCTTTATTGTAAACCTCTTTTTTATCGCCACTTTTTATGGATACTATAATAAAGACCTTACCACCAAATTTTTCAGTAAATTTTTCAAGAGATTCTCTGTAAATATCTCGCCATTTTCTTTCATAATCAGGAGCATGTTCAAAAGTAGAGGGCTTTATCTGAATACCTATAAATTTATTATTTACTTCAATATAGAAATCCACATTATAAACCCTATCCCATTCGTCAGGATCCGGCTTAATCTCTACATTCAAAGCTTTTTGGAGTTGCTCATAAATCGTTTTTTCTCTGTTATGTAGCCGTCAAAAGTTCTGTTTATAACAAGGTCGTATATATAGTCCACACAATCCTGTTCGGTTATTTCATCTATTTCTGCTCTTATTACTTCGGATATTTTCGTGTAAAGTTTCAAACCAAGTTCTCTAAGATATTCCTGTGGTTCAAGCCCAATTTTCCTTTTTGTTAAAAATTCCTTTAATTTTTGATAATAATAATCTTCCCATTCGTTTATTTCCTTTGGGCTACATTCTCTTATCCACTCAGAAACTGGACCCACCTTTTCTTTCTTTGTAAGTCCCCAGCGAGAGTTTGCTATATTTAAAATCCATTCCTTAGCCATTTTTTACTTCGTTAAGGACTTTTAAAAATTTTTCTTTATAAGTAAAATAATCATCCTGAACATCCGCAAAACCCATACGAATCATTTCCTTGTTTATGAAAATTTTATTTTTTAAAAATACATATGCAGGAACATAGCTTTCAGATGGCTTGTATAAAGGATCAAACCTCAAAAATATTTCCTTACCCTTTACGAAATTTTCTAAATATTCCAAGGTCTGAAATTTCTTTTCAGGTAGAATTTTTATACCTAAGAGTTTTACAATAAGCCCGGTATTTAGTTCAATTTTATCTTCGCTTAATATGCTCTTTACTTTATATAACTTATTTCCCTCTAAGTTTCAAAAGATTTGGTTCTAAGATGGGTTTAGCATCTTTTACATTTGGCACATAATCAACCGCATCTATTTTCACATCTTCTAATCTTTTTATAAACTCTATTTTTACATCACTGAATAGGGGTGAATCCTCTCCTATTTTTTGCTTTATAATTGGTAAAAATGCTTCGTTTATCTCATAGCCTATTGCATTTCTTTTCAGTTTTAAAGCTACTTTTATTGTTGTACCACTACCTAAAAATGGGTCAAGAACAGTATCCCCTACAAACGAAAATATTTTTATCAATCTTTTTGGTAGTTCTTCTGGAAACATCGCTTCATGCATTATCTGTTTTTCTCCGCCAAATTTCCAATGTCCTGAAAAGTACTCTTTCCATTCTTCCTTATTCAGCTTTGAAAGTTCCTTAACTTCCTTTGAAGGAGCAACTTTTTTCCCTGGCTTTCTGAAAATTAAAATAAATTCATAATCAATTTCAATCATTCCATTAGGAGGGTAAGGATAAGAACCCATAACATTAGCTCCACCGGTTGTGTTCATAGTGGTTTTCTTTTGCCATATTATAGAACCCATATAATCAAATCCAATTTTCTCACATTGAACAATAACTTCGGAGTGTAAGGGAGCTATTTTATATTTTTATATTTTCCGTAAACTATACTTCTCAAAAACTGGTCTCCAATATTTATGCATAATCTTGAACCAGGTTTTAAGACCCTATAACATTCTTTCCAGACTGAATACAAACTTTTGAGATATTCGTGTAAGCTTTGTCCGTACCCGATTTGATTTTTAATGCCGTAATCCTTAATATGCCAGTATGGAGGAGAAGTTATAACTAAGTCAATGCTACTTTCTTGGATTTCGCTCATTTTTCTGCTATCTCCAAGTATTACCTTTGCAAACATAAATAAATTTTTTAGATATAGTCCGGATTTCTTCCGAAAATCCTCATCAAAAAATTTTCCATCTCAACTTACAAAAAAATTATATATGTCGTCTGCCATTTTCTTTGCGTCTGAATATCCCAATTCTATGAGTTCCGACGAATAGGAAGGGTCAAAAAATATGTAGCTTATAAAGTCAGAATCAACTTTTGGAGAAAGCTCAAGAAGAAGTTTTACAAAAGCTTTGTTTCTCGTGCTTGGGAACCTAGCATATTTCCTCGCAGATTCATAAGCTAACTTAGCTATATCTTCCGATGGTTTTACCAAAATGGTATCAACACACTTTAGGTAGTATCCTCTGAAATTGAAAATCTCTTGATTTATCTTTTCAAACTCCTCGTCGCTTATGAATTTTCTCGTAGTTGAAATAAGGTGATTTATTACTTCAAGGCGAGATAAATCATACGCTACTCTATCTATAAAAAGAGCGTTAAATATTTTTCCTACCAGATAGAAAAAGTTTGGATAGACCTCTTCTCTTTCTTTTTTTATACTTGGCTCATAATATCTTAAAACAACTGAAAAAATCTTATCTGCGCCTAACCTTATAGCTGGTGAAAGAGGCGTGTTCAACCTCACTCCCCCATCACAATACCATTCACCATCTATATTAACAGCAGGAAATATTATGGGAATAGCTGCGGATGCTATAACATATTCTGGTCTTATAGCTACCTGTCTGAACGTCATAAACGGGTCTCTTTTCCATTCAGATATTATCTCGGCTGAATCTATAAAAGCCACTGTCATACCACTTGATATATGTGTCGTAAAAATGCATACAGAGTGTAAAATTCCCTCGAATATATTCCTTCTTATAAGTTCCCAGTTGATACCTTTTGATATTATTTCGTTGAGAAAACTCACATCAAACAGAGCAACATTTTCTCGCTTCTCTCCCCTAACTCCGAAGAAAATTTTTGGTATAGATAGAATATCTATTTTCATAAACGTATCCATCGTAAGACCTTTCCATATTGACTCGAGCAATCTTATATTTTCTGTCATTCTGGTTATATAAGATGCAAGGAAAGCTATATGAATAGCCCCCACACTTGTACCACACAAGATGTGAAATTCAGGAAATATTCCTGTTTCCTTCTGAAACTCGGTAAAAAGATATTTTAGAACTCCGACCTCATATGCTCCACGCGCACCACCACCTGAAAGAACAATAGCTACTCTCTTTTTCTCCTTTTCTTCTAATTTTCTCCTTACAGCTTGACTCACAAAATTAAATTTTAATTTTCTGAAAAAATACAGAATCAAAATGTAGAGTAAAATTATAAAATTTAAAAAAATAGCCAAGCCGCCAAAAATTTCGGAGTAAAAAATGGCAGAAACGAAAAAAAATCATCAGAAAGAAGATGAGTATGTAAAAGCACTTAACGAGTTTCTTGAAAAGAATTCCCTAAAACCTGATAAAATAGAATCTCTGACTCCCGATGCATCTTCCCGAAGATATTTCAGATTATACTTCAAAGACGAAAAGACGAAAATAGCAATGGTGATAGGGAAAATTGATCCACGAATAGTTTATGAGGAGATAATGGAAAAACAGGTAAATTTCACTGAAATGCCATTTGTGAATATTCAGAGATTTCTGAAAAAATCCAAAGTAAGGGTTCCTGAAATTTTCATACAAGATGAAAAAGTACTTCTGCTTGAAGATTTTGGTTCATTACCTCTCGATGTTTTTGTATCAGAAAAGGGCTTCAATCAAGCCGAAAAATTCTACCTTTCTGCTGTCTTACAGCTTGTTATGATGCAGAACGCAGAAAAAGACAATAACTGCTACGCCTTTTCTCTTGAGTTCACAAAGGGAATGCTGATGTGGGAGTTCAACCACTTTGCTGAATACTTTATGGACTTCCCGCTGAAAGAAGATAGAGAGATGGAAAAAGAATTTGAGAGAATATCAGAAACACTTTCAAAAACCCCTTACAAATTCACTCACAGAGATTATCATTCAAAAAATCTTATGTGTCTTGATGGTTGGAGAGTTGGTATTTTAGATTTTCAGGATGCTCTGATGGGTCCGTATGTCTATGACCTTGTTTCTTTGACATGCGATGCCTATGTTGAAATGCCCGAAAACCTCGAGGAAAAAATAAAAAAGGAATACATAGAAAAATCAGAAGAGAGAGGTTTCAGAGTTCCTGAGGATTTTGAAATGCATTATGCAATGTGTGCTGTTCAGAGAACACTCAAAGCTGCCGGCAGGTTCATGTTCATCTGGAAAGAAAAGAAAAACAGGAAGTTCCTCCCCTACGTTGTCCCAGCAGTAAAAAAAGCTCTGAAATTTATGGAAAAGCTTAATTTGAAATCTGCAGAAAAAATAAAAGAAAAACTCTGGATTCAGGAAAAAAATATAAAAGATGAAATTGAAAACTTCAACCAGATATAAAAAGAAAATTCGGATGAAAAAATCAAAATAGAAAAAAATCAGTCATAGAAAGATTTACCAGAACAAAAAGTTTTTACAATGTTATAACTAACTGAAAATAAACATAAAATAGCTTTCAAGTAATATGAAAGTTATACTTGATGGGACACAGATCTTTGACGAAGAAGGAGCAGGAATAAAAAATTACTGCATAAATATAACCCAAAATCTTCTTAAAATAATCGATAGGGCTGACCAAATTTATGTAGGAGTTAGACCTTCAAGATGGAAAAAAATAAAAAATGGAGAAAAATACCCTTTCCTCTACCACAGAGTAAAAAAAATATTAACTTTCAATATACTTGGTCAGCCGTTAGGAATACTAAGAGAAAAATTTGATATATACCACGGGCTCGGCGGAAAAATATATAGATTTCTTGACAACAAAAAAATAAAATATGTCGTAACAATACACCACCTTGAAAAAAAAGAGGAGATAGAACAAGCAAAAGTTTTCGTAAAATTTGCAGATGTAATCATAACAATTTCAAACTTCTCAAAAAAAAGAATAATAGAAAAATTGAACATAGATGAGAAAAAGATAATAGTGATATATAATGGTGTTTCTGAAAAGTTCAGACCACTACCAAATAGAGAAGAAATCAAGAAAAAGTTCTCTGGAAAATCAGAAAAAATCGTTCTTCTTCTGATAACGGGAGACACAGTAGAAAACATAGAAAACATATCAAAAGCAATAGATATACTGAAAATGAGATTGAAAGAGGTGAGATTTATATCAGCAGGTATAAAAAATGTGAGAGGATGCGAAAATCTCGGATATGTTGATGAGAACAGAATGGTTGAACTATATAATCTGGCAGATGTTCTACTTTTTCCGGCTGTATCTGGTGGTTTTGGACTTCCGATAGTTGAATCTATGGCTTGTGCCTGCCCTGTGATAACATCTTCGGGAGGAGCACACGAAGAAGTTGCAGGAAACTCCGCATTACTCTGCAATCCATATTCACCAGAAGATATTGCAGAAAAAACAGAAAAAGTTCTAACTTCTCCGGAACTTCAAAAAAAGCTATCAGAAGAAGGGTTAAAAAGAGCAAAGATGTTCTCGTGGGAAAAGTCAGCAAAAAAAATCTATGAGATATACAAAAGTTTAACGGAATAAAATAACTTCATATGAACCCCTTGAAGTTTGAAAAATTTAAAAGATAAGCACCTTAGGTATAGAAAACTAAAAGATAAAAAATGAAAAGCAGAAATTTGAGCATAATCATACCATTTTACAGGGGAGAAAATTTCATCAAAAGGTGTCTTGAAAATATATACACAAATACAACAGGAAATTTTGAAGTAATTATATCATCAGACGGATTTGATTCCAGAGATTTTCTCTTTTATATCAAAGAAAAATTTGATGTGAAAGTTATAATGAATCCAAGGGGAGGTTTCGCTCAGACATGCAACAGAGGAGCGGAAATATCAAAAGGAGAAAACCTTGTATTTCTTAATCAAGATGTGTTCGTAGGAGAAAACTGGAACGAACCAGTTCTTTATCTCCTTCAAAAAGAGTATGTTGGAGCGGTAGGTATAAAACTTCTTTACGAAGATAAAAAAATTCAACACGCAGGAATATGCTTCAATATATTTTCAGAACCAATCCACATATACAGAAAAAAAGAAAGTAGTTTCATATCAGCAAACAAAGAGAGAGAATTTCAAGCAGTAACCGGAACTGTTCTTGGAATAAGGAAAGAAGTTTTTGAAAAAATTAAGTTCAGCACAGATTACTTTTTTTCATGTGAAGACCTTGACCTATGTTTGCGAATAAGAAAAGCAGGAATGAAAGTAATATACACTCCATACTCATACGGAATACACCTTGAAAGTTCATCTGAAAAATCAGAGCATATAGATAAAATCAGAAGGTCGGCTCTAAAAAAGTTCATAGCAAGATGGAGAAAATATATTGAAAAAGACGAATTCAAAAAATACATAGAAGATGGAGAGTTTCGGATTCTTTTGAAGAGAATTTTCACCTACACTTTCAGAATCATCTTTTCTTTTCCTGAATATCTCTTTCCCACAAAAGAGAATAACGCACAATCCTATCTATCATAGCCGAGTATGATATTATTAATCCTCTTACTCCGTCTTTAAAGCCATTTTTTAGAATGAGTGTTTTGAAAAAAGCCCAAAAAGGATAAAAGAGCAACTTTTTCAATGAAAATCTTTCTCCCTCTTCATATTTTTTGTTTGAGGAAAGCAGACCAAACTTCAAAGTTTTCTGAAAGTGTTCATATACCGAATGATATGGGAAATGAATTATTTCTCCACTAAGTTTCCCAATTTTTCCGTCAAGATGGACTTTTTCATGAACATATTTTCCGACCCATCTACCTTTTGATTTTCTGAAAAGCCGAAGAACCCACTCATCCCAGACCCTCACATGAGCTCCGAGATAAAAATTTTTCCTCCTCATCTTGAAGCCGGAAAAATCGGTAGAAGAGAAATCTATTTTTCTTATTTCTTGTCTTGCTTTTTCAGATAGGAGTTCGTCTGCGTCAAGGAAAAGGACCCAATCGTTTTTACACATATTCAGAGCAAAGTTTTTCTGTTCAGAGAAATCATCAAAAGCCCTTCTTATCACTTTTGCTCCGAGAGATTCAGAAATTTCAGCTGTCTTATCTGAAGAGAAAGAATCAACAACCAGAATTTCGTCTGCTATATCAAGAACACTTCTTATGCAATCGCCTATAAAATTTTCTTCGTTTAGAGTTATTATAGCAACAGAAATTGGCAAGGGCATAATTAAAAGTTAAATTTTGCTATAAGCAATTTCAAATTGGTTTGAAGTTTTTATGCTCAAAAATCTGGGTTTTCAAAATTTTCTCTTCTATGAAGTTGAGAAGAAATTTAAAAGGTGATTTTATCTTTATATCTTCGGGAGAAGGTATAATTTGCCAGTCAGCTTTAGCTATAATATCTTGCATAAGCTTTGGGTGTTCTCCACGAAAAAATTTCGCTCCCTCGAAATTATGAAATACTCTGGTTATTTTTTTATATCTTTCAGAAATCCAATCATCATCGTGCCAGTATCTATCTATATTTTTCATTTTTTCAAGCATAATTTTTTCAGGTCTGACCCAGCCGTAGTGGTATATATAAGCATTTATGATTTTGACGCGGGGTTTTCTTTTTCCATCAACTCTGAAACCCTGAGCGTCTCTGACAGACCTTATCCTTCCGTTATTTCTTATTATCCTCACCTCTCTCCTGTAAAAAGGTCTCCTATCAAAGTAAGTGAAAAAATTTCCGTAAAAGTGGAGGTAGTTTAAGGCAAATCCCTCAACATTTTTCTCATCAAGATATTTTTCAAGGTTCTTTTTTATTTCCGGGAGATATTTTTCATGAACCACTTCATCTGCCTGAATATAAAAGCACCAGTCGCCAGAACATAGTTCAAGTGCTATATTTGTTTGTATCGATAGAATTTTTCCTCCTTCCCTCAAAGATTCATCCCATAAGGTTCTTATTATCTTTATTTTCTCTGGAAATTTCTGTTTTATTTTGAGCAATCTTTCTAATGTCTCATCTTCGCTCTCACCGTAATTTATTATGAATTCATCACATATTGGAAGTATGGAAAGTATTGCCTGCTCAAAGTAGTAGTGATATTTTACTCCGTCCTTTATTATTGTAAATCCGCTAACTTTCATTTTTTGAAAAGAATGAAATTATGGCTGATTTCTTCAAAAGAAAGAAATTTCTGAAACCGTTATTAACTTATTATATAGATATGGAAAGTACAGTTTCTCAGGCACAAATGCAATATTTCAAAAGGTTTCCTCTTCTTTCGGATTATCCTAAAAAGTTTGTTCTCAAAGACGGTAGAGAAGTTATAATAAGACCAATGGTAAAAGAAGACACTGACAACCTTTATGATTTTTTCTCCAAGCTTGACTCTGATGATAAAATGTTTCTGCGAGATGATGTATCAAGAAAAGAAACGATAATAAAGTGGGGTGAAAATCTGAACTATGATATAGTTTTACCAATAATAGCGATTTTTAATGATAAGATAGTAGCAGATGGAACACTTCACGCTTCAAATTACTTCTGGACAAGACACGTAGCAGAAATAAGAATAGTTGTAGCAAAAGATTTCAGAAACCTTGGTCTGGGGAAAAAGATTGTTTCTGAGCTGTTCTTCAACGCAGTAAAAAGAGGGTTTAAAAAAGTAATAGCACAGGTTCCGTTCCATCAGCTCAACACGATAAGAATTTTTGAGTCGCTTGGATTTGAGAAAGAAGCAATTTTGAGAAAACATATAATGATAAAGGGTAAGGGATTGTCAGACCTTCTCATAATGTCCTGCTTCACAGATAAAGTGATTCAAAACCTCAAAGTGTCAATTTGAAAAATATCATAGGTACAGCAGAAAGAATCAGTAAATAAAAACAATAGAAAAAAATATTCACACAAAATTTCTCTTTTATTTTTTGTTTCTGATGAAAAAAAAGATAGTCGTATTCGCATCAGGAAGTGGAACAAACTTTGAAGAGATAGCAAGAAAATCAAAAGAAAATTATATAGATGGAGAAGTTGCTCTTTTGATTTCAGACAGAGCATCTGCACAGGCGATAAAAAGAGCAGAAAAACTCGGAATACCATCAGTAGTGCTTAACTGGGAAGATAAAAAAACTGCCGAAGAAAAAGCAGATACGATTTTGAAAAAGATAAATCCAGATGTAATAGTTTTGGCTGGCTTTATGAGAATTCTATCAGCCCAATTCGTTTCAAAATGGAAGTTTAAAATCTTGAACATACACCCTTCAATTCTTCCCGCTTTTCAAGGAACGACAAAAGCAATAGAGAAAGCCAAAAAATACGGTGTGAGAATAACAGGATGCACAGTACATTTTGTAGATGAATCAGTAGATGGGGGACCCATAATAGCTCAGGGAATAGTTCTTGTCTCACCATATGATTCGGAAGAAAAGATAAGAGAAAAGGTTCAGAAGTTAGAGCATGCGATTTACCCGTGGGTTATAAAAAAATTTCTTGAAGGCAAAATAAAACTTTCGGAAGACGGGAGAAATGTTGTTATTCTTGACGCAGATTACAACGAAGACGAAAAAATCTTTATCACAAACCCAAAAATTGAATGACAAAATCTCAATCAAAACAATTTCAGATTTTCTACAAAATAAAAAGTGATTTTATAGAATTTCTGATTATGCAGGGCGAAGCGGTTGTTTTTAAAGGCAGAGCAAACGAGCTCCCAGATTGGTTGAGACCCAGAAAAGGAATTCCAAAAATGTTTGAAAATCCTATTCTTGAAAAATTAAGCCATGTTCACCCCGCTACTCCACTTGTAATATATGTACCTATTATAATCTTTATGCTGTATAAATCGGTGAAAATATTTGAAACGAAAGAGATAATCTTTTTATTCTTTTTTGGATTTTTCATATGGACACTGATGGAGTATTTTCTTCACAGGTTTGTCTTTCATTTTCAGCCGAAAACTCAGTTTGGCAGAAAGTTGCATTTTATAATTCACGGAGTTCATCACATGTATCCGTGGGATACAACAAGATTAGTTATGCCCCCCGCAGTAAGTATTCTTATCGCAATAGTTGTATGGACTATAATGTATAACCTTACCGGAGAAAAAGCTTTCGCTATCTATGCCGGTACAGCTACTGGATACATCTTATATGATATGACCCATTTTTCTGTCCACTACTTCAAGGCACCGAAGAACAAAATTTTGCGGTTTTTATGGAAGCATCACCTCCAACATCATTTTTCAAGACCAGATAGAAAATTCGGAGTAAGCTCACCTCTCTGGGATATAATATTCAGAACGATGTAATACCTACTTCCTTATCAAAATCAAGGATTTTTGGAATACTTTTTGTAAAAATAAAAAATTGATAGAATGTTAGGTTTATTAAAGGAATCAAGAAAAATTGAAAATAAGCCCAAAAATAAAATGTTTATAAACAATTTTTAAAATCGTGATAAAGTTTGGGACAGACGGTTGGAGAGCGAAGATAGGGGAGGACTTCACATTTGACAATGTCGGGAGAGTATCTCTTGCATTCGCAAAATACATAAAAGAAAAGTTCAAAAACCCAGAAGTTGTGATAGGATATGATACAAGGTTCTTATCAGATGATTTTGCGAAGTTCGCAGGAAGAGTTATCGCAGAAGAAGGTATAAAGGTATTTTTATCTGATAGATTCTGCCCTACCCCTGCGGTATCTTTTTTCATAAGCTCACAAAAACTATCAGGAGGAGTAGCGATTACCGCTTCGCACAACCCCTACTATTTTAACGGATATAAGGTAAGAGAATGGTTCGGAGGACCTGCTTCACCTGAAACCACCTCAATAATAGAAAAAATCATTGAAAATATAGATTGGGAGAAAGAAAAACAAAGATTCAAAAAAGAATCTCCAGATACTGTAAAAAGAGAAGACATAATCACCCCATACATAGAGTCAGTGAGAGCAGATTCTGAGATTGATAAGTTTTTGAAGAAGATAAAGGGCAAGATTATTTTTGATGTTATGCACGGCGCATGCTCTGGGCTTCCGACAAAAATATTTGGGAAAAAAGCGGTTGAAGTGAGAAGTGAATTAAATCCTCTCTTTCCTCCCTTCGGGAAACCCGAACCTACTCCATATACACTAACACCACTCCAGACCTACTGCAAAAAATTCAAGTGCGACGGATTTGCATTTGACGGAGACGGAGATAGAATATACGCATGTTCAAAAGAGGGCAAAATAATTGATGCTCACAAAATTTTTGCCATACTCACAGAACACATGGTGAAACACAAAAAACAAAAGGGAAAGGTATATAAGACCGTGACAGCATCTGACATCATAGATAAAATCGCAAGCTATTACGGACTTGAAGTAATAACAACCCCGGTAGGATTCAAACACCTTATAAAAGGCATGATAGAAGATAACGCTATAATAGCAGGAGAAGAATCTGGCGGTATAGGGATGAGTTATCACTTAAAAGAGAGGGATAGCCTGTTCTGCGCCTGCGTATTTCTCACCCACTCCATAATTGAAGGAAAGGATTTTTCAGCACTTGTAAAAGACATTGAAAAAAGGTTCGGCAAACACAGATACATAAGAAAGGACTTTCATGTGAGCGATGAAATAAAAGAAAAAGCGGTAAAAACCGCAGAGGAGATAGATAAGATAAATGGATTCAAAGTGGAAAAAATAGAAAAAATAGATGGGACAAAAATCCGGTTCAAAGGCGGAGGATTTCTACTTGTCAGACCCTCCGGGACAGAACCAGTTCTTCGCGTATATGCAGAAACCGAATCCGAAGAAACATCAGAAAAAATAATAAATTCATTTGCTAAAATGTTAAATATAAAGCCAGAATAAATTGAGATAAGAAAAGAACAGTTTAGAAAATGGAATGGAAAATATATATTTTGTCTGATATACATCTGAAACCGAAAGATACGAGAAAGAAAGTCCTCGCAGATTTTCTCAAAAAAGCTGAAGGTAAAATAATACTTCTCGGAGACATATTTGATATATGGATAGGCAGAAACGAGGAATACACCACAGAATTTTCAGAAATAGTAAACATCATAGAAAGAAAAAAGGATAGTATAATTTATGTTGAAGGGAACCACGATTTTAACCTTGTATGGCTTGATGATATGGGAGTAAGGAGAGCGAGAGAAACAGAAATAATACTTCCGAACAGAAAAAAGATTTTTTTAGCTCACGGAGATATGTATTCAGGAGAGCTAATGCATAGAATCTACCGAAAAACAGTTCTGAGCACAGAAAAGCTTTTCAAATTCATAACAAATGGGTACTTCACAAAAAGTGTAAACAAAATAGGAGAAATATTATCTAATCTTTCATATAGAAAAAATATCTCTCCATCAACAAGAGGCAAGAGAAAGGAGATATTTGCAAACATGATAAAGAACGCAATAGATATAGCCGAAAAAAATCAGTACGATTATGTTATTTTCGGACATTGCCATATTCCATCTTTGATGAAAGTTGGAAACAAAATAATCGCAAACAGTGGATACTGGGGAAAAAAAGAAGGAACATTTCTTATTATAACAGCATCTCAAAACGAAGATGAAATAAAACTTGAAAAAATAAATGTATCATAAAAAATTTTTCCCTGAATAAATTATATTTTTATTTTATTTCGCATCTTACATAGCAAAATTAACCCAAAGATGAAAGTTCTTTTTGAAAAACTTTTTCCTGATAAAGAAAGAGTAATTTATCAGAAGACAACAAAGTACAACAAGATAAAAGTTATTGAAAACGGAGAGAGAAGAAAGCTTATTTTAGACAACTCTGGAAACACACACTCATTACTTTTCAAAGATAAAAGAGTTCTCACTGGCTCATACTGGGATATTTGTGCGGTTTTACCCCTGATTTTCAGCGAAGAGAACGACTCGTTTTTGATATTAGGAGGAGGTGGTGGAACCATATCAAGAATAATAAAATTTCTAGGTCCGCAGAACATCAAAATTTTCAGTGTAGATATAGATATTGAAGTTTTCAAAGCAGGAATGAGATACTTTGATATGCCAGAACATAATCTTGTGGTAGCAGATTTTATAAATTTTCTTTCGCTCTCAAGGAAAAAGTTCTCTCATATCATAATTGATGTCTTTTCAGATGCAACTTTACCATCGGGCGTTTTTGAAATACAGACATATAAACTACTTAATGAAAAGGCAGAAAAAACAGCTACAATAAACACCACTTCCTCAGTTGACTCATTATATATAAAACAAATGCTTCGGAGTTTTTTTGGATACGCTGAGGTTATAAAAAATCCCGAATCAGCAAACTACATCGTCTTTGCTTCAAAGAAAAATCTGGATTCAGAAAAAATCCATGAGAAAATGAAAAAATTTTTTTCAGAAAAATCTGGATTCACAGAAAAAGATATTAACATTTTGAAGGGAATTTTCTTAAACATAGAAAAATCACTAAACAGTGGTTTATGATGATAATCAATAAAACAGAAGATAAAATATGGGAATATAAAGAGTTGCAGAAATCAATTCATTCTGGCACAGTTGAATACAGAGAAAGTAAAAAAGAATATTCGGTTTCTGAAAAATCAGATGAAGAATATGAGATAATAAGCAAAAAAGAAGATAAAATCAATGTGAAACTTGATGTGATAAATCTTAGCTTCTACTACGGAAAAAACCAAATCTTAAAAAACATATCAGTAAAGATATATGAGAAAAAAATAACCGCAGTTATGGGTCCTTCAGGGTGCGGGAAAACAACTTTTTTAAGGTGCTTCAACAGAATGCATGACCTATACTCAGACATAAAATACGAGGGAGAGATAATAATTTATCCCGATGGGAAAAACATACTTGCAGAGAAAAAAAACCTCAACCTCATAAGAAGAAGGTTTGGTATGGTTTTTCAAAAACCAAATCCTTTCCCAAAATCAATATACGAAAATGTAGCATATGGACTCAGAATAAACGGAATAAAAAGCAAAGAAGAGTTAGATGAGAAAGTAGAAAAAGCGTTAAAAATGGCTGCATTGTGGGAAGAGGTGAAAGACAAACTCAAAAAAAACGCATACGAACTTTCAGGTGGTCAGCAGCAGAGATTATGCATAGCAAGAGCGATAGCAACAGAACCAGATGTCCTTTTACTTGATGAACCAACATCTGCTCTTGACCCAGTATCTACCGCTAAAATAGAAGAACTCCTTGTAGAACTGAAAAAAAATATAACAATCATCATAGTAACACATAACCCGCGTCAGGCAGCAAGAATATCTGACTTTACAATGTTCATGTATTTTGGCGAACTCATAGAATATGATAGAACACAAAAAATTTTCGTAAATCCATCAAACAAACTGACAGAAAAATACATAGTAGGAGCTTTTGACTGAATTCACTGCGGAGATAAAAAGACCATTATCTTATCTTCCCTTTCCTCTATTTTTTGAACAAATCCGTATCCTCTGATAACTATTGGTTTACCTTTTTTCTGAAGAGAGTCTAAAACATCGTGCAGAGATAAATTGTTCCTATCTTGCGAACTTGAAAAACCCTGATATGAACCAGATGAAGTCAGCGAATCTGAAAAATCAGAAGTATAAGATGGATAAATTTTATCTTGATTGTCAGCTATATCAGAACTTTCTGCTGGTGGTGGGACCATTTTCTTTGCAAAATACTTTTGGAGAGACGAAGAGAAAACAGGAGCTGCAACCTCACCTCCGTAATACATACCCCCTGACGGTTCATCAAAGCCAACATAAAGTATCACCTCCGGGTCATCGTATGGAGCAAATCCTAAAAAAGTAGCAAAATACTTTTGAGTGTAAAAACCATTTTCTATTTTCTTTGATGTTCCTGTTTTTCCAGCCGATAAATATAAAGGTATTTCAGCTCTCTTTCCCGTTCCATACAATACGACTGCTCTCAAAAACTTTTTCATAAGCTGAACGGTTTTTTCAGAGAATACCTTATCTTTCATCTCTGTTTTTGTTTCTGCTATCACATCGCCAAAAGGGGAGATAATTTGCTTGACAATATATGGTTTTACCACATAGCCGTTATTTGCAAAAGCTGAGAAGGCAACTATAATTTGCATCGGTGTAGTAGCTATGAAATGTCCAAACCCCAGCGAAGCGAGGTCTAAATCATACCACCTTGAGTAATGCCAGAAAAGCCCTCTTTCTTCTCCCGGAAGGTCTATACCGGTTTTTTTCCCAAAGCCAAGCTTATCAATATATGACCAGAACCTTCTTTTACCTATCATCAGTGCAATTTGAGCTGCACATATATTTGAGGAGTAAGCGATTATCTGCTCCAAATTAGCATATCCTATTTTTTTGACATCATTTATGACCTTTGTTTGAAACTTCCACTCTCCCTCGTAGCAGTAGAAGACATCATCTGGGGACACAATTTTTTCTTCAAGGGCAACGGCGATAGTAAATACTTTGAAAGTTGAGCCGGGTTCAAATACCGTCTGATAAAAGTTAGCAAGAATTGATTTTCGGAGTGACTCAGCTATTTCTTGATGTATATTTGGGTTATATGTAGGGAAGGAGACAGCGGCTATTATTTCTCCTGTTTTTGCTCTCATAGCAAGAGCGAAAGCACCTTTTGCCTTGAATTTCTCCATCCCTTCTTTCAACTCCTTGTAAAGAATGAGCTGTAAATCCATATCTATTGTTGTTTTTATTATGTTTCCTTTTGGTGGTTCTTCTGGGGGCATTTTCATTATTATTCTTCCGAGAGCATCCCTGAGAACATTTATCTTCACTTTACCGCCTTTGAGATAGTCATCGTAGTATAGCTCAAGACCGCTCAAACCTTCGGAATCAACATTTGTAAATCCCGTGATATGAGCGGTTACTTCTCCGTAAGGATAAAATCTTTTCCATTCCTTTATAAAGCCGATAATCTGTTCAGAAAGTCCGTATTTTCTTATTATTTCTGAAACAGAGATAAATTCCTGTTCTGAAAGATGTCTTTTAAGCCAAATAAAGTGTGTTTTTTTTGATAATTTTTTTTCAATCTCTGATGGTTTTATTCCAAGCTTACTTGCAATAATGAGAACTGCTTCTTTCTTCCTCTCATCTTTTGAGATTGAAAGCGGATTTATCCATAGTGAATAAGAAGGGATGTCTTTTGCAAGAATTTCATTTTCAGATGAAAGGATTTCTCCTCTTTTACCTTTCAGAACTATTGTGGTTTTCTTCTGCGATTCCGCTATATTTTTCAGGTTATCTGAGTAAAAAGATAAATAAAAAGCTCTCACTATATAACCAAAAATAAGAGCGGAAAAAACGAAGAGAGAGAGTTTTAATCTGAAATTGTTGGATTTCTCTTTCTTCTTGGATTTATCAGAAAAAGCCATGTTGCTTTAATACAAATTTTAAAAAATGTTGGTATATGCACAATCTTGAAATTATATTCTGGCTTTTTGTATTTTTCATCACATCGTTTTTTTACTCATCAACAGGGCTTGGCGGAGCTTCGGCTTTCCTCGCATACCTATCTATAATGAAAATAGATTACAAAATTATACCATCGTTAGCCCTATTTTTGAGCATAATATCTTCCCTCACATCATCTATAATATGGATAAAGTCAGGGAACTTCAACAAAAAGACAATCCCATTCATCATCTTTTCTTCTCCGGCAGCATTTTTAGGGGGAAAATTGACTATTCAAGAAAAAACATTCAATATTCTTCTCATAATCACTCTGGTATCGGTTGGAGTGAGCATGTTTTTTGAAAGAAACAAATCAGAAAAAGATGATGTAGAGGAAAAAGGTCTTTTGGAATGGCTAATAGCTCTTTTTCTATCTTCTGCAATCGGTTTCTTTTCAGGAATAGTAGGGATAGGTGGCGGAATATTCTTGATACCTCTTCTTGTGAAGCTGAAGTTTATGAGTCAAAAAGAAGCATCAGCAGCGGGAGCAGTTTTCATTTTAATAAATTCAATCTCCGGCTTTATAGGACAATCCTCAAAAATAAAACCAGATATTTACAACATAGCTAAATTTTCTGTTCCGGTAATACTTGGAGCTTTTTTTGGCTCATACATAAGTTCAACGAAACTAAAACCATCAACTATAAAAAAGGTTTTCGGTTCAGTCCTTATTTTTATATCGCTCTTAAAGTTTCTTGAATTCATAGGTTTGATAAGATTAAGAAGGTAAAAAACTTAAATTTCTGGATTCACCAGAAAGCGAAGTCCCATCGTTCTTATAAAACCTTCTGCCCATCTTACAAGTTCTCCGGATGTCTCAAAGCTCACCGTCTCTTTTTTATAGAGAGAGTAAGGAGAACTTCTTGAAAGAATTTTGAAATTTCCTTTGTATAGTTTGAGAACTACTTTTCCGGTAATTCTTTCAGAGATTTTGTCAAAGAAAACCTGGAGGATTTCTCTTTCTGGTGAGAACCAGAGTCCTTTGTACACAAGTTCAGAGTATAAAGGAGATAAAATCTGAGCTATTTTTCTCACATTGTAGTCAAGGCAGATTGCGGAGAGAGATTTTCTTGCAAAAATTATTGTTTCCACTCCGGGCGTCTCATAAATTCCTCTTGATTTTAGACCATTTGCTCGTGTTTCCACAATATCTCTTATTCCTATTCCGTTTTTTCCTGCGATGTCGTTAAGACGGGCTATCAGCTCATGTGGTTCATATTTTTCACCGTTAAGATATATCGGGTCTCCTTTATCAAATTGTATCTCAACAATATCTCCGTCATCTTTTGCCTTTTCGGGAGGGACAACCTTTTTGAAGATATGGTCTGGATATGGCTTTTCAATATCTTCTATTATTCCTCCCTCAAAGCTTGTGTGCATGAGGTTTTCATCTACGCTATACTGCTTTTCTTCATAGCTTATCTCAAAGCCCTCTTTTTTCAGGAATTCGACGAGGTCTTTTCTTGATTTAAAGTTCCACTCTCTCCAAGGAGCTATGATTTCAAGATGAGGGGCAAACTTCATATATGTAAGTTCAAACCTTATCTGGTCGTTTCCTTTTCCTGTTGCTCCGTGAGCTAACGCATCGGCTTTTTCTTCAAGAGCTATTTCAACTTGCCTCTTTGCTATCAGTGGTCTTGCTATTGCAGTTCCAAGAAGGTATCCTTCATATTCAGCATTTGCTCTGAGCATCGGAAAGATATAATCCCTTGCGAAAATGTTTTTGAGGTCTTCAACTATAACTTTTTCTGCTCCTAATTCAAGGGCTCTTTTTTTGACTTCTTCAAAGTTCTCGCTCTGACCTATATCTGCACAAAAAGCTATAACTCTGTAATTTTTTTTCCTGAGATAGACCAAAACCGCGGAAGTGTCAAGCCCACCAGAATAAGCTAAAACCACCTTCTTCATAACCTGATAAAGTAATCTGTCAGAAGATATTGTTGAGAACCACAGGAATTTAGCTCGCAAAAGCAAAATAAACAAAAACGAAATTCAAAAATTTCAAGAGAGCTTTAATATATTAAATTTGCTATGGCGATGACAAAAGAAGAGATAGAAAAAGAGTTATCACAAATAAAGAACTGGTATTATGATGGGAAGTACATAGTAAGAGATATAGAAACGAAGAACTTCAAAGAAACAATGATTGTTGTAAATCTTATTGCAGGAATATCGGAAGCACATTTCCATCATCCAGATGTTGAATTTGGATACAAAAAAATAAAGATAAAACTGATGACTCATTCTGAAAACGGAATAACTAAAAAAGATATTGAACTTGCAAAAGATTTAGAGAACTTTCTCGGAAAAATCTTACAACGTTAAAAAACAACAAAAGTTCTTCATACGTATTAAATTTTTAGGATATGAAAAAACCAAGATTTAAGCTCACAGTAGCATTAGTTTTCTATACATTTTCAATCTCGGCAATAATAAGGAGTCCATGTATAAGTGCGGAAAAGTTTTCATACGTATCGGCAGAAAAGACAAGCGATGAAAAACAGGACGAGAGAGACATAGAAAAGGAAGAAGGAGGAGAAGAATATGAGGCGAAGATAGAGGGTTTAATTTTAGATAGATTTTCAAGAACGCCGGTTGTTATACTTTCAACTCAGAACAGGAACAGGTTTGTTCCTATATGGATAGGTTTTGCTGAGGCGATGTCAATTGACATAGCATTAAGAGGTGAAAAGCCCCCAAGACCACTCACTCACGACCTGACAAAATCTGTCATTGAAAAATTGGGAGGAAAAATAGAGAAAATCAAAATAACCAAAATAAAAAATAACACATATTACGCGTTCATAAAACTGAAACAGGGAAACAAATCTATATATATAGATTCAAGACCTTCTGATGCTATAGCTCTTGCGCTGAGAGTTGGGTCAAAAATATTCATAAGTAAAGAAATACTTGAGGCATCAATAAAGGTTCCTGGATCAGAAGCAGAAAAAGATATATGGAGTAAGGCGGGACTTTCAGTCCAGCTTATAACTCCCGAACTTGAAGAGTTTTTCAAATCAAAAGGAATAGTAATATCTGATGTTAGGAAAGGTTCTCCATCAGACGGAAAATTAAAAAGGGGAGACATAATAGTATCTGTAAACGGCAAAAGCACTCAGAACGAAAATGGGATAGAAATACTTCAAGAAGAAATATCAAAAGCAAAATCAGTTGAGTTTGAAATATTAAGAGAAGGGAAAAAACAGAACATTAAAATTTCGCTTGAGTGAGATTTTGGAATCACAAGAAATTACAACAAAAAAGCTGAAAAAATAAAAATTCAGGTGAATTCAATTTTAATTTGAAAGATATGATAGGGGTTCAGAAGGTTGATATTAAGGTTCCAAAGGAAGAGGTTCCGGAAAGAGGAGCAAGAAAAAGAGCGGTCGCAAGGGTTTGGATATGGCAAAAAAATAATCCCAGTCCCAACCCAGAAATATATATAAACAGGATTCCGTACGATAAATATTTTCAAGATAAATATCTTCAAATTGTGGTCAGAAGACCGCTTGAACTGACACAGAGAGCTGAAAGGTATGTTGTTTTTGCGACAGTAGAAGGAGGCGGACCATCTGCGCAGGCGCAGGCGGTAGCTCACGGAATAGCAAGAGCTCTCAATAAAAAAGAGCCGGAGCTCAGAAAAATTCTCAAAACACACAAGCTTCTGACACGTGACCCGCGAGAAGTTGAAAGGAAAAAATACGGAAGAAGAAAAGCAAGAAAAACACAGCAGTGGAAGAAAAGATAAGTTCAAATTCCTCTTTGGTATATTACAACTTGTGAAAAAAAATAATCAAAAGTATAATCTCACTTTCACTCTTGCGTTTAAATTCCTCTTTGGCATATTAAAACAAGAGAGTGGTTCATAAACCCTGAACAGCAGAAAGGGAGTTTAAATTCCTCTTTGGCATATTAAAACCGCAAAAAAACCTAATAAAATCAAGGTCTCCGGCTCAATTTTTTCAAAAAATTGCGTCAAACTTCCAGTAATTATTTTAATCATTTTTTCAAAAAAGTCAAGCAAAACGAAAAACTTTGGTCTTGAATTTTTCAAGATACATCTGAAAATCTACAAAAAGAATCGCCTTACCTTTTTGCTCAATACTTAAAGAAAAACAGAGAAAATTACCTTTTGTTTTATGAAAAAAGAAGACGAAAACAAAAGAAAGAAAAATAAACTCAAAATCTCGGTCGTTGGACCAAGAGGATACACAGGAGCAGAAACAATAAAAATCCTCTCACTACACCCATACGTTGATGAAATCCAACTCCTCTCCCTATCAGAAGATGATAAACAAAAAGAAGAGCAAACTCAACCTGAAATTACCAAATCAATCCCATCTTTCAGGAAATACCTTCAAAAAGTTTCAAAAATAGAGAAATTTTCAGAAGAGAAATTAGAGGGCTCTTCTGCTATCTTTTTCTGCACAGAACAAAACAAAGCTCACAAAATAGTGTCAAGAATAATTGAATCTGGAATATCAAGCTTCGTAATTGACCTTTCGCCAGATTTCAGGTTCAAAGACGTAGGACAGTATAAAAAGGTTTATGGTTTCGATCACGCGATACCATCAGCTATACAGAAAACAGTTTACGGACTTACCGAACTTTACCGAGAAAAAATAAAAGAAAGCGAAATCGTAGCAAATCCGGGGTGCTATCCAACAGCCACGCTTCTTGGAATAGCACCGCTTATCAAATATGCAAAAAAGCAAGGTCTAAACATTGAGTGGATTATAGTTGACGCAAAAAGCGGTGTCACAGGAGCAGGTAGAAAGGCACTCCCACACCTTACTCTCGCATACCTTTCCGAAAACATAAAGGTCTACGCGTGGTCTGAACACAGACACGTCCCAGAAATGCAGGAAAAATTAAAAGAACTATTTGATATATCGCCACCTCTAAATTTCACTGCTCAACTCATACCAGCAAAAAGAGGAATTCTTGAAACAATATGGATAAAACTTGATGAAAAACCAGAAACCGACAAAATATTTGAAGAATATCAAAATTTCTCACAGAAAAACTTCTTCTTTGATTTCTGGGGAGAAGAACTTCCAGATATCTACTCGGTAACAGGAACAAACTTCATAAGAGTTGGGATAAAGTGCAAAGACAATATAATTATGGTTGTGAGTGTTTTAGATAATCTTATCAAAGGAGCAAGCGGACAGGCAGTCCAGAACCTGAACATAAAATTCGGATACGATGAAAAAGTGGGACTTGAACTCCCGCCGATATTTACTTGAAGTAATACCTCAAAGCAAAAGGATACCTCGCAGAAGAAGAAGGATGAAATTCACCAACAACGAAAACAGAATCAACAGAATAATATATTCCATAACCGTATTCCGCTATGTTCTCCAAAGAGACACCTATGTTTTTGTAGTATTTAAGTCCAAATCCGAGGTCAAAAACCAAAAAAGCAAGCGAATCTTTCACCCATTCAAAGTTATCGTTATATATGCTATACTGACCAAGAGCAAAGATTTTATCTTCTGCAACATGAAGGTCAACTATCCAGTACTCACACATAGAAAAATCAGAGCATATATTCAAAGACCTTATAAGATTGAAATTAAGATCATAGATTTCAAGGTATGTCCAATTCCTTATCACATATATTGATGTGCCAAGAGGATATATTGGAACAAGAGCCCAGTTTGAAAATGTTTTACTCCCCAGAAGAACCCCGGAAGAGGAAACCCTGAAAATCTTCTGATAATCCTGCCCAGAAAGATAATCTTCGTAGATAGATAAAAATACCTCTCCTGATGTTTTTTCTGTTCTCAGGCAATTTACCCAGCATAACTGGTAATTACCTGCTTTCGGGAAAGAAGTTGTCCACAAAGCAGTTCCTGAATGATTGTATTTTCTGACGACATAGTTTCCACCTTCTACAAAAGCAACAACAACTCCATCAGATAACGTATCAACGGCAATAAAACTTCTTCCAGATGTAGTAGCAACAACCTCCCATATAGCAGATGAGAGGTCAAAGTTGTATTTGCTGAGGACGAAAATTCCTCCTCCTGCATCCCACGCTATATAAATTCCGTTATCTCCAAGGGCTATATCGTATATATGAGAGAACGCCTTGCGAGCCAAAACCTTACCCTCTTTGCTGAATTTGACAACATAATCAGCACCAGAACCTATGAGCACAGTAAAAAAGCTATCCGACCCCATAGCAATATCAAAAAAAGACCTGCCAAAAGATGGGTCAGATGATGAAAACTCCCATATCTTGAACGATCTTGTCGGAATAATAGAGACATTATATGTTTGCGATACTACCCCGCCCCGTAGGTCATCTACCACTATGGTGAAAGAAACGGTCTTGGTTTTATAAACATCGGCAACTTCCCAACCAATAACCTTATTTTCTTGCGAGACAATAAACCTTCCAAAATCACCGGAAGCCAAAACCTTCACCTCTGTATTATCTCCATCTGGGTCATTTACCGTCAACGGAATGAAAATAACACTTCCTCCCTCAACAGATGAAGGAACGACCGCAGAAAATGTCGGCGGACTATTTGAAGGACAAGCGCTTTCAAAACTCGGATCAGGATGGTATGGAGAGCAATAATCTCCGTTTATAATCTCTCCAATTGGTGTTATTGTTATCCCTCCGCTCCAAACAACCATATCAAATGCTTTCCAAAGGTTCCCTGAACCAGACGAAGGAGGACTCACCGTAGCTATAACCTTGTGATTCTTCCAAACCTGAATCAAAGCTCCTGAATCTTTGAGCAACCTACCACAGTTTGTATCACTCGGATTGTTATGAAAAACAGAAACCCTGTACAAACCCTGAAAGTAAGGAGATACTGATGCAACCTCTGGATAATCATCTCCTAAAATTTCAACATAAGGAGAAATTATCTTTCTTCCCCAGAGCTTTGTTACAACATGGAATCTACCACCTGAACCGTTCGGACCTGTTATATGTAAATCAAGGTCGCATTTTTCATTTCCCCAGCGCAAAATAACTTTTATACTGCTTATTGTGAACTCCCCTATATCTTGACATATCGTCCAAGCAGAGTCAGGATTTTGAAGCCAATCTTTGTAATAGTACGAAGGAGAAGAAGGAGTATTGACCTCTGTAAGCAGAAATTTCCTTCCATCTGCAAGATATACAAAAACCTTTGCTTTTGAGTTCTTTCTGACGAAGGTGAAAAATCTTCCCTGAGAATCAGTCCTTCTTGTTTTTCCCGACCAATCCGCTCCCTGATAATCAACTCCCTCCGACCATACCTGAGCACCAACAACAAGGTTCCCATTCTCATCTTTCAGAACCCCTTTTATGCAAGTTGTGTCAGAAGGAATATCTGGGTTCCACCACGAAAAATGATAGACATAACCTTTCAGAACATATTTACCATCTGCAACCTGTTTTACAAGAAAACCTTCTTCTTTCCACTCTGCCTTTGACTCATCAAAATACCAAAGAGGAACTATATCTGGGACAGAATCAACTTTATCTGGTGGAATAGGGAAGATAACCTCGCTTGATACACCATCTGGGAGGTTCAAAATTTCTCCCGATTCAGAGGTTATCCTGACCTCTATTGGTCCGAATGTCTCCAGAAGGACTTTTTCTCCGTTAGTTCTTTCTGCAACAAAGTTGCCGGGGAAAGCAGAAATCTGCAAGGGGTCGTATGGATTAATATAAGCGATACTTATGTAAGCTTTTCCAAAGTATAGGGAGTTATCTTGTTTTTTCAGTCCGCCGCCTGGGAGAGAAATTTTTACTCCTGACGCTCTATCTGTTATAACTGTTGGGGAAGATGTATCAAAATCGGTTGAGAACCTGTAAGGTAGGAGATTTACTTCAAGAGATGTTATTGTATCTTTTTGTACATCTATTTTGTAAAATGTTGGTGAAAATCCCTGTGCGGAAATTTTGATGTTATACTGGTCTTGGTTCAGCGGGAAGTAAGCAACTCCTTCGGGTGATGTTTGAGAAACGAGGACTCCGTTTGCATATACTGATGCGTTTTCAACTGGTGAGCCGGAGTTAGCATTCTTCACTCTCAAAATCACATATCCTTTTTGCTCTGGTGGAGGTG
>Ga0105162_1000230_pt1 | contig 38527 bp, 42 predicted proteins | sample JNZ201metaG_FD_81532 | JGI IMG/M metagenome (GOLD analysis project Ga0105162, IMG submission 81532) | Hot spring microbial communities from Jinze hot spring, China to study Microbial Dark Matter (Phase II) - JNZ 20120812A | ecosystem: Environmental > Aquatic > Thermal springs > Hot (42-90C) >...
AACTCTGCGTTTACGTGAGTGTAGATCACTCCATACCCTGTTCAACGATGTGGGTAAGTAGATTATGTAGCGACCTTCACTCATCTTAACAACAGCACGTTTCCCAAGCACAAGCAGTTTATCGCGAAACGCAAACTGGTACTGATCTACACACAGCAAATTCATCCCCAATAATAATGTACCGGGAAAAGCACTTATAAAGATGCGCCTTCAATCATGTATAAGAAATAGGCTAAAATTTTTTCGATTTATAAAACAGAAAAATTTTTATACCAAAAAACAAAGCACAGTAACAAACTACATGCACAGCCATAGCATGGTTTCCAAAAGCACCAAATACAAAAACCTCGTTCTTACTCGAATCACCATAAATGATCGTGCGAAATCATCAAAGCCACGTCTTCACAGGCTCTTGAAAATAATCATCTCGGTCATCATCGAGTTGTCCAATTGATTATGCTCATTGACTGTCATCTAGGATAAAGAATTTTCGGAACTGTCCCGTTCCTCAACGTAAACCATGGGACAGGAAACCGCGTATCATCAGCCTGCTAAGCCGGTGGGGACAATCCTGCGCGGGTTCAAATCCCGCCTCCGGCGCCACTCCATATAAACCTTAACAATCCTCCTCTTCACGAGATCAATGTACTTGTTTCGGTGGTAAAGATAATAATCTCTTCTTTCAGTCTTTTAAATTACTACGTAAAACCTTAATTTAACGAAGCCGTCTCGTCCCTGAATGAGTACACGCACTTTACGCGGAATTTTCCGCTTTCGAATCTTAGCTATTAAAAAGATTAATTACCGTGTGAGGATTTAGGGTTGCGAGACCATCGCTTCCTCTATTGCTTTTTTGAGTTCGTTTCTGCTCGGAACTCTTCCTGAAAAGACGAGTTTGTCGTTCACAACGATGGATGGAGTAATGAGGACTCCGTATCTGTTAGCTTCCTCTGAAAGAACTGAGAGCTTGATTACTTTAACCTTGCTGCTAAACTCCTCGGCTACTTCCTTAGCGACCTTCTCAGCAGCTTTGCATTTAGGACAGGGAGGTTCGGTTCCAAAGATCTTAACTATTACTTCCATAAACATCACACCCCGTACGGTATAGTATGTCAACATCAACATATAAGTTTTCTCGAAGAAAGCTCACGATACAAATCAATAAATTTAAAGCAATCCATATCATAAGTCATGGGCAGAATAAGGTAGGGATTTTTAATTAACCTGGAAGTTAAGGTGTTCAAGGATTCGGCTGATCCCACGAGATTGCGAATAATAGACTGTAAACCAGTAGCAACTCTATGTCTAAAATCTAATTTAATAAATGACTTATCGGTAAAGCAGTTTTGACATGTAGATTAATTTAGCGCGATATTGAGGTGTAGCGATATGTTTTTATCTCATAAAAATATTTATTTTCGACTAGTGAGGAGCTTTGGATCTAAACCAAGTATTTGCGTTAATAGAGGCTGGTCTCAATTCTTTAATCAATTACGTAGCTTATCATGTAGTTACGAGTCTTATCCCAGCATTCCTACTAGCTGGAGCGATAAACGTGTTCTTATCGCGCGACGCGATCATCAGACACTTGGGGTTAGAATCTCGAAAGCTCATTTCCTTCCCTCTAGCAGCCGTCTCGAGCTTTGGATTAGCTGTATGCTCATGTACTGTAATTCCAATAGCTGCAGGTCTCTATAAGCGTGGAAGCGGTATAGGACCGACCTTCATATTTCTATGGGTGGCGCCTGCAGCTAATATTTTAGCTCTAACTTATACTGGAGCCATACTTGGATTTGACATGGCTGTAGCAAGAATTATTATAGCCTTCGCTACAGCCTTCCTAATTGGGTTTGCAATGAGTATTATCTTTAGGAATGATGAGGCGTCGAGATCGAAGAAAACGGGGTTAGAGCGTGTTGCTGGAATGAGCATTGTCGTTGGAGGCGTAAAGGGTATTGTACTAATAGCTCTGCTTCTAGTTACTCTCCTGATGCCAAACTACTTGGGAGCAACACTACCTAACTACCTGAACATTAACCCATGTGAGGATAAGCTATTGATCTACGGATATAAGCTCTTGATTTTCACAGTACTGTTCGTGATAACAATGAGTTACGCGCTTAAGTTTATCGAGAGAAACCATGTAAGTGTATGGATGCACGAAACTCTATGGTTCGTGAGAATGATATTCCCACTTCTATTAGTTGGAGTATTCGTAATAGGAGTGGTAAGCAAGTTATTGCCGGAACCCTGGATACGGGAGTGGCTTGGAGGAAACGGTCTATTGCAGACGTTCATTGCATGCATTATAGGGGCTTTAAGTTACTTTGCTGCCTTAACAGAAGCTCCCTTCGTCAGTATGTTAATGAGTTTGGGAATGGGTAAAGCTCCAGCACTTGCGCTTCTCTTAACAGGACCAGGCATGAGCTTACCAAACATGCTGGCAATCATTAAGGTATTTACAGTAAAGAAGGCTGCAGCATATATCTTAATAACGATTACTGTCGCTACATTAACATCCTTCATCGTCGGCAAAATCATGTGGAGTCTCTAATCAGATTTAATAGTCTAGAAACACACACTAACCCATTGTCAAGTCAACAAACGTCTACGAGCACGCCAACACGGGCTCCCTCGGTAAAGATCAAGGCTGTCTTCGTATACGCTGGCTCTGTAGAAGATATGGATTAGAGCTATACTCACGATATCGACAGGGGAGCGGTGGAAATGCTCCACAGCAACCGGCTCAATACAACGTTTAAAGAAAGCGTGAACGTCACTCTCGTGTTCGAGGGTTAAAACGCGTTCTCCAACATCCTTCGAGTTCATGAACATAACTATTGAGGCTTCATAGAAGTACCCAAACGTGCTGTTTTTCCACTGCACTGGTTACAAGAAAGCGCTTAACGTTGGAACGCGCTTTACTGACTTCTATCAGGTATATTACCTGAATGGATAAATAGCGGGGATTCACACAAAAACGGATAAGATAGGTTATGCGGCGGCGTATCTAATACCGGAAGTTGTCAGACACACAAACGCTTTTGCCATAGGCGATAGAGAGGTGGGCAAACAACTAGGTAAGGACACATGGTTTATACCGTAATTTTAGCAAATAGTCTATAAGGCAGTAGATCTGTCATTAACAACAAACCAGGACCGTACATACCTATTCTTTCACCAAGATTCAGCAAAACTGCAACAGTCCCCTGATCCCCGGGTATACCAGTACTCCTCCATTTAATTGAATAATCGCCTTCTACAATTATCTCTTCATAATCTTCAGCACCAACATATGCGTGAAGCTCTATTCTAATAACTTCTCTATCACCGACATATCCAAGACCATATCCAATAATACCTTTAACAAAACCCTTGTCGATAACAATACCATGACTAGATACTTTATCATCAGCTATAACAGGTTCTTGTTTTTCAATAACATTTGTTAATTCTATACCTAATGCTTCAGATATTAAGTAAATAGATTCAGCGTATCCAACATGACCAGTTAATACACCTTTCTCTAATTTCTCTCTAACATTCTCATACCTATCACCTACACCTATTTTCTTTCTAAAACTAGCTCTCCTCTTACCAGCATCTAAACTCCTAATAGCAACAATTCTCTTAATACTCGTTAAAACCGCAGATAGAGTTATAACTAAAGTATCTAGTACGAAACCTGGATTAACACCAGTACCGAGGATAGAAACCCCTTGTAATCTAGCATATTCGTCTAATTTACGAGCTAAAACAGGATATCTATAATAGGGATAAGCAAGTGTTTCACAAGTAGATATTACGTCAACACCCATATCTATCAATTCTATTAACTGAGGATAAACGGTATCTAGATAAGAAGAAGTAGCATGATATACTACATCAGAATTCACTAAATCCAGTGGATCACTGGATACTTCAACACCGTATTTTCCGCTTAAACCAATTAACTCACCGATATCTTTACCAATAATTGATTTATCAATATCATAGACTCCTACAATGTTATATCCTCTCTCAATAGCATATTTAGCTAATAGTCTACCAATAGAGCCGAAACCATATATACCAATATCCATATTCAACACCATTATAGTATTATTTAAAACAGTATTGAAAAAATTTATGAGATAAAAATTATTTGATAAACATGGTGTTATTATTGATTATAATCCCTGGACGCAATTATATTGATGAATCAATAGAATTAGCTAAGAAAATTGGAGCAGAAGTATTAAATGTTAAATATAAAGTATTCCCTGATGGAGAAAAATACGTTCGTATAGAGAACTCTGAGAAGATAATGGGAAAACCAGTAATTATCTCGAACACTATGTATCCTTCACAGAACGATTCATTCATAGAAACACTAATGTTAATCAATGCATCTATTAAAGCAAACGCATCGCGAATAGTAGCTTACATACCTTATCTAGCATATAGTAGACAAGACAAGGTATTCTTAACAGGTGAACCAGTATCAGCTGAAATTGTTTTAAAAACACTTTACTATACAGGTATAGATTGTTTAATAACAATAGATATTCATAGTGAACAAGTATTAAAAGAATTAAACAAATGTTTCTATAATATACAAGTTTTCGACATATTATTCAATAATGTTAAACACTTAGTGAACGACCCGATAGTCATTGCTCCAGATAAAGGAGCTTTAAATAGAGCTAAATATCTTGCTGATAAATTTAGTTTACAATACGATTACTTAGTTAAAGAAAGAGATAGAGTTACAGGAGAAATAACTATTCAAACTAGAGAAATAGATATTAGAAATAGAGATATCGTAATCGTCGATGATATAATAAGTACAGGTGGGACTATAGCGGAAGCATCTAGAAAACTAATTGAAAAAGGAGCTAGGAGAGTAATAGTATGTGCTTCACATGGACTACTGATCGGTAGTGCTATAGATAATATAAAGAAAGCGGGTGTTTTAAAAATCGTTTTAGCTAACACGCTTGGTATTAGATTTCAAGACCCGTTTATAGAATACGTTGATGTATCTGAAAGAATAGCTAAAATACTGTTAGAAGTATTGAAGTAGTGTTTATGAAATGAAAAGATACTATTATGTTTTTAGAAAAGATTATATTGATCTAAGTATTAATGAGTTAAAATCTCTTATGGAAATATATGATTCAAATGGATTTATTGAAAAATGTTATGATGAAATATGTATTGCGAAACATAGAGATGATGCCGTATACCGTATTATGAATAGAGCTAGTTTTATCAAAAGAAGTGGTAGAGTGATCTCTATTGATAACATTAGTTCACCTAATCTAGATTATATTGATGAAATCCATGAATACGGTATTAAATGGATTAAGATTCATAAGAAAACTAGTAGAGGAATCGATCAAATCAATAATTACTCGGAGAAATTAGTAGAGAAATCACATCTACCTGTTGATTATAGAAGAGGAAGCTATTTAGAATTATTCTTTATAAACGATATTGTTTTAATAGGTATTCCGATCGCAAATCGTAGAAAATATGAAGATAAAAGAATTTATACGAGAAGTATTGCGTTACCAATTGATCTATCTAGATTACTTGTTAACTTAACTAGAGTTAAAGAAGGAGAAGTATTATTAGATCCATTTATGGGAACCGGTACTATATTAATAGAAGCTAATTTAATGGGTATTAGAACTATTGGTGTTGATATCGATTATAGTTTAATAGAGATCGCTAGGAGTAATTTGAATAACTATTGTTTAAACAATTATATGATAATTCACGGTGATTCACAGATTATTAAATACAATGAAGTAGATGGAATAGCAACTAATCCACCATATGGTAGAGGATCTGGTTTAAAACTAGAAAACATAAAACAACTATATGAAAGCTTTATTAATAACGCGTTAGAATCTGTTAGAAAAAATAGATACATCGTATTCGTAACCTCGAGTAATTTGGAGAAATTAATCGATGAAGTTATTAGTAAATATGGATTAAAAGTTATTGGTAAACATTATATCTATGTACATAGTTCATTAACACGTGTAGTATATGAGGTTAGAAATATTTGAATATAAGAATCTACATGTTGGGAACAGGTACAGCAGTACCTATTAAAAGAGGATTACCCTGTATAGTTATTAGAGTAGATTCTGACCTATATCTACTAGACGTAGGTGAAGGTTGTCAAAATAGAATTATACACATGGGTTTAGGCTTAGTTAAAATACGAGGTATATTCATAACACACATGCATGGAGACCATTATCTAGGTTTGTTTGGTTTAATACAATCAATGCGTCTACTAGGTAAGAGAAGTGAGTTAACAATCATAGCACCAGAGGAGTTAATTAATGTTTTAAATAATTTAATCGAAAAAAATCTGGTTAAATTCGACTACGAATACGTTCTTGAATCTGTTAGAGAAGATATTGTTTACAGTGATAATAAAGTTAGAGTAAGTGGTTTCAAAGTAGAACACAGTATTCCCTCATATGGTTATTTAATAGAGATCGGGGATAGATATAGAGTTGTCTACAGTGGAGACACTATGCTATGCAATAAAGTTATTGAAGTATCCGAGAAAGCAGATTTATTAATACACGAAGCAACATTCACTAGCCGGGACTATGTTGAAGCAATTGAACAGAAACACTCAACAGCACGTGATGCTGCATTAGTAGCTAGTAGAGCTAATGTTAAAAACCTCGTATTAACACATATCAGTCCTAGATATAGCGATAGTTTGGAAATATATCGTGATGCTTATAGGTTTTTTAAAAACACTATTGTTGCTGAAGACTATATGACCATATATTTTTAATAACTATACGGAAACTCGTTAACCCACTACTCTATGTTCATTCACTATACTAGAGACTATGCTGTATTTTTGGAGCTAGCCAGTTAATTACATCTTCAATATTATCAGCTTCTATTTCAATCCAAATAGCTCCTAAAGGTGATTCTTTATCACTATCTATCAACGATATATTCTTCATATAAGCTACTTGTTTATTTAAAAGAATTGTTAACGTATTGCCTTTAATTCTCTTCAATAAATAATTCCTAGTAGCAGTTACTATTTGTTTAACTCTAATCAACTCTCTAAACTTATTCAATGAACTGAGATCAGTTGAAAAACCTTCAATTCTATAATAACCATTTTTCTCTTCAAATACCAGTATTTCACCTGAATATATGTTTTCAACAGCTTTCTTAACTTTATCAAAATCTTCAGTTGGTTTAACATATGTAAAAACTCTGATCTTCAATTCAAATACCTTTTTCAACTAATATCTTACTTAACAACTTTCTAATACTTTCTTTAAAATCTTCGATACTTGATTCATTAACCAATATGTAATCAGCTAGTGCAATAACATTCCCAATACCCAGTGATAACTCTATTTCATCTCTAGCTCTAAACTCATCCCAATTCCTGGGATCGCCCGGTCTATTTCTATTAATCAATCTATTAAATCTAGTTAAAGGAGAAGCATGTATAGCTATAATCACAGTTTCACCCCTATTTCTGAAAAAATCTACTTCATGAATACTCCTAACGCCGTCGATAACAACTACTCTGTGAGTTTTATCCACTCTTTCATACACTCTACGAGCAATAATATCTAAACCAAATCTCTCTCTCAACTCGATTGCTGTATTCAACATATCTCGTGGAGTAACATCTCTCTTTTTCCCATAAACCTCTTCTCTAACAATATCCCCCATACTGTAAACAGGTATTTTAAACTCATTTCTAACAATATCTACGAAAATACTTTTCCCCGAACCCGGCATTCCTGTTAACAATATGAATAACATGTTTAAACCAACTCATGTAGCAAGAAATATTAATTCAAAAAACTATTATTCATGAATAGTTTATGATTAATAGCATTAAATTAAGGTTATAGATATGAGTGAAGTAATTAGAGTTTTCATTGCCGTCGATATAAGTGAACAAAGTGTTTTAAATAATTTGATAAAAATTAGAGAACTACTTGTAGAAACAGGTGCTGATTTAAAACCTGTAGCTGATGAAAATTTACACATAACTATTCGTTTCATAGGTGAAGTACCGATAAATATTGTTAACAATATTTGTAATGAAATGTCTAAAATAGATTATAAACCATTTAAAATCAAAGTTCAAGGTATAGGAGTGTTTCCTAGTATAAGTAGACCTAGAGTTATATGGGCTGGTGTAACTGAAGGCATTAATGAACTAACTCAGATACACGATAGTGTTGAAAAAATATTGAGAAAACTAGGTATTCCACCTGATAGAGAAAAGTTCATACCACATATTACATTAGCTAGAGTCCGTAGTGATAGAAATATTTCTAAACTAGTGAAGCTTATTAACAGTATAGTTACATACGAATTCGGAGAATTTGTTGTTAATGAAATTGTTTTAAAAAGAAGTATTTTAACACAAAGTGGACCAATATATAGTAATTTATTCAGCGTTAAGGCTAGACAAATATGAATACAATTGAAGAATTAATTATTGAGAGAATAAAACCTACACAAGACGAATACCAGTATTTAGAAGAAATATTTACTAGGATAAAAAATCATTTAGAAAACTATTTGAGAAAACATGGAGTTGAAGTCGAGGTTACTTTACAAGGTAGTGTAGCACACGATACTTGGCTTCATGGAGATAGAGATATTGATGTATTCATACTGTTTCCGAAAAATATCGAGATTAATGAATTGAGAGATAAGTATTTTAAACTAGTAGCTAAAGCGTGTTCTGAAATAGGTTTAGTAGAATTTAGATACGCTGAACACCCATATGTTAGATTGAAATTAGATAGTGTTGAAGCAGATATTGTTCCAGCTTATAAACTAAATTCACCTAATGAGATAAGAACAGCTGTTGATCGGACTCCATTCCATACAATGTATGTTAATAGTAAATTAACGCGTGAAATGAAGAATGAAGTTAGATTGCTGAAGAAATTTATGAAGAGCATTGGAGTATACGGTGCTGAAATTAAGACAAAAGGTTTCTCAGGCTATGTAGTAGAGTTGTTAATAATACATTACGGTAATTTTAGAAAAGCAGTTGAAGAAATAAGTAAATGGAGAGCTCCTGTATATTTAAACACACTTGGTAGTGAAGAAGAGTTTAGAAAAATTATTAGAAAACTACGTGTAAAATATAGAGATTCGATAATATACATACCGGATCCAGTAGATCCTATGCGTAATACTACAGCTAACGTATCTATGAGGAATTTCGTGAAACTAGTATTAGCATCCAATTGTTATTTGAAAAACCCTGATCCATTGTTTTTTGAAGAAGGTGTCCGTAGAAATATTAATCTAGATGAATTAAATAAACTAGTTAGAAATAGATGCATACTTATACTCTATTTCAATCTCTACGAAAAACTAGCTCCAGACGTGTTATGGGGTGAACTTTGGAGAACATGTGATCGTGTAGTTAAAGTTATTTTAAATCACGGTTTCAACGTTATAGACTACAATGTATGGAGTGATGAAAAAAATAGAGCTATTATTCTCTTAGAACTAGATGAATGCGTTAAAAACTATTTAAAATTATATAAAGGACCAGAATACTGGAGTATTAACCGTGTACTGGATTATATTATTAAACACATTGAGAAGAAAAGTATTGGACCATGGATTGATAATAATGGATCTCTAGTAGCATTAGGAACTAGAAAGTTTACAGATATTAGAGAATTATTGATTAATAGAGCATTTGAATACCTAGTAGCACCTCATTTTCGAAACAATAAACCAATTGTGAAAATCATTAATCATGAGAATATAAGTGATTTTATAGGAGATGATGAACTATTTCAGCAGATACAAGATTTTATAGTGAAACGCCCGGTTTGGATGGAGAAGTGCATAGGTTAGAATACGATGATGATTTCGTAAAATTCACATTATGTTTTCCTAAACCAAGTTGTGAAGAATATGAACGTAGATTAAAAACACTAGTAGATAACGGTTTCACTCATTTAATAGAGTATGGTGAGAGATTTTTAAATTATAGGATTATTGGAAAAGGTTTTTCATCAATAAGTGTTTTAGCTAACAATAGAATCTATGGATTAGGATTATTGAAATTAAGGAGACTAGATAGTAGGAGAAGTACTCTAGAATACGAGGGTTTTATACTGAATTATCTTGAGAAAACAAACTATGTTCCAAAAGTATTTTTATGGAGTAGAGACTTTATTTTCAGAGAGTTTTTAAACAACTGTGTTTCACTACATGTTTTATTGAGAGAAATGTGGATTAAGAACGATATCGATAATCTACTATATGTATTTCGAAGAGTGATTAATGCACTATATCTACTAGATCTCCTCGAAATAGAGCATACTGAGTTGAATAGACCTCATGGACACATATATTGGTGTAATAATGTTGTTAAAATAATAGATTGGGAAAGTAGTCGTTTAACTAGTAGACCAAGTAATTTAACAATGTTTATGTCATACGTTCTACATAGATCTATTATAAGCAGTAATTTACAGAATTTGATGAAAAACGAGTTAAGAAAATACTGTATCGAGTTATTAAAAAACTATAAGATTAGTAGAAAACCTGGTTTAGTAAGGGATCTTATTAAGTTTCTTGAACAGCTTCTCTCTCGACAGGTTTGATAATAACACTAGTATCAGCAGTAACATGTGTTTCTAAGAGGCTCTTCGTTCTTAAATCAATAACTATGTCTTCAAGTCTTGGTATAGATAAATCACTTTTACATCTTGGACATACTCCGTAGATTCTAATAATATCCTCTGGAGATGGAACACCGAAATAGTCTTGACCAACTCTTTCAAAACTCCATAAAACGTATCCGCATTTTTTACAAACGTATCGTATTGGCAACTTCTACACCCAAATAGCTATTCTAAATCAACAAATTAGTTATAAATAAATGAAGATAATACCTATATTGATTGTTTAAATAATGTTAATAATACGTAAAACTTATTATCACCGGTGTTTAAATGAGAATTTAATGTATTACTAAGACTTAGTTTAAAAATCGTAAAAATAGTAAAGTTCTTAAAAAACATTAGCTAATTAATACTATGGAATGAGGGGCCGTAGTCTAGCCTGGCTAGGATGCCGGCCTGGGGAAGAACCCCGTAGAGAGTATTTAATCTAGAACGCCGGTGATCCCGGGTTCAAATCCCGGCGGCCCCATTTTGAAACAAGCTACTTGTTTTCACTAATCAATTTCTTTATTTTTTCAATGAATCGATTCGTGTTTACGACGTATCTCTCATGTAAACCTTCTCCTACTACGATGTTTCTCCAGTAAACTTTTGTATCAAAAACTATTTTCCTATTCTCTATCGATGTCACGACTACTTCTACAGTAATCTTTTCATTCACAGGTACTGGGTTTAAATGTTTAATATTAACAAGTATACCTACAGTCGTATTCTCATCTGGTAAATACTTTTGTACACAATTCATAGCTGTTTGTTCAATAAATAATATCATTGAAGGAGTGGAGAGTACTGATACATCTCCAGAACCAATATGTTTAGCAGTATGCTTATCTTCAACAACGTATTCTGAAGTACATTTTAAACCAATACTTATGTTTAATAAAGATTCATTTCTCTTCTCCACTCTTCTCAACCCATTCTAATCTATACTTCCACAATCCTGGAGGAGTCCATATTATCCAAGCAGGGATTTTTTTGAAAAACTCGTAAGCCTCCTCCCAGTCTTCTAAACCAAGTTTGCTAGCTAATTCATCTAAACTCATTGGTCTATGTAAATACTCGCGCATAATCCTAATAGTGTTTTCATTAATCTCAATCTCTTTATCTTTAATCTTAACTACATATTTCGGCTTGTTTTCAACAGACAATACTAACACCGTTTAAGCTAAAATACATAGATTTTATTAACTGACTTTATTCATAGAAACATACAGGTATTTAAGAGTAACTACATAGATTACCGTCTACTTGTGGTTAAAATACTTCTAATTAAGTCTTACTTAAAACACCTGGTTCCGGTTCATATACTATACCTTCTTGTCTAAGCTTTTTAATCATCTCCATAACAAATTCTTTTTCAAAACCTTTTTCACTAGCTAATCTAATTAGATCACTATAAGTCACTCTACCATATTCTTCTAAAACTTTATCAACGAATTTTACGAAATCTCTCGTTCTCAACTGCTTACTTCTAGACATACCTACTTCAATCATATCTATATCGAGAGTTTTAGATTCAATATCATAACCTATTTTCCTCAACGTATAGTACATTAATCTAATAGCTTCTTCAGCATCTTCAATAGTTGCTTTCTGTTTCAAAGCTATTTTAGCATATGCTTCAGTTAAACGAATAAGTGCTTCAAGTTGTCTAGGTGTTATAGCTATTGGACTGGGTTTAGATTGATCGTTTGATAAACTAGCTAATCTCGTCTCTACATAGAATTCTTCGAGAAGTTTTTTAGCTTCTTCCGTAAGCTTTGGTTGAATATATCTACGTGCGTAGCTAATATACTTCTTTAATAGATTAATATCGATCAATGGTTTAGCTTTCTCAGAATCCATATGTACTCCTAAAATATGTCTAGCTAGCAGGCGGTCAGTTACTTTATTTGGAATATCTTGTATAATAAATATTAAATCGAATCTGGATAGAATAGTTGGAGGTAAATCAATATTCTTACTAACAGGTTCGTTTAAATCATATCTACCATATTTTGGATTACCAGCTGCTAGAACAGATGCTCTAGCGTTTAATCTTGCTACAATACCTGCTTTAGCAATACTAACTGTCTGCTGTTCTAATGCTTCATGAATAGCAGTTCTATCCTCATCTCTCATTTTATCAATCTCATCGATACAAGCAACACCACCATCAGCTAAAACGAGAGCACCTGCTTCTAAATAGTATTCACCAGTTGTTTTATCTCTTAAAACAGATGCTGTTAAACCAGCAGCAGTAGAACCCTTACCACTAGTGTATAATCCACGAGGAGCAACTCTAGAAGTATATTGAAGTAGTTGAGACTTAGCTGTACCAGGGTCTCCAACTAATAATACATGTATATCACCACGTATTCTAGTACCATCAGGTAGTATCTTAGGAGTACCTCCGAATAATAGTAAAGCTATAGCTTCTTTAACATTCCAGTGACCATATATAGCTGGAGCAATACTAGCAATTATCTTCTCTCTAATCCACGGATCTCTAGCTAGTTCTCTAATCTTCTCCTCATCTTCACGCGTAATCTCTACTTCTTCAAGAACTTTCTGTTGAACATCAACATAATTAGCTTCAACATAGAATGAGAAAACAGATTTACCAATACCTCTCTGAATAGTTGACGTAGGCATTACTCTCAATATACCTGTTACAGTCACTCTATCGCCAGGTCTAGCTGTATCAACGAGATCGCTTGTTAAAACAATTTCAACACTACGCGGAATTTGACCGGGAGGAACTTCCTCTGGTTTCTCCTGAACAACAATTTTCTGCCAATCAATAAACTTAGATTTCTCAAACAATAACTCGAATTTACCTGTTTTACCGCATAGAGGGCAGAAAGGTGGTTTCTCAACTTTCTCACCCATCTCGCCTTGTTCAGGATAATCGAATTCCTGAAGACACTCTAAGTCAATGTGTTTATACTTTGCTTTAACCATTCTAGCTTCTACTCTAGTTATTCGAGTAACAATACCTTCTAAAGCAACGAATTTACCAATATACTCGCTATTCAACTCTCTAATTTTGAAAACTCTAGCGGGGTTTCTAAAACGAGGATAGAATTTTTCAATAGATCTAGCGAAATCGGGATATTCTTTCAACAATAAATTCTTAATAGATTGACTAAATAATTCAATAACGTAACCTGGATCTTGATCAACCATGTGTGAAAGCTCTCGATCATACTCTACTAAATCGTTGAAATCTATTAATAAACTCCTCTGATTCATTAAAGCCATTTGATTAATTCTCTCACGATACTTGAAAACACCCGTTTTCCTATCTCTAAAATCCCATAGAAATTTAGTAAACCTTTTCACTATCTCCTCTGGATCTAATTTACTCCTACTCATTTCTATTGTCAAATAATAACACCTCAATAAACTATTTCTCAAGATTTAGTTTCTTCATCCATATACTCAGTAATCCTTTAAAACTGTTGTATAGTATTTTCTCTTCCTCACTCAACTTATCTACCGTATCTTGAGGCAGAGATGTTAGTAAAACCATATTCAGTATTTTCTTAACTCTGATTCTACCAATAGTATACAATAGTTCTTCAAATTTCTTAATATCGTCTAATATGCTCAAATCTATCTCTTTCTTTAATCTATTCTCAAGATCTCTAACAATTCTATTTATATTTAAATAAAAATATCTAGGTATTTTAACAAGCTGCAGCTTTTGAACAAGAGATTCTTCATTATAAGCTATAGTAGATAATTTATCAATACCAAGTTCTTGTTCTTTAACTCTAGCTATGTTTTCAGAAACCAGTATATTAGCTAACCACCTTGGAACACTATATTCAGCACCACGCATTAATTCAACCAAACCTTCATATGCGAAAACTCTAGTGGTTTTACCAATAATCTCTACTCTAACTTCTTCTTCCATATACTCTCTCTCTAAGAATTCAACTAGTTTATCCATAAGTATGTTTATTAAAGACAATACCATTTCCCTAAACAACTCTATATTTATGATTTACTTTAAAACCCAATATCAATATATTTCTAAACAGGTGTTGTGAATGTCGAGCGAAGTAATTACAGAACTTCTATGGGCTGAGAAATATAGACCGAGAACACTTGATGAAATCGTTAATCAAGTAGAAGTAGTTAATAGATTGAAGAAATTCGTTGAAGAAAAGAATATGCCACATATGCTTTTCTCAGGTCCACCGGGTACTGGTAAAACAACTGCAGCACACTGTCTAGCACACGATCTGTTCGGTGAAAACTATAGACAATACATGCTTGAATTAAATGCTTCAGATGAAAGAGGAATTGATGTTATTCGTAGCAAAGTGAAAGAATTCTCTCGAACACGCGTACCAAGTAATATTCCATTTAAAATAGTACTACTAGATGAAGCTGATAATATGACTGCTGATGCTCAACAAGCTTTAAGAAGGTTGATGGAGTTATTCACAGCATCGACTAGATTCATATTAATAGCCAACTATCCTAGTAAAATCATTGAACCTATTCAAAGCAGATGTGCGGTCTTCAGATTCACTCCTTTAAAGAAAGAAGACGTTGTTAATAGATTAGCATGGATTGCTGAGAAAGAGAAAGTTAAGTATGTTGATGAAGCACTAGATGTTATATACGAATTATCTGAAGGAGATATGAGGAAAGCTATAAACATACTACAAGCATCTTCAGCACTAGGTGAAGTAACTGTTGATACTGTTTATAAAGTAGTTGGTTTAGCACATCCACGTGAAGTTAGACAAATGCTTCAACAAGCACTGTCTGGAAACTTCAGTGAAGCTAGAGAGAAGCTTCGTGAATTAATGATTAACTATGGTTTAAGCGGTTTAGATATTATTAAACAAATCCATAGAGAGATTTTCAGTACTGATTTAAAAATACCCGATGAACTGAAAATAATGATAGCAGATCTAGCTGGTGAGATACAGTATAGATTAGTTGAAGGAGCTGATGATGAAATACAGTTAAATGCTTTTCTAGCAAGACTAGCTTTTATGAGTAAAAAATTTAAAACATAGATACGGTTATCTACATGTCTACACTAGATAGAAGAATCCCGTGGATAATAAAGTATAGACCTAGGAGAATAGATGATGTTGTTAACCAGGATAATGCGAAAACACAGTTTATTCAATGGATTAAAACATGGATTGAAAAAAGAATTCCTGATAAAAAAGCCGCACTACTGTATGGACCAGCTGGTTGTGGTAAAACAAGTCTAGTGGAAGCAGTTGCTAACGAATATAGAATAGAGCTTGTAGAAATGAATGCTAGTGATTTCAGACGTAGAGAAGATATTGAGAGAATAGCTAGCGTAGCTGCTAGAATTAGCAGTTTATTCACAAAGATGAAGATCATTCTACTAGATGAAGTAGATGGTATTAATCCTAGACTAGATTTTGGAGCAGTAGATGCTATATTAGATCTAATCGATAAATCCAGATATCCAGTTGTAATGACAGCAAACGATCCATGGAGTCAGTCACTTAAACCTTTAAGAGATGTTTCACTAATGATTGGCTTCAAGAGATTGAGTGAGAAAGACGTTGTGATTGCTCTTAAGAAAATATGTCAATCTGAGAAAATAACGTGTGAAGACAGTGCTCTAAACGAACTAGCTAAAAGAAGTGAAGGTGATTTAAGAAGCGCTATAAACGATTTACAGAGTATTGCTGAAGGCTATGGTAAAGTGGTTTTAGATTCGGTTAAAACATTATCTGCTTATAGAGATAGAGAATATGCTCCGTTCGAAGCACTTCTCAAAATGTTTAACGCTAAATATATTTTTCAAGCTAAACAATATGTTACACAAACGAATATAGATCACGATACGATGATTATCTGGATTAATGAACACATACCTACGTATTACGAAGATGTCGAAGAGATTAGTAGAGCATATGATGCTTTAAGTAGAGCCGATGTTTATAGAGGTAGAATTATTAAAAGTGGTTCATGGGATTTACTCTCATATGTTATTGAATTAATGGGTGCTGGAGTGGCTTTTGCTAGAAAAACATATAAATACAAATGGAAGGGTTTTAAATCACCAGCTAGATTACAATTACTAGCTCAAACTAAGAAAACTAGAGAGGTTTTAAACGAATTATCATCTCTATTAGCTAGAAGACTACTAACTAGTACAACTACCGTTAAGAGAGAAGTAGTGCCTTACTTAAGAGTAATATTCATGAATAATCCAGAGAAAGCAAGTAGAATAGCTGTTACATATGGTTTAAACGAAGAAATGATTAAACTACTAGCTGGCCCCCGTGCTAGTGATGTTTTAAATTATGTTAGTAAAATAAGTAAATCTAAGAGAATATAGAGTCTTTCTAAGTCTGAGTCTTTCTAAGTCTAAATAATCTAAGTCTACCATATCTCCTCTCTTCTACAAAACCTTGTTCAACCAGTTCACTCAAATATTTAGCCACTGATCTAAAGCTATAGCCAGATAGTTTAGATATTCTCGTAATATTTAATTCACCATATTTCTCAAGAATCTCAACTATGATTCTCCTAGGATCTACTTTTACATCACTCATTTCTCACCAACTCTCAATTTCTTATAGACTAGATCTTCAACATATTTTTCGAGAGTATCTAGTGGACCATAGTGTATTCCAATAAGTGTAGTTCTACCACGTTGACCCTTCCCACTTGTTCTAGCATCTATAACTCCAGCTTTCTTAAGATTCATTATATACTCGTATATTTGTGTATGTCTTCTCGGCACTTCACCTACAAGTTCACACACTATGCTATACTCTCTCTCAACTTCACCCATTTTAACAAATGGTTTACCTGTTTTACGCAATAGTCTAATAGTAGCCCATAGTATTAGTAATTCATGTAGTGGACTATACATTATTGCTTCAGATATAGCTACTACTTCTCTTGATAAAGTCGATATAACTTGTCTAACATGTTCTAACTCTATCCTACTACAACCCTGTCTCTCAGCGAGATCTCCAGCACGCATCAGTATTTCTAGAGCGTTTCTAGCATTACCCGTACCACCTTTATCATATCCTTCATATGATGCTATAAATTTCAAAACCTCGTCGTCAACAACGTTTTCATAAAAAGCTTGTTCAGCACGATATTTTAGAATAGTATATAATTGTTCTGAATCATATTGATTTAACTTAATCATATGTCTGAGTAAGTAACTTTCAGTAGATGGATCTAGGTATGATAACATTGAAGTATTCAGTGATATGAATATAAAGTTCAATCTCCTAACACTAGTTTCAACATCATCATATGTTCTAACAATAAAGTATACTGCATCACTACCAGCAATATTAGCGAAATAATGGAATTCATCTAATGTTATAATTGCATATAGATCGTTCTCTTCGAGATAATTTAGTATAGTATCATATATTTCTTTATAAGACAATCCACGTGAAGGAATAAGTATATCGAGCTGTTTAGCAATATCAAATACAACGTTATACAACGTTCTATTTCTATGACAATTAACGTGGACATATTTAACATTAATATTCCTCGAAGAAACATATCTCGTAAAATCTCTTCCAAAAACACGAGCTAACACGGTTTTACCAGTACCCACAGAACCTACAATCAACACTCTCTGAGATATAGAACCAGGCGATGAAACGAGATGTCTAAACAATGAAGCTAATTGCTTCAACTCTTCTTCACGATGCGGTAGTTTATCGGGTATATGCTCTGGTGCTAGACTCTCACGGCTTTTGAAAATACTTGGTTTACTCAATTCTCTCTCAATAATATCCCATGTTCCAATACTATCATCTTTATGAGACAACCCTTACACCTTACTTTCACTCAACTACTATTATTTAAAAAAGATACTTTTATAAAACGTTGGGTTTAACAATAACCTCTACCCATATATATGTCGTTATCAATTACTTCAACGTATATACAAGTATTCGAATATTTATCGTGATAAACACTTTTCTCGGCAAGAAACTCTATTAGTTTCTTCCAGACAATTCTACTTAATCCTCTCCTACCTCTAATTCTAAGTTTTAACTTAATTCTCTCGCCTTCGTAAACAAGATTCTTAACTTGCGAAAAGAAATCTATATTGAATAAACCATGTATATCTATCGGTATAATATTCTGTACAAAACCGTATTCTTTTTTCAAAACTATTTCATAAATAGATCGAGAATCTAGTCTAGAATATACTATGATCAAACCTGGATACTTTGTTTTAACAATTTTTAAACCAGGATCTATGGGGAAAATAACATTACCAATCTCTTCAATACACCATTCTTCACTACTAACTCTACAAGTAACGATCAATACTGGTTTTAACAACTATAAAACCCATAATATTTATTCATAAGTAATTGTTAAAACACGTCATAAATCAACATATCTAACACTAATCTAACTAGAGAAATTAAATTAAATACTCTTGAATAAACTATTTAAAACTCGAAAAACTTTATCCAGTTTTCCTAGATAGATTGATAGTAAAGGTGTAAAATAATGTCTAGTAAGAAGAAGAGAGAAGAAATAACTCTACCTGTTGAAATATCTAGAGAACTCTACGATAAGTTTAGAAAAGATATTGGAAAGAAAACGTTTAAATTCATAACACCATACATGCTTGCTCTACAATATAGTATTAAAATAAGTACTGCTAGAAAACTATTGAAAATAGCTAATAAACAAGGATTGATAAAACTATATAGTGGAGGTAGAAGAACACCAATATATATAATTGAATAAATCCGCTGAAATATATTTAAACAAAGTTTATTCAAAATAATAAAATAGGCGGCGGTCGTCTAGCCTGGACTAGGACGCCGGCCCTCCAAGCCGGAGATCCCGGGTTCAAATCCCGGCCGCCGCATCTTTCCATTTTCTTCAGCTATAAATAAAGTTGCTAAATAATGGAAAGTAATAGAACTATATTAAATAAAAATGGTTTTTAAAATTTGTTTAACGAATCGATCTATTATAGGTTAAAATCATTGTTAATAATACACATAATTCCATATCCTAGTTTCATTCAGGTTTTTAGAAAATCATTTCCTACTCTAATGGATTTTGTAAATCCCGGATTTTATTTCGAAAAGATATTGAGAAGACATGCATTTAGATCGCTTGAAGAACTAATTAAGACGCCTCGCGCGACTGTTTTGGTTTTCATATTGGTTTATAAGGGTTGATACTTTTTGGAAGTATTGTTCAAGTACGCCAAGATGTGGGGTTTCCCCGCAGTCATGAATTCGAGCTAGATGAAGGGTTACCTCTAACGGGTTGAGACCGATGAAATGAGCCGTTGAAAGGCGCTCAGAGGTCCATGAAACTAAGGATTGATATCAAACAACATTAACCAACATTAAACCCAAACCCTATGTTTTGGATTAACTATGTATAAAGAATATAGAACTATATATATCTAAGAGATTTAAAAAATTAAGTGTTGAGACAAATCAAGCATTGAAGTATCTTTAAAGAAAGAGGACGAATTCTTTTTATTAATAAAGTATCAATAAATTACATTTATTTCTCTAAAACATTTTTTATCGTAGCTAAGTATTTTTCAGCAAGAATTCTGTAATCTAAAGTTTTAGATATTTTTTCAACATTGGATTGTATTTTACTATAGATTTCTTTATTGACAATAACTTCTTCAATAGCATAACATATTTTACTGATTGATTCTACTGCATAAATATTCTCACAATGTTTTAATCCATTTATTGTTTTAAGAGCATTATGTGTAGTTATAACTGGTGTTTTTAAAGCTAGTGCTTCAACTAGTTTAATCGGAACCCCTGTTCCATGATGTGGTGTTAGCGAAACATATGAATTACTTATTAAACCATAAAGTTCATCACTAGGAAGTATACCGGTTACTACAGTGTTTTCTAAACCCATTTTCTCAACATACTTAGTAGCAATATTCGATATACTACCACTAATAACTAGTTTGTAACCATGTTTTTTCAAAATACTGTTACATTTTAAAATGTTTTTAAGAAAATCAATGTTTGGTTTATGTGGTGAAGCGACGTATATGAAGAATTTGTTTTTAATCAAACCATGTTTTAACAAATACTTGTCTGAATCAACCGGTTTTTCCACAATAACTATTGGAGGTATATAGTTCACGTTAGTTAAACCATAATGTTCTTTGACATATATTGTATCGTAACTAGATATTGTTATAATTCTACTAGCTGTAGCTAAAGCTTTTCTCTCAACTTTACTGATAAACTTATGTGAAAAACTACTTAATACTCTAGATAAACTACTCACATACTCTGATTCAATATTATGTGTTCTAATAATTAATGGACTTGAATATTTCTTAGATAATGATTGAGCGAGAGCTGATGGATATATTGTTTCAGAAATAATGATATCTGGTTTACCGAAATCACTAGTTACAATCTTATCAACATTGTTTACTATCGAGTCAGCAGAATAGTTTTTAAGTAAATTCAATAAATGCATGAAAAACAATTCATTACCACTAATTCTCAGCAATAGCCTCGTAGTAGATAGTTTCATAAAAACAAGTTTGGGTTCCAAGATTTCTCTATAAATCACATTGTCTATTTTAATAATACGATTACTTCTAGGATTAATAGACAATATATAAGTGTCTACACCTAGTTTAGATAATGCTATATATGTATCTAGAATTAACTTGGAATACCCGTATAGAGGTGGATATATCGGTCTGTGTAATATCACAAGTGTTTTAATAGAATTCATTACAAAATCCTCAATAGTTTTAAACTAATTTGCTTTATCTAATAGCTTAGATATTAATTTAGCGAAATCTCTAGCTATAACTCTACGGTCATACCTACTAGCTGTAGATGTACATTTACCAAAGTATTCTTTATGTTTAGATACTAGTTCATATACTTTATTCAAAATAGCATCGCTACTCTGTTTATCAATATAGTATCCTACTTCGTGTTTAGATATAAATTCTTGAACAGCAGAGTTCGGTGGACCATATGCTAGAACTGGAAGACCCGCTCCTAGGTATTCATATATTTTCACAGGTATTGTGTACAAGTACTCGGGATTGTCTATAAACGGTCTTCCTGAAACACCTACTCTAGTTCTACACAAGTATTTAGATAATCCATTATACGGTATTGAACCAGTATATTCTATATTAATTCTAATACTTTGTTTTTCAATCAATTTCTTCATTCTATCTAAATACTTACCACTCCCTACTACTAGGAGTTTAAAATCAGTATTTTTAATAGCATCTACTAGTACTTCAATAGCATGATATGGATTACTGAAATCAGCGAGGTAAACGAGATCGTATTCTTTATTTTCAAAACCACTACATTTTATCACACAAGTATCTACACCATTGGGAATCGTATATATTTCTCTAGCATCAATTTTCTTCCTATAATACTGAAGCATTTGATCAGTAGTTACTGTTAATAAACTAGCATATTTAAGAGCCCTATAGTATTTTCCAATAATTCTATTAATCAATACTCTAGAGAGCTTGAAACTTCTTATTGCTCTAACATATTCTTCCCAAATATCTCGAATATCTACAACAAGTGGTTTACCCTGTTTCACAGCTATTTCATAACCTATAATAGCGTTAAGAACCGGTGGAACAGTTGTTATCACTAGATCTACGTCTTCTCCTAATTTCAATAATCTACTATAAAACAAATTTATTGATAACAAGTAATTAACATATTTATGTAAACCTTTAGTCTCAACTTCATGTTTTAAAACAATAATAGAAGATTCTTCAAGAGCATTGATAAAATACTTAACTCTAATATATTCAGCAGAATACTCCTTCCTCTTAGTATATATGAATAATATTTTACTCACTAAATCACCAACAACACTTAATCCCTATCAATCAATGCATATAAAACATAGTTTAAACAAATATGAATAAACCCGGGAATAATATTTAACTAATCACTTCACCAAGTAAAACTATTACTTCAACGAATCAAGTTGTTTAAAATACTTTCCTAATTCAACTTTCTACTTTATAGCCTTATTTTAGGGTGTTTTTATTGTTGTCTAAAACTAACTATTGTTCGAATAAGTTAAATAATTGTTATTGAAAGAAAACTATTCTCCAGTGATTTCATAAACAAATTTATTAAATTACTAACATGTGTTTTGAAATCTCGTTCTACAGGTATTTAGTAAGTTATTGTTTTAAGATAATATATAGTATCGGTAATACTATTGTTAAGAAAATTATTGTTAACAACGATACTGTTAAAGCTACTAATTGTGAATCCCAATTATATTTCTGTGCTACAACTATATTTAAAACAGCTGGAGGCATCATCGAAACCACTATTAACTGCAAGGAATCTTCACTATCGAAGCCGGCTAATAGCGATGTTAAGAAAGATAGTAGAGGAGCTAACACATATCTAGCGAAACCTGTGAATAGTATTATACGTATGTATTCTATAAAACTACTCTCTATTCTTAGAGGTATTCTCATACCCATTGTGTAGACAGCAATATAGCTTAGTAAAGGTGTTGTCCACCATAAGTATGTTCTAAAAATAGATGTTATTTCATTAGATAAAGTATAGTGAAAAATCAACCCAGTTGTAAAACCATATAATGGAGTTAATTGAAGAAATGATTTCGTAGATAATTTCTTCAATACAATAAGATCCGGGACTATAAAGTTCAATGCAACTGTTAATGCACCTATTAAAGCAGCTATTCTTATATTTCCAAACAACAATAGACTTATAGGAAATCCTAGAAAAACACTATTTGGAAAAGTTGATTGAATAAAGACTACATTTTTGATATCATTACTACATACTAGAGTCGTTAAATAATACGTTATAAACATAAAGAGTAAAAAGTTAATTAATATAATTAAATCTATTCGTAATAAACCTCTACTAGAGAAAACTATGAATAGAGATAGTGGAGCTAATATATTATAAATTGTGAAAACAAGTTTTCTCAATAATATTTCATAAAAATTACTTAAACTGAAATATTTCACGAGAATTATTCTAGTTAAATAACCTAATAGTATCAATATTGTAAATACAATAAGTTCTATCAAACAAAACACCTGTATTAACTAGTAGAGTAGAAATTAATGGATAAATCTATTAAATATAACGTTGAATCATAGTAGAAATAATTTCGGAACGATTAAGGAAACGATCAGTACTTACTGTGAACAATACAGTGTATTCTTAATCGACCCGTTTAATAAGATCGTTAATTTACTAAATCCTTTTTCAATAAATATATGAATAAATTATTTTAATCAAATTTATATCAAATTGATTTACTATAGAAATCGAATAAATGAGAGTTGAATAATTGTGAGTAATGAGATTTGAAGATGAAACATAGGGATTTCGGTTGAAGAATTTGATAAAATACATTGAGATAAATTTAATAAAATTGCTAGTTATAACTCTTAATACTATAGATAGTTTGAATTCAACACTATTTTATTTAAATAAATTTATTTACTTAATTTTAATTAATTCATTTCTTATGGGGTTGATTAAATGTCTTTACTTGAAAATATTTTTATGAACGCTGTATTGATTCTTATGCCTATTTATTTAACATCGTTTGTAATATATGTTATCAGAGCTGTTAAAGGACCAACTATTTCCGATGTTGTCTTAGCTATTGATTGTCTTTCATATGATCTTGCTGTATTCCTAGCAGTTCTTTCAATATATTTTAAATCAGTTTTTTTAGTATCGTCAGCTATAATGCTAGCATTATGGGCTTACCTACTAGATATTTATATCGCTAAACACCTCGTATCTAAAGAGGTGGGAGCTTGATAGATTTAATAGTTTTCTCAATAGGATTAACACTACTCACTATTGGAACAATATTTGATTTAATAGGATCAATAGGTTTGCTAAAATTTCCAAACTTTTACATTAGATTACATGCAGCAACAATAGGTGCTATTGGTGGAGCTGTGGTACCATTAATAGGTTTAGCTCTCATAGCGTTAAGTCTGGGTCCAGATGTATTACCAAACAACTACGCTATATCCGGTGCTTGTTTTGTAACAGCACTGCTTATACTCATTGTTGCACCAACTGGTAGTCATGCTCTAGCTTATGCAACACATAAAGCTAGAGTTGTTGAATGGAATCCTGTATGTGATCATTTGAAGGAGGATGAAGTAAAGTGATTATACTACATTTAATAATGTTACTGGTTTCAAGCATACTTGGATTATTCTTCGCATACATGGCTATTACTGAGAAAGATTTACTCAAAGCCATAGGTTTCTCGGCTGGTCAAAGTGTTGCCTACTCACTAATATTCTACATATTAATGGCTCCGGATGTTCTACTAGCATATATAGCTGTAAGCGTAGGAGTATATACGGCTTTACTAGTTTTCACTGTTAGTAAAACAACTAGATATGAGGAGGATTAACTTGATCTCGCTCAGAATACTAGTGTTTCTAATAATGTTTTCATCAATAATATTTAGTTCAATAATTCTGACGATACTAGATATTTTTCCACCACAGAAAGATGTTAGACCATTAGGTAAATACTATTTAAACTATAGTTACTTTGAACATGGAAATATAACACGTACAGCTAAGAGTCCTGAAGCAGTAACAGCTATTGTATGGGATTACCGTGGATTAGATACATTGTTTGAAACAACAGTATTCTTTCTAGCAGTTATGGGTGGGTTAACTCTGTTTAGAGTAGAGAAAGCTGATTTATCAAAAACTAGGATTAAATACATTGGTATGACTATGATAGTTAAACAAGCAACGAAAATACTAGCAGTACTGATTATAGCTGTGTCTGCCAGCATAGCATTACATGGTCATCTAACACCAGGCGGTGGATTTCAGGGAGGAACAGCGTTGGCTATAGCACCGCTTCTCGTATTAGCTGCTTATTCTAAATATATTCTGGAAGAACATGGTTTAACTTATTTAAAAGCTATTTTAATCAGATCAATCTCTCTGTCAATGATATGGATTGTTGTATTAATGCCAGCTTTAAACGGTTACAATTTAATGCAGAATCAACCATTTTATCCAGGTGAAATATTCAATCAATTAATCAGCGGTAGTTTATTCTTCTATAATCTATTAGAATACTTAGCTATAGGAATGGGGTTTACAGCAGTATTCCTCTACTTATCAATACCTGAGAAAATTTATCTCGAAGAACTTAGGAGTATAGAGAGTGAGAAGGGTTGATCGAGAGATTTATATGGAGTATGGTTTTAATGAATATTACAATGGTTTTGATATTAAGCATATACGGTATTGTTAGAAAACCAAATCTTGTTAAAAAACTAATAGCTTTAACAATTCTAGGAGATACTGCTAACATGTTCGTCATATTCATTGGTTACCGGTTAATATACCCGGTTATCCCACCTGTTTTACCTATTATTGATCAAAACAGATTAATTGAATTCTTAGAACAAGCTGTTGACCCGCTTCCTCAAGCTCTAGTTCTAACGGCTGTCGTTATAGGTCTTGCAGTCAACTGTCTCATAGCTTTCGCTATTATACAAATGTATAGATTGTACGGTACAGTGGATGTTCGGAAAATATTTGAAAAAGTCTTTCCAGAAGAGAGGGTTTAGATATGAAGTTCTCTGTTTCAGTTTTCCTACTCGTTTTCGTAATATACATATTATTCAGTGGTTCAATCAGTTTATATGATTTAATCACTGGTTTAATGGTTTCAATCATATCTAGTATATTGACTGGAAAATATTTAGTGAAAAATGAAGCTAAAACACTGAATCCCAGAAGATGGTTAATGGCTATTATATTTTTCTTAAAATACATGACTATTATAGAAGCTAAAGCACACTGGGATGTCGTTAAAATACTTTTCAAAGGTAACTATAAACCAGGTATAGTTAGAATACCTATTGGTGTTAGAACGAATTATGCTAAACTATTAGTATCAAGTTCTATAACAAACACACCTGGAACTGTCGTAGTAGATATTAGTGATAAATATCTATACGTAAACTGGATTAATGTAGTAACCGAGGAACCTGAAGAAGCTCGTAAACATATTTCATTAGAATTCGAGAAATATGCTGAGAAAATATTTGATTAGGTGAATGAATTTGATCGAAAACACTCTTATAGGTTTAATTCCTTTAACAACATTGATATTCTCTTTCACAATGCCCATACTACATTATGTTGTAAAAGGCAGTAGAAGAGTTATTGAATTAACATCATTGATTGCTTCGCTAATACCTTTAATAATGAGTATTGAACTAGTCAAACTAGCATTCAGTACAGATGAAATTATCGTTTATAGATTTGGAGGATGGCCTCCACCAGTAGGCATAGTATATATGCTTGATAAACTGAATTCACTATTAGTATTCACCACTACATTTCTAATGTTCTTGATAACAATATATAGTAACAAGTATTTAGCTGAGGATAAGAGTCTAGCATGGTACTATACATTGTATTTCGGTTTAGAAACAGGTTTACTAGGCGTTCTATTAACGGGAGATGTATTCAATTTATTCGTAATGATCGAGGTTACGAGTGTAGCATCATATTCACTAGTAATGTTCTATAGACATAGAGGAGATTCTATAGCTTCTGGTTTAAAATACGCTTTCATAGGCTCACTTGGTACAACTATTTATTTCTTCGCACTAGGATTGATCTACGCTACATTCGGTACGTTCAATTACTTCGACCTTACAGCTAAAACTCATGGATATACTTATCCATATAGTGGTCAACCAATAGGAGATGTTTTGTTTACAACAGGCATTGTATTAGTATTGATAACATGGACTTTCACTATAAAAGCAGGTGTTTTTCCAAACCATTTCTGGCTCCCCGACGCTCATCCAGCAGCACCAACTCCAATATCAGCAATACTTAGTGGTTTAGTTGTAAATGTCGGTGCATATGCTATGTTTAGATACATTTATACGATATATGGAGGAAATCTATTAAACATCGAGTTGAATAATATTGTTAATATCGTATCGAATATTTTGTTAAACATAGGTTTGATATCAGCAATAATTGGTTCAATTCTCATGAATTTCCAGAGAGATGTTAAGAGAATCATTGCTTACTCAACAGTTATGCATCTTGGTTACTTATTCATGTGTATAGGTGCTAGAAACAATTATGGTATAGAATCATTTATACTACATATAATAAATCATTCGATCGCTAAAGCAACATTATTTCTATCAACCGGTGTATTTATATACACAACCGGATCGAGATTATTAGAAAAACTAGGTGGTTTAGCTTCAAAACATATATTAGCGACTCTAGCTACGATACTTTCAGCTTTAAACTTAGCTGGAATACCTCCACTACCCATATTTTACAGCAAACTACTATTATTCTACGCTACTTTCGATATCAGTATCGCTTATGGAATAAAGATTATTCTAACAAGTGCTATTGCTTTAATAGCATATGTTAAAATAATATATACATTGATATTTGGAAGAATATATGTAACTGATTTAAAGAAAACACCATTAGCTATGAATATAACACTACTCTCCTTATTAATAGTGATGATTTTAATAACCTTTGGAATAAACATTATTATAGCGGACTTTATTGAAAAAACAGCGTTACAGATAAGTAGTATTGAAAACTACATGCTTAAACCATAAAAATTAGTTCAACGTAATCACCAGTTTTCAACCCAAGTTTCTCGCGTAGATTAAACTCGCTGATAACTTCTAAAATATTCCACGAGTAATGAGTTCTCCATGGTTTTAGAACAAATACATCGATTTTATTATTAAGCAATGCTTTAAATACATATAGATTACACAGATCATTGGATGGAGGGGGGATAATCAATGCTTTATCTAGTGGTAGAATTCTTTTAGTATTGAAACCGAAATCTAAATTCAATGTACCAGGATAGGGTTCTAATCCGAGATATTTTCTAAATACATCTCTATACATTTCAACATATTTATGTCCAACACCTAGTCCTGAAAAAATAACTCCACATAGACGAAAACGTTTTTGTAAAAAATAGTGGTTAGACATATTCTACAACAAAAAGATTTATTTTAAACCAACGATTGAATCTAGTACGTTGATAGTTTCTCTTAAACCAAGTTTTTCAAGAGTTTCTCTACGAGGTACTCCTCTTTCATCCCATCCACGTAGCTGATAATACATGTCTAGCATTTCATTATATTTATTGATATCTAATTTAGCACCAGCATACGGTCCTTTAGTCAATGGATGTTTAAACCACCTCATAGGTGGATAATCCATCTCTCTACTCCAGTAACCGTATTCTCTTATCCAGAAAGCTCTGATCAAAGTATAAATTCTATTTGCAACTTCATATATTTTATCAAAATTCCATTCAAAACCAGTTGCTAATGATAATAATTTAGGATAATAGTTTAGATCAAGTCCTACTTCAACCCAGGGTAATCTACATGTCGTCAATGATTCAAACATACCTCCACGTATATTCTGTAGATAAACAAGTTTCTCAACCTTATCTCTACTGTATGATAATCTATCAACTTTTACTTCATAACTAATAATCCAAGCATCTTTATGATGAGCTCCTATTGGCGAAGTTCCGTATGCTAAAGCCATGGCTGGTGCGGCGTGGCAATCGTAAGCAGATACTTCAAGTCCTTTAACATGTATTGCGAAATCAACAGAATCTCCTCTTAGCCACCTAGACATTCTCATAACACCTTCAGCTACGAATGAACCGAGTCCTCTACGATAAGCTGTATCATAAGCTAGTTCTTTAACAATCTTGTGATCACCCCATTCTACTCTCTCTTTAACATACCCTCTTTCAGAAGCCTCCATTAAGAAACCAATAGCGTTTCCAAAACTTATCGTATCCATACCCATTTGATCACAGATTTTATTAATTTCAGCAACTCTCCTCAGATCTGTTAACAATATATTACTACCGAGCATTGCTACGTTTTCATAATCAAGCTCACTTTCTTCACCACCTATATCTAGTATAACATTACCACACATCATGTTACAATAAGGACACCCTCTTCTCTTAACTTTAAGTTTCTCCATTAAATCACCACTAATTGTTTCATAATAATCCCACATCCCCTCGCGGAAATTCATAGTAGGTAAAACAGAGTTTTGTTGACTCCACACTATAGTAGCCATAGTACCTTGTCTAATCCAGAAATCATAGTTTTCTTTACTAAGTATATCTCTATAAGCTTCTTCAACAACCTTCCTATATTCATCTGGTTTAGCTAATTTAACTTCTCGAGTACCTCTTACAACGATTGCTTTAAGCTTCTTAGAACCCATAACAGCTCCAATACCGGGTCTACCTCCACTCCTACCTTTCATCGAAACTACTGTAGCGTATCTAACCATGTTTTCACCAGCAGGACCGATTAAGAGCGTTCCAATATTCCTACCATGCTCTCTAATAAGTCTATCTTCTGTATCAAAAGCATCTCTTCCCCACAGATCCTCTGCATCTCTAATATCGACTTTATCGTCCTCGATATAGATATAAACAGGTTTCTTAGAAACACCTTCAATAACGATAGCATCAAAACCAGTTTTTCTCAAATAAACACTTGTTAAAGTACCTATATTGCCATCACCATATCCATTAGTTAAAGGACTTTTAGATGCAACAACTAGTTTACCAGTACTCGGACCCGGTAAACCTGATAAAGGACCACTAGCTATAACTAACTTATTATATGGAGAGAGAGGATCGACGCCGGGAAGCAGTTCGTCCCATAGAATTCTAATAGCTAATCCTCGTCCACCTATGAATTCGACCAAAACATCTGGTTCAATATTGTTTACCGATACTTTACCATTAGTTAGATTTATTCTAAGAACTCTACCCCACCATCCATACATTGTAAACACCTATATTAGTTAAAAAATGATAGAAAAAATATAGATATCGTTAAAACGTGGTTGGAAATGAACGATATTAGTTATGAAAGGAGATTAGTGATTGGCATAAAGTATGCAAAGAGATTTACAGGTGATAGAATAGATTATAACGAATTATTATCAATAATTGAAATAGCTAGATGGGCTCCAAGTATAGGCAATATACAGTCATGGGAAGTGATCATTGTAGAAGACCCTATTGAGATAAAGAAACTAGCTAGACTACATCCACTTGGATACATATATGAGAAAGCAGGTGGATTATTCTTCATAGTAGTTGATCCAGAGCAGTCGCCACATTATTTAATAGATAGTGGAAGCTTAATAGCATATATAGCACTAGCTTCATCTATTAAAGGATACTCAGTTCTAATAATAGATCTTAGAGATAACCCGGTTTTTAAAACTGAATTAAATATTCCTCCATTAAAATACTTAGCTGCATTAGTTGCTGTAGGAAAAGAAGCTTCAAGTACAACTCCAAGCATTCTACCTAGAAAACCATTAGAACACATCGTATACCGTAATAAATATGGTTTAAGGTAGTAGAAATGGTCTATACTTTGTTAAACAATCTATATTATTTAAAAAACAATGGTTTAAACCATGGTTTCATATACTTTAACACAGAGAAGATAGTAGAAATCAGTGAAAAACCAAGTCCTGAATACGAATTATCTGAATTAATCATAGATTACGAACATAGAGCACTAGCATTACATGGATTCAGCATAGCTATAGATGTCTTCAAATATGTATTTAGAGAAAACTATTCTGAAGAAAAACTGAGCACATTATCGAGTGTTGAATTAGAGAAAATAGCTAGTAATGTATTATATGAACTATACATGAATGGAATAACACTACCAGTAATATATGGTCATAGAGTAGATATTGTTGAAAAAGTAGTTAAAGAAAACAATATAGAAACAGTATTTATACATAGTGGTGAATTAAGAGAATATTCTGGATTAAAATATATTTTATTAAAAAACAATAGGTTAATCTACAGAGAAAGAGATCTGGGCGAATACGGTAAAATTGTATGTAACAGTAGTTTCGTTACAAAAGACTGCGTATTCTTAGATACAACACACATGTTTTCTCAAAACACTTCGTTAATACTCTACGATATTATGAAAAACAATGGACTAAACCTCGATCAATCGTTAATCTATTTATTTAAACCATATATAGTACTTGGAATAGATAATGGTGATTTAAACAAGAATTCGAGACCCGATATAATCGTTCATGATTTTAGAAACAGTTTGAAAACAACGTCTTTTAAAACAATGAAAAACGTGTTACTAAAAACCTACACTCCAGATCAGGTCTTTGTTAAAGGAGAATTATTCTTTGATCGAGGAGAATCGCTTGTATTACAACAATACAGAGTTGTAGATTTGTTTTAAAATGAATTGAAGTATTCGAAAGATCAATTTATAAGCTAAATATTTAAAACACTTTGAAACAACCGTAGCGGATTGAATTAAGAAACCGCTGAATTAATATATTGAGTAATTGCATATTTATTAACAGTGTTTATAAAAATTTACTAGTTAAACATATAGTCTTTAGGGTTAATACTTTAAAGTAATTAATCAGGTGGTTTAATTGAGTAGTAGAATATTTATTGATACTATTAAGGAATTCTTAAAGAAAATCAGTGGTGTTAGATGGTATTTAATATACAATATCGATGAAAATAAAGTAACTATTAAATCCCCGATCATGAGTGAAGATAAGATAAGTGATTTGATTGAAATATCTAAAGCATCTAAATTATTAATCGAGAAAACCGGTAGAGTTGCTTTAATATCCTCTACTAAAGAACCGTTAGTAAACACTATCTATGTTAAATTAAATGGAGAAGGTGTTGAAATAGAGAAACTTGAAAGTAATATTCTATTAATCGGTATAGATGAGAAGCTTTTAAACACGTTATCAGAAATATTCGCGTCAGCTAGAAGAGGTGAATTGATTAAATGCAACATATGTGGTAAAGAGATTCATTTCGAAACATATACTTGCCCAAGATGTGGTAGAGTTGTGCCATTTATAGCTGAAACATGTTTATTCTGTAGATATGATTTGAGATACAAAAAATGCCCCGGTCATGGAGATGTCATAGACTATAGAGGTAGAATTGTTAAAAGACAGTATGGTGTAATATTAATCACAGCATTAATATCTGGAGCAATACTATTCTTCACAGGATTCGTATCAACAATATATAGAGAATATGGAATTCTACTATACAGTTTAGGTGGATTAATAACAGCTTTACTCATAACTATCGGAGTATTATCGTCTAAACCGAGAGTACTTTGACTCGTTTAATAAATAAATGGGCCCGGGGGGATTCGAACCCCCGACCTCCCGGTTATCAGCCGGGCGCTCCACCAAGCTGAGCTACGGGCCCTTTGTTTTCAATTTAATTCTATTATTTTCATTCGAAGTTAAATATTTTTTACTCGAATAAGTATTCGTTAGAAAAATAGTTTTGTAAATAAATGCAATACTATTACTTGTATTCGTTTAAACTAGATTACTTATTTAAAGTTTTAAAAATTATTTATTAAATAATGCGTATTTCAAAATAATCTAAGTATTGAATAAGAGCTTAAGCCGTGAATATTGTTTAAACAATGAGGTATAGTTAACGATGAGATTCCAGTATATTATTAATAGATTACTGGTTTCAATAGCTTTAATACTTATTGTCATCAACATATCTTATTATGTAAACACTAGTGTTGAAAAAATAGATTCGGAAACAATCGATGTATCATCATGTGACATCATCTATAGGAATATAGATAGAAATACTACATTCGATTTCCGTGGAATTAGTAAAACAAGAGATAGAGTTGAAAAATGGGGTTATATGGAAGGCTGTGATGAAGTATTAATATATGTGTATTTAATGATACCATTAAGAAACACCGATGATGCTATTATATTAATCCATGACTATGGTTCAAACTATCGTTCACTACTTCGGATAGCATTAGATCTAGTTTCTAGAAACTACATTGTCCTCCTTATAGATTTGCCTATATCTACACATATTCAACAAAAAGTTATCAGCAGAGATATTAGTACAAGTTGGATATACAGCTCTATATGCAATCTAGTTAAAGCAATTACTTTATTGAAAGAAAGCGGATTAAACATAACTAGTATTGGTTTAATAGGTATTGGTTTCGGAGGAATAGTTGCTTTAATAACTAGTAAATACGATAATAGAGTTAACTATACGATATCTGTCGCCGGCTTAGGTAATTTCAAACGTAGTGTTGAAAAAGGTAGTTTAATCAACTACTATATTAGTACAGTTGACGATATTAATCCTTGTCTAGACCCAATCTTTTTAATACAAGATATTGATAAGAAAACTATTATTATTCTAGGTAGACAGGATGAAGTTAATCCAATAGATATTCCGATTATAGAGAACTTGAATAGTAATCCAAATATATTTATAACTATAATACCTAATGTTAATAGATATAAAATCTTGATTGAACACAAAGATCTCGTTTACAATTACCTAGATTATATTAGAAATAATTCTCTAGTTAAAGAAGATATTGAAATATTATTCAATAGATACGAGATATTGGTAAAACCAATTTCCAGTAGTGAAACAATTGTTTTCGAGAAAACAAGCTATATAGGTTTTACGTGGAGAGAATTTGTTTTACATAAAAATACGAAGAAATTCGGTTCATATATAGTACCTTGTGAGTATATTATTTCTAATACTAGATTAAACATTATACATAGCTATTATGTAGTTAGCGGTGAAATAGGTTTTATAATAGCATTAGTGTTCTTTACTACATGGTTTATTAAGAATAAACGCTTTATTCTAAAGTATTTAAAGAATAGTAGAGTAGTGAATTACGTTTACTTAGTATCACTTATTTTAACAATATTTCATATCTACTACCCTACATTATGGTTTATAAATAGATTCCATATATCGCTATATAGTTTTGCAGAAACATATTCTATGTTAATACCGTTTTTAAGCTATTTAATATTGTTAACACCTATTGTACAAACTATAACACTTTGCTTCCTATACGGTAATGTGAAATTTAATAAAGTCTTCTATATTCTATTCGTAGGTTTACCAATATTTATACTAATTTTCACATACATATATTTAATACTTATTGGAACAAGATTATACTATACAGTATTAGGAATACCAACGTTTTCACTAATACCATTATCCACAACTACTATTCTAAACCACTATGTTACGAGTAAACCCTCATAGAAAACTCTCATCAATTAATCAGATTATCCGCTGCTAATCATCGGTTTAAGCCGGGTTAATAGCTACAATGGATCATCATTATTCAGACCGCCCGTCGTATACATCCCCGGCTATTTAAATTAATAGATTAGAGAATTATTTATCCTTACACATTATTTAACAATAAGGTGAATAATATAATGTTTATTGAAAACTCTCATATAAACAGTATTAAACGTAGATTCATAGCTCTAGTGACTGATTACGGATATAAAGATCCATATGTAGGTGTTGTTAAAAGTGTTATTAAAACTATTAATCCATATGTAGAGATAATTGATCTAACACATGATGTGAATAGACACGATGTTTTAGAAGCAGCTATTATATTACTAGTTTCAGCTAAATACTTTCCTCGAAAAACAATATTTATGTGTATTGTAGACCCTGATGTAGGTAGTGAGAGAAAAGCATTATTAATACAGACTAGAAACTATTACTTAATAGGACCAGATAATGGTTGTTTAACTCTACTAGCTCAACAAGATGGTATTGTAAAAATATTCGATATATCTAGTTCAAAATACGCGTTAGCCGAGAGATCTCATACATTTCACGGTAGAGATGTTTTCGCTCCAGTTTCAGCATATCTTTCGCTAGGAATTGAACCGGAATTACTTGGTATTCCAATATCTATTAATGAAATAAAACTACTTGATTTCAAAAAACCAATTGTTAGAAACAATATTATTGAAGCCGAAGCTATATATATTGATATCTTTGGAAACATTATGACAAATATTAGTTCTGAATTAGTTAGTGAATTAAATATCAATACTGGAGATTTGTTGAAAATAAACATAAACAACAAGATCTTTAACTGTAAATTCGTTAAATACTTTAGTCAAGTAAATCCGGGTCAATACGCTTGCTATATTAATTCATGGAATTATTTTGAAATAGCTATTAATAGAGGTAATGCAGCTAGAGAGCTTGGTGTTAATAGAGGTGATAAAGTATTGGTTGAATTTAAATAGATTTAGTTAGTTTAGTTAGCTTTAAAAAGGTGCACCTATATAATAGGAGAAGTGTACTGGTGACGCTGATGGCATGTTTTATAACACCATTGATCACTGGTTTGTTATTAAAATTAATTAAGAAATTAGTGAAACCAACTATTAAAAATGATCTAGAGATATTAGAGATAATGTTGATAACAGGTGGAATTATTTTAGCGATAGAACATGTTTGGCACGGTGAAATAGTTCCTTATCCGCCTTTTCTAACAGCAATGCAGAATCCAAGCGATATCCTGGTACTTCTTCGCGAGATAAGCGTAGTTGGTGGTTCAATGACTATTGCTACAGCAGTAACTTGGTTTTCAATAATTAGTTTAAAAGAAAAACTCAAAGAGAAAATACTTTCAACTAGAATACTTAGAGTTAAAACAAAGTAAGCTAAGTTTAAGAAATAGGTAAAGGGAGATTACATTGTATTCGATTGTTTTAATAACATTATCTATAATAACTAGTTTAATCTGGTTTAAAAATAGAGATAGTAGGCTTAGACTAGACATATTAGCATTAATAACCGGTAGTTCAGGTTTAATGTTTCTAATAGATAATATTTTCAGTTATTTAGAAGAAGGCGTTTTTATCGAAACAAGTACGGATACATTAATTTTAACAGTAATCCTCGTTCTATTTGCGATAATTCTATGGATAGCAGTTCTATTAATAAAAAGTATGAAATATTTGAAACGCTAGTTTAATCAGTACTCGAGACCCCTATCATTTTTCAAAAAACCAACCGTTCATCATCTATAGGTATTTCTAACTAAAGTTATTTAAACTAACTTAATAATTCTTTAATAATAAGTATGGAAATAAGTATATTAAACACTTTATTTTAAAATATGTGATTAAAATAATATGTACAAATGTACAAATTTAAAAATGTACTAATCTATCATATGGATTATGATTAAGGGTGATTATATAAAACCTCTATATTAGTTTTATACAATAATTTAGAGGCGGTTAAATGTCAGTAACTATATGGACAATAGATGAACTTAGAAAAATGGTTGCACTTAGTGATGAAGTTTATATTACAGCTAAAAAACTTGAGGAAAAACATGGTAGGAAAATATATGAAGGTTTAATGACTACACTAGATTTAAAAGGAAGTAGTGAAGCAGCGTCTAAGTATTTAGAAATACAGTACAGGTCTGCAACACCACTTGTTTTGATACAAGATGAAACATGGTATGTTAATAAAGATCTATTAACATATATTTTAAAAAGTATTGATTCAGCTTCACCAGTTAACGAGATTATTAAAGAAGGTGAAGTTAATCCATCTAAATATATTGGTAGAGTTAGATTAAAACTAGGTGGTGCTTGGGGAGAGATAATAGCTTTCTATATTCTGAACGATCCTTTACCTAAGATGACTAATATATTCTATTTACTACATATGGCTACTTATGTAACAACATTTACAACAGTAACTATTCCAGAAATATATACTGGTAGTGAAGAATTCTTAAAACTCATTAGCAATGTTGATGATAAACGTGGTGCATTAGAGTTTTTAACGAGATTGTTGAGAAGAAGATATATACCTGAAGATCAGTATGCTAAAGCACTCGAATCTGTAAATAAGAGACATGATTTAACATTCAGTAATCTAAGAGAAGAACTTGAGAAAAGAGAAGCTCGTTTAATAATATCTGAATATTTAACACAAGGTATACCGGGTCTTATAGCTAAGTTATCGAGCATCGTTGAACAATATAAAGATTCCCCAATACCGCGTGAATCAATATCATCAATAGTAGGCGAAATATATATTATAACAAGTAGTTTAAGAGAAGTTCTCAGCGAATACGATAAAGCATTGAAAGTATTAAACGATTTATTAACAACAAGTGGTAAAACAATAACACCTGATAGAATATCTAAAATCATTGAAGAATTGAGTAAAATGCTTTAAACAAGAACTATTCTTCAACTATTCTATAGCTACATATTTTTCTAAAAACACAATACTTACACTCCCAGCTCCATCTAGGATGATACTCGTTTCTTATAGTTGATTTAACGAGATTAGCTAGGTCAATCTCTTTTCTTTCAACTCTGTATTCTCTGAAAACAACTGGTGTTATGTAGAGTAGTATACCAGTATCTACATTCAATAGATTGAGATAGATTTGTAATTGCTCAACATGGTGTTCTAGTGGTTTATCTCTCGCATTTCTACTGCTCTTCACTTCCACGATGATTCTTTTCTCCGGGTGGTATGCGTCTACTCTTCCTTTCAAAACATATTCAACATTATCTATTTCAAACGTTTTCTCAACAGGGTATTCTGTTTGAAAACCATTATCAGCTAGATATTTCTCTACACCAATATGTATTAAATGACCGGTAACTGTGATTGGTTCGAAACTGATCGTTAACTCTGGATACAATTGTCTCAATCTGTGTTTATGGGAGCAAGATACTAGTTCGGTAACGTATATTACTCTATTGTTTCTAAGCTCTTCGAATCTAGTTAATTGTTCTCTAATATGAC
>Ga0105162_1000231_pt1 | contig 38343 bp, 41 predicted proteins | sample JNZ201metaG_FD_81532 | JGI IMG/M metagenome (GOLD analysis project Ga0105162, IMG submission 81532) | Hot spring microbial communities from Jinze hot spring, China to study Microbial Dark Matter (Phase II) - JNZ 20120812A | ecosystem: Environmental > Aquatic > Thermal springs > Hot (42-90C) >...
GGAATGGTGCCCGGATCAATAGCCCAAACCTGAGCCCAAACCTCTAATCCACTCATATAAGAAAGTGGGCTACCAGCCTCATCAACAAGCAATATGAGAACACCGCCACTATAACCCTGAGACGCGGCAACAACATAAGATACGCTATAAAACAGAACAAACAAAATTACAACTAAGCATAATAGATGCTGCCAATTAAGAGACTTCATATTCATCCAAAAATATTAAGTTTACAACTTATATATATTGATAGTCTCATAGAGAATGATTTACTCTTTTATCGCACCTAAGATTAATGTTAATAAGGCCATTCTTGTGACCAAACCATTCTCAACCTGCTGAAAGTATTTAGCGAATGGTGTTGAGTCAACTTCAACTGAAATCTCGTCTACTCTTGGGAGTGGATGGAGAATTATTAGGTCGCTTTTAGCCTTTTTCAAAACGTTTAAGTCTATTCTATATGAGCCTCTAACTTTAGCATATTCAGCTAGATCTGGAAAGCGCTCCTTTTGAATTCGTGTAACATAAAGAACATCAACTTCAGGTAAAACATCTTCAATATTTGTATATTCATAAACTTCTACACGTCCCCTAATATCCTCTAAAACTTCTTTACGCATTCTTAAAAGATCTGGTGAAACTAGGAATAACCTAACTTTATAGAGTGAAAGCGCATAAGCAAGTGAGTGAACGGTTCTACCATATCTTAAATCGCCCATTAAGGCAACTGTCAATCCGTCAATTCGCCCTTTTTCTTTAAGAATAGTGTATAAATCTAGGAGGGCCTGCGTTGGATGCTCCTCCGCGCCTGAACCAGCATTTATAACTGGCACCTTAGCATATTCAGCTGCAAAGCGGGCTGCACCCTCAGCTGGATGACGCAAAACCATCACATCAGCATATTTCTCAACAACACGAACAGTATCAGCTAGGCTCTCGCCCTTCTTAACGGATGACATCTCAGGTTCAGTGAAACCTATAACTGAGCCGCCGAGCTTATACATGGCAGTTTCAAAGCTTAACCTAGTTCTAGTACTTGGTTCAAAGAATAGCGTTGCCATAATCCGACCTTTAAGAATGTCTGAACCCTTCTTAACTAAATGCTCCATTTCACCGGCAATCCCCAATATATAATCAATTTCTTCACGGGTGAAATCCTTTATTGAAATAACATCCCTGCCAACGAAATCCGCTGCACTAACCATCTCACTGTACACCTCGAAAGGCAATAAACATCTCTATTCTTAAAAAATTTAAATTTTAGGTTGCTCCTTTAGAGATAAGCTTATATAGTTGATATCAAATTTGATATCAATGGTGATATCATGCATATGCATCATCCACCCATGCCACCTATGACGTGGAAAAATATGAAAAGGCATGTAGCATGTGTTCCTAAAGGTTTCCTAAGATTCCATGTTCTTCGGCTGTTAAAAGAAAAGCCTATGTCTGGCTCAGAGATAATGGATGCTATTGAAAAAGAAACTCATGGTTTCTGGAGACCTAGCCCAGGATCAATATATCCACTTTTAGCATGGTTACAGGATAAAGGCTATATTAAGGAGGTTCTAGGTGAAGAGGGCGGCGTAAGACGTTATACTATAACTGATCAGGGTTTAAAACTTTTGGAAGAACAGGCTAAGATTAGGGAGAAGATGTGGAAGATGGCCTTCTTTGCCCCCCGCTTTATGTGGCTTACTCCACCAATCCCGCCCGCAGAGAGAATCGGCGCAGTCCAAGAATCTTTTGAACGAGTCATTAGATCCTTTATTAACTTAAGAGAGGCTCTAGTAGAACGAGTTGATGAACAAATAATCAAGGAAGTTGCTGAAATACTTAATAGCACAGCCGAAAGGATTGAAGCATTAGCTAAGAAGATTAGAGAGGAACAACGTTAAATTCCACATAACCTCACCCTAATTTTTTAAAATTATTTAAAGTCTCTAGTGTAAAATGTCTCCGAGCTTTCCCTACTTAAGAGTATGTTCTAGGCAGCAAGAATACGCTATATGAAGTGGCGAAAATTAGTGGTGGTCAATATTATTGCTGCTGGAAGACGCTGACTTTTCATCCCAGTTTATATTCAAGTATTCAGATAACTTCACTTTCAGAATCTTTATTAATTCCGGGTCATTCCTTAAATAAATATCTGGTATATTGAGCACAACCACTTTATTTTCCGCATCAGGCTTTAGAGATACTATAATATCTTTGTGATATTCTTCCATAGCAAATATTAGGTCAGCCCATTCAATAAGATCTTCTGAGATCCTTCTTCTAGCATTAAACCACACACCAGCAGATTGAGCATCAAAGCCCCTAATATTTTTTAGTAGGGCTTCGGCAGTTGGGCTACGATCAATATTGGCTGTGCAGACAAAGAGGATGCGTTTAGGCTTGATTTCGCTGCTGCCAGTCATTTAGAATCACCGAAGCTCTATGACTTTAAATATATACTCCAAGAATATTTATCATTACCCTATTCTGCCCCTTTAGAATTGCCAACACCGTCCATTACAAAGGGCTTTCACTCAATAATTTATTTATACTTTTTGGGTTATATTCTCTCTTGGTGTGATGGATGAGTGTAAGTAATGCCTTACGTGAGATAGAGGCAATAGAAAGGCTCATTAAACCATATGAATTCTTCTCCTATGATGCAAAAAGAGTGCTGATGAGCCTTAAAGATCTAAGAGATGCTTTAAATATCATGGATAAAGAAAAAATAAAGCATAAAATTAATGAGATGTCAAATATTGAAGTTGCGGCCGCTCCATACAGGGGATACGGATTTATTGAAGAAGCCTTAGAACACGCGAAGAGACTACTTGATGAACTTAAGAAGATTGTTGGCGAATAACAACCTAAAATTGTCTCATTTAAATCAGCAAGGGATAGCTAGATAATAAGTTAAAGATCACGTGAAGTTCAAGGATTAAAATTAACTGTTTTTACTCTATGCCTTTAATCTTTTTATCAGCCAAACCATCTTTTTAGCAAAGTTTCTTATAGTTCTCAAGCCTTCTTCATCGCTCAAAACATTACCCTTCTCTATTCCAAAAGCGATATTCCAATATGTTGATCCTGGGACAATCATTCCTTGCTGCATAAAGAAGAATAGTAGTTGGGCTAGGGTAAAATTTTGACCTGCCCTTCTAGCCACAACTATTGGTCCACCAACCTTATTTTCAAAGACTCTCCCCTTTGCACCTGAAATATACCCGGCTCTATCAATTAAGGCCATTATTTGAGGTGTTGTCGATCCGAAATAGACTGGCGAGGCTAATATTATGCCGTCAGCTTTCATCATTTTATCGAAGATTTCTTGGAAATCATCCTTTATGCGGCATTCACCTGTTTTTCTGCATGATAGGCATGCATCACATGGCTTAATCTCTTTATCAGCTAATCTTATAAGCTCGGTTTTAATGTTTCCTTCAGCAATAGTCTTTAATGTCTCTGCAACAAGAATTTCGGTATTGCCGCTGATTCCTGGGCTTCCAACAATACCTATCACATAAATCATTCCAATCACCTAAAAGATTCCGTAAACATTTTCTTATTGATTAGTTTTTAGTAATTAAATGTCTCAGCTTTATCGCGCATTCCTCACAGAACTTTCGCATTTTCCTATCAGTCATACCTATATGAAGCGAAAAATACATTACGCATAACGGATTTTTACAATGCCTTAAACCTAAGGCGTGACCAAGCTCATGAACCGCCTCTTTAATAGATCTCTCCACAAAAAGCTGCTTATTCTCTTCTTCACCATAAAATTCCGGCCTGAGCCTAAAGAGTGATATTATTGCAGCTTTACCAGGACAATTGGCTTCGCCAAATATGAAATTCATTCCGGGGGAATAAATATCCACGTTAGTAACGCCTAGCACTATACATTTTTCCCCTTTATCTCTTTTAAGATTTGTGGAGTACTCCAGTATTTTATCTAAAATTATCTCCGAAATATACTGACATCTCACATCATTATATGTCTCATGGGGCAACTGTAATCTATCACCAAGAACGATACATGTTACTTTATGGAAGAAGGCTTCTTCTACACCCCTCTTAATAAATAGTAAAATCTCTTTTTCAACATCACCCACTCGAACTATGTAAATATTCATTTTTCAAACCTATATTGTGAATGTTTCTCCGGGATTCGGAGCTTTAGCCTCTAGGCCAGCTTCCTCTTTAATCCACCTGGCAAGTCTCTGACAATTTCCATTAGCTCCATGAATCGTAAATACAATAGGCTCCCCCTTTAACATTTTAATGGTCTCCTTTAGCTCTTTAGCTCCACAATGAGATGAGAAGTCGAAGAAACCTATCTTAGCCTTTATCTTACGCATCTTCCCATCTATAACACATCTGCCCGTTTCCAATAACTCTCGGCCAGGTGTTCCAGGAATCTGATATCCAACGAGGAAAATCGCATTTCTAGACTTTTTCCCAACAATTTGGATATAATAGGTTGCTGGGCCTCCCTTAAGCATTCCAGCTGGTGCCACTATGACACCAGGCTTCTTAGATATTCTCTTCCTCTCTCTCCAATCCTCAACCCAGCCGACCATATGAATGGCGTCCATGAATAATTTTGGGTCTTTAATAAATTCTTGGTGCTTCATTAGTATTCTACTAGCTTCTCTTGCCATTCCATCGATTACAACCGGGTATTCAAAGTGATGGGCTGCTAAGATGCAGATTATTTCTTGCGCCCGCCCTACGCTAAACGCTGGGATAAGAACAGTGCCGCCTGACTCTACAACATTGGTGGTTTCTTCAATGAATTTTTCCTCAAGGATTTTGCGTTCAGTATGATCCTCATCGGCATACGTGCTCTCAATTATAACAGCATCAAGTTCTCCATAGTTTAAGTCGGCACCTGGTAGAAGTTTAGTCTCTATAGTGTTAAAGTCACTTGTATAGAGTAGGCTTTTCCCCTCGTTTTCAAGCAGTACTGATGCTCCGCCGGGAAGGTGCCCAGAGTTAAGTAGTTCAAATTTTATGTCACCTATCCTAACTTCCTCCCTATAACCAACATTTATGTGGCTTCTAATCATTGAATTAAGTTCTATATACTCGAAGGGTAGATAATAACCTGATAGATGAATAAAGTCTTTTATCAGTAGACTTGTTAATTCTAAGTTTAGGCTTGTTCCATAAACTGGCTTCAATTCGCTTATATGAAATATTGGTATCGCGCCTGAATGGTCTAAATGACTATGTGTCGCTATTATTGCATCAATTTCTCTTGGTGGAATATGCATTGGAAAACCAGGAGTATGATTGAGCATAACACCATAGTCAAGTAGAATCTGTGTCTTACTGGTTTTTATGGCTATGGCGTTCCTACCAACCTCTCTTGCTCCTCCTAAAAATTTAATCTCCAACGAATCGTCCACCATTAAATACTCAGACTTCCCTCTTTTAACCCTATTAATTATTTAGCCCATAAATATTAACTTTTTCAATTTCAATAATCAGAGGAATATTGTTAATCTATATGCTTAGAGTTAAAATTTCAACTCTAATTTTACACTCGGATAATTTTTTAATGAGGAGATCCGCCAGATTCTCACTCCATGCGTTCTCCTCAAATGAAATTATTATGGTTGTGTAAGCTGTGTTGCTGACGTATTCTATAATTCTCTCAATAGTATACTCTTTAATATCGCTGTCCGGTGGATACGCATACTCATATTGATATAATGGATAAGTCTCAGAGAGTTCGATGGGTATAACCCCAAAGGGTAGCGAATAAAAGCATAGGTGAATAGAATCTAAGTCTAAATTAAACCTTTTATGTACCATAGAAGCGATTTTTTTGAGACGTTTACGCTTACGATTACTCTTTGATTCATCGTCTGGGATTAGAAGTAAGACTTTGGCCCATTTTGGTGGCGTATACCTCTCTTTCAATCTCTCAGCATAACGTATCACTTCAGGTCTTGCTAAATCAATAGAGCTAAAAAAGAATAAACCCTTTTTCTTAACGCTTGGGCTACTCACCTCAATATATTTACTATATTTATGTAATCTTTTTAGTGCTTGAAGAAGCGATGGATGACTATTGACTCTCATCTCCATATACTCCCATAATCTGCCTTCAGATATTGCCTGCTTAATTCTCCTAATTTCAGTAAAGCAGACATACAAGTTATGTTTACTAAGCTCTTTTTCCCTCTCATCATGGGGCATCTCTATAAAATCTTTTACATCACGCTTCGTGCAGATGGGACATGAGCATGGCAGATATTTAAGGTCTTCAAGGCGCATTGTTCCATACTCAGTTAAATATCGATTTTCCCTCGCGAAAATTGAGTAGGCTGCCGAATCAAAGAGATCGCATCCTAAGGCAACAATTAAAGAGAACATAAATGGGTGTCCAGCTCCAAAAAGATGAAAGGGATGATTTACTGGTATATTCATTTTGGCTGCAAAGATCATATCAACCAGCGTGGTGAACAGATATTGTTCCATAACTGGCGTGGGGCTGCCTAGAGCATATATATCGAAGGATAGTTTCCCCATTTCCATAGCTGAAGTGGCCACAAGATCAATATAACATCCTCCCTGAATGGGTCCGACCCACGCTATATCAGCCCGGCTCTTCAGTCTCTCTAGCTCTCTAGCTCTTCTTAGAGTCTCTTCAACGGTATATTTTGCATATTCTAATGAAACATTCCAGCCCGTTGGTACATCAAGAATTGTTGCAATATTAGAGCCTATATTCTCCTGATATCTTATGATTTCCTCATTGGTTACATCTATGCTTCCATAGGCAAGAATCTGATAGGCTCCTGAATCAGTCATAATAACGCCTGGAAAACCAAGTATGTTATGAATTCCTTTTTCCTCAGCCTCCTTACTAAAATGCTTTCTCGTAATATATGCATTAGTTATTAGCGCTTTACAGCCAAAGTCTTCCCATAAGATTTTTGGTGCTACAACATCCTTAACTGGATTTATAACCGGTAAGAATATTGGTGTCTCAATTATTCCATTTCTTGTCTTTAGTCTACCGATCCTTGCTAGGAGATCTCTGTCCCGAACTTCAAACTCTATCATATATGTTGTGCACCAGCCATGAAATCTTAATTATGCCAATATCCAAATATAAATGGGAAGGTGTAGGTATTGGTATGCAAAATTAAAATTTATGAGAAGCCAGATTTAAATAATCCTGTCTTAATAGAGGGTCTCCCGGGTATAGGTCTTGTCGCAAATATAGCGGTTGCCTACCTCATAAAAAAGCTAAATGCTAAAATCTTCTGTGAGATTAAATCCTCATACTTCCAAGATGTAGCTGTCACTGATGCGAATGGTTCCCTTAAGTTTCCATATAATCAGCTTTATTATTATAAGGGAAGTGAGATGGGTAAACGGGATCTTATACTCCTGTATGGTAATACTCAAGCACTTACATCCCGAGGACAGTATGAGCTTTGTGGGCGCATACTTGATATTGCGGAAGAGTTCAGTTGCAGGTTTATTATAACGCTTGGGGGCTATAGACCGGGAAGACCTACTATTAAACCAAAACTTTACTTCGCTGCCTCAGATAATGAGACAGCGAGGATTGCCAGAGATCTCGGCGCGGAAGTTCTACCTATACAGATTTTTGGCGTTGCTGGTCTCTTAGTTGGAATGTGTAGGTTGCGTGGTATTAGAGGTCTCTGTCTGCTCTCCGAAACTCATGGCGAGTATCCGGATAAAGAGGCGGCTAGCGAGCTCCTTAAGGCTCTTTCCAAAATATTAAATATTGAGATTGATTTGAGTGATTTAGTTGACCTAAGAAATTTAATAAGTGTTCTTTCACCATTTGATTTTGGGGCTTTATTCAAAGGAAGAGAGAAGAAGGATAGACCTACATGGCTAGTTTAGGATTTCCAAAATTCTCTTTTTTACAAAAATTAGAATAAATAATGATAGATGCTTTATGCTAAGTTAACGGTTTAAAGAATGATCCCCGGGTTCTTCATTCACCTCTAGTTTCCTGCACAAACTGTTGGTATACTTTCTGGACTCTTTCAGCGGCTGGACCTGTTCCTTCAACTACACCGTCCTGTGTTACCTTAATTCTGTCCATAACCCATATAAAGCCCTCTTTTTCATACAGCTTGACCATTTTCGGAAATACTCTCTCTAATCTTTCCGCTAAACCTTTAAGATCAAACGCCTTCTCAACGGATAAAATTTCAGCAACTCTACTTCCACTAATTACGATCTTCGGTATAACCTGCCCCTTTGAATCCTTAGCATCTGAGATACATAAGCTTAAGCTTCCCGGATCTATTCCAACTAATGTTCCGGTATAAGTCTTTCCATCAACGGTTATAACACTAACGTTTTTATCAATAAGCGAAGAGATCTCTATAATAAACCTTCTCTCAGCCGTTGACATGACCCTGCTCCCTAACTGTATAGTTGTCTTTTTACTTTTATTACTTATTATTTTAATTCCATTAATATTGAAAACCTTTACGCTTAATCTGTTGCTCTAGTAGGAGGATCGTGTTTGGTGGAACATCCTCATAAACAACTATGTTTGGCCCAACCCAGCTGTTACAGCCAATAGTTACACCGGGCATGAAGAGGGCGCCTACACCTGTCATAACATTATCCCCCATAATAACACCTAGCTTCACCCTACCTGTGTCAACTATTTCTCCTTTAATCCTCATTTTTACAGTTCTCTTGTCAAAACGGAGGTTAGCTGATATTGATCCAGCCCCTAAATTGCATCCCTCTCCTATTATACTATCGCCAATATATGAAAGATGCCCAACATGTACATTATTCATTAATATGCTATTCTTAATTTCACAAGCATTTCCAATCCTAACGTTCTTACCTATGCTCGTATAGGGGCGTATATGGCAGTTTGGACCGATATCGCTTCCCTCACCTATAAATACTGGCCCCTCAATGTAGGAACCTGAGCGAATTATGGTGTTTTCACCTATAAATACTGGTCCCTTAATATGGGCTCCATCCTCAATATCCCCATGGTTTTCAGGTTTAATTGATTTAAGCACGCGTGCGTTTGCATCTAATAAATCCCAAGGTCTCCCAATGTCAAGCCATCTATCACTGGGAATCTCAGCGACAGTAACTCTCTTTCCACCCTTAATAATTAGGCGGATAGAGTCCGTTATTTCCAACTCTCCTCTCTGGGACTGCTCTGTCAGCTTTATGAAATCGAAGATTTCCGTTGAAAACATGTAGATTCCCGCGTTCACTAACTCGCCTAAAGGGCTTACTAAAGATGGCTTCTCAACTATGTCAACTAGCTGTCCACTCTCTATCTTCAAAACGCCGTATTGGCTTGCCTGCTCAACTTTAACAGCAGCTAAAGTTGCGATGGAATTGGCTCTCTTATGGGCTTCGATGAGAGACTTTATTGCATCAATTGATGTAAGTAAGTCGCCGTTGATAGCTAAAAAGTCTTCATTAACATGTTTTTCAGCCGAAGATATAGCATCCGCAGTTCCAAGCAATCTTTTTTGAAATATATATTCTATCTTAACTCCATATCTGGAGCCGTCGCCAAAATATCTCTCTATCACTTCAGCCTTATAATTGACAACTACTAAAAATTCTTCTATTCCAGCGCCTTTAAGAGTCTTTATAAGGTGCTCTAAAATCGGTTTTCCTCCTATCGGTATCATATGTTTTGGGCGGGTAAAAGTTAGGGGTCTAAGCCTCTGCCCCTCACCAGCAGCTAATATAATGGCCTTCATCCTAAATTACCATTTATCCTTCACTGAGAAGATGAGGCAAATCAAGAATATAAAAATTTTATGAATTACTGTATCTTTTATTCTGTTTTGATTTTAGAAATCTTCTTAGTTAAATCTGCAATCATAAATCCAAATTTCCTGCATTCCTCTTTATCTTCCTCGCTCTCTGGCGCGCCGACTATTGCTAACCCATAATGTTTGTCCTCCGGATTCCCCTTAATTATCATACCATGTATTAATAGGGCCTTAAGTATGGAGAGTAGCGTTGTTTCAGCGCCAGTCGCTGTTCCACCAGATGTTGTAAAGGCAGCTCCAACCTTTCCATCAAGCTTGCCATGTATTTCAACACTTTTGTCGATCAAACTTTTTATCTTAGCACTCATTCCACCATAATATGTGGGTGAACCAACAATTATTCCGTCGGCACCTAACAAATCATCTAATGTTGTATCATCAGCTCTCTTAACCACACACTTTACACCATTAACCATTCTAACGCCCTCAGCAATCAAAAGAGCTGCCTTCTCAGTGTTCCCAGTCTTTGAATCATAAATTATGAGAATGTTCACCATAAGATTATCCCAGCCACATCTGAAAGATTTAGTTACGCATATAGTATATAAGCCTTTTACATACAAAGCATTACACACTTAAAAGTCTATTGTGAAAATTCAAGTTTATTTCATCTAGTAGTTATCGCCGACCCTAGAAAGGCTCACTTAATCCGCTTTAATTTTAAGGTATAAAGGGCATGTTTTCCAGTTTAGAGGTAAGCTTAAGCGTAGTATGGTCTTCTTACATATTTAAACGCTTCTGATGCTGCAACTATAGCCTGCCCAACGGCTGTTCCAATCTGTTTTATTGAGTGGGAGGTTACGTCGCCAGCCGCATATACTCCCTCAATATTAGTTCTCTGAAGCATGTCAACAATTATATAGCCCTCTTCATCAACTCTTATTCCGGATTTTTTAGCAAATTCACTATTAGGTCTTTCGCCTATACAAATAAATACTCCATCTACCGGTAGATCCGTCTCCTCCCCTCTCATGTTATTATAGAGTAGAACACTTTCAACCTTTGAACTACCTCTAATTCTCCTTACTTCAGTATTCCATAGTATTTCAACACCTTTTTCGATGAGCGACTTAACATAGATCTCTTCAGCTCTCAGCTGATTTCTTCTATGAGCTAAATAGACTTTTGAAGCTAAGTTTGCTAAATATATGGCGGAAATGGCAGCCGTATTTCCGCCTCCTACAACTAAAACTTTAAGACCCTTAAAGAATGCCCCATCACATAAAGCGCAGTAACTTACACCTCTTCCTTCAAACTCTTCTTCTCCAGGAACCCTAAGTCTCTTATGTATTGAGCCTGAGGCAATTATGATGGCCCTGGCAGTATATTCTGCTTTATCGGTCCTAACAATCTTATTAAAGTCTCTAAACTCCACTTCATTGACGCTTTCAAATTCATGAATCTCTACGCCAAATTTTAGACATTGTTCAATAATCCTTTTAGCTAACTCCTCACCGCTAATGCCCTCAGGGAAACCGGGATAATTCTCTATTAAAGGTACTAGGAGGAGTTTTCCCCCAGCCTGTCCTGCATCTAAAATTAGGGTTTTAAGCCCGCTTCTAGCGCCATATATTCCAGCGGTTAAGCCAGCTACCCCGGCCCCAATAATTATTAGGTCCCATTTTTCCACAAGTCCTCACCTTCAATCGAGATTATTCATTTATCTTCTTTGCTCATAAAGGCTATAAGTATAAGATTTTTAAATGGTTATTTTATGAGAGAAGAGGAAGGAGTCTAATCATGTTTGTTGATCGCGGAAAAAGAGGTTTTGAATTTCTAGAGCATATGGCAGACGTTTATATATCCGCTTATGGTGCAGATCTAAATGAAGCTTTTGAAAATGCTGCACTAGCAATGTTTGAAACTATGACCGATACTGCTGATGTTGAACCAAAAATTGAGGAGATAGTCGAAATTGAAGGCGAAGATAAATTTTCTCTGCTTTATAACTGGCTTGAAGACCTTTTGGTGAGGTTCGAGATCGAGAACATGTTATATTCAAAATTTGAGGTTTTAGGTATATTAAAAGAAGCGAATGGAAAGCTTAGGCTTAAAGCAAAAATCTATGGTGAACCATTCAATCCGGAGAAACATAAACAAAAAACTGGAATAAAGGCGGTGACCTATCATCGTATGGAGATTAGAGAGGAAAATGAGGGTGTCATGGTCAAATTTATACTTGACATATAATATTATTGTCTCTTTTAGCGTATTAACAAACATTAAATTTCAGGGAATTATCCTTAGTCTAATGATCGCATGATGAGGGCTGAAGAAATTAAGAATGTAGCGCAAGATCTTAGAAAAATCAGCCAAACCTATGGGGAAGTATTAAAGGTTATAAATAATTTCACGAAGGAAATGAGTTTTATGAAACGTTTAATTGTCGGATCTAAAAATAAAAATTCTTTGGGCTCAAAGATGATAACTGCTGGTTTAGCTTGCATATCTTTTCCTGAACCGTTCATATCAGATATTGCTGGTTTAATCATGGTTACAGCAGGCTCTCTAATTATCAGGGCAAGCGCCCCCACAATGAGAGATATACCCAAGGAATATAGGAAGATAGTGCTTGATCTTAAGAAAATAAATGAAAGTATATTATGACGTAACTGTTAGGCATGAACATCTATTTTTAAGTTTATAAATTATCTGGCCAGGATTGAAGTCCATTTATAATATATTGGATTGCTATCGCAGCTATCAAAAGAGCCATAACTCTTGCGATAACTATAGCACCACTTTTACCCAGTATTTTATAGATTAATTCAATATATCTCAGGATTACCCATACTATTGTAAACACAATTATTACTGAGATTACCGTTAGCAGTATTCCGAACTCCTGAAGATTTAAGATAGTAGTAGTTATTGCTCCAGGTCCGACTAGTAGTGGAACCGCTATTGGCACAACACCCACGCTTTCAGGGGTTAAGCGCTTTTCCTCCCAGCCGCCCATTATTAATATTCTAATAGCAATTATTAGTAGCAGTATCCCGCCAGCTATCATAAAACTCTCTATTGTTATTCCAAATATTCTAAGTATTTCCCTCCCAGTCATAGCAAATAATAAAAGAAGGATAAACCCGGTTACTGTGGCAACATTAAATATTTTTCTCCTCTTCTCCCCACTTATCCCCTCAGTTAAACCTATAAAGATCGGTATATTCCCGAAGGGATCAACAATTATAAATAATGATATTACACTTTTAATTAAACTAGGAATTAAGCTCGCTGGGTCTAGCATGAAATATTTTGTATTAGACCTCTATTTTAACTTACCTCAATGAATACATCTACCAAAAAATAATTTTGCTTTTATATTGTGGGTGACTCTTTCATGCCGTAAATGATGAAGGAGTATTTGTTACAAAAATATATAATATAGTGAATAAAGTATTCTAAAAATATGCAAAAGAATATATAGAGGATCATTATTTATCTCAGCAATCAAATCATTTAAGATTGGAGGTAATATCTTGCCAGAAAAAGCTGAGGAGTTACGTTCAATAGAGGAGATAAATGAGAAAATAAGACGTGGCGATGCGGTCGTATTAACGGCTGAAGAGATGATTAAAATTGTTGAGAGTAGCGGCATTGAGGTTGCAGCTAAAGAAGTGGATGTTGTAACCACTGGAACATTTGGTGCAATGTGCAGTTCTGGAGTCTTCTTAAATTTTGGGCATTCTGATCCACCCATAAAGATGACTAAGTGCTGGCTAAATGATGTCCCAGTATATAAGGGGCTTGCTGCAGTGGATGGATATTTGGGAGCAACAGCTATGAGTGAAACTAAAGGATTTGAGTATGGTGGAGGACACGTGATTGAGGATTTAGTTTCAGGTAAAGAAGTTGTTTTAAGAGCTGAATCTTACGGGACGGACTGTTATCCGAGGCGGCATATTGAAACTGTTATAACGATTGACGATTTAAATCAGGCAATACTTGTTAATCCAAGAAATTGTTATCAAAGGTATGATGCAGCTACAAATAGTTCTGATAGGATTCTATACACCTATATGGGTACGCTTCTACCTAATTATGGAAATGTAACTTTTTCAGGTGCTGGGCAATTAAACCCGTTATGTAAGGATCCAAACTATGAAACTATTGGTTTTGGAACGAGAATTTTTCTTGGTGGTGGAATAGGTTATGTGATCGGCGAGGGAACACAGCATAATCCTGAATCAGGCTTCGGTACACTTATGGTTAAAGGAGACTTAAAGCAGATGAACAGTAGATATCTCCGTGGAGCATCATTTTATCGTTATGGAACCACGCTCTATGTTGGTATAGGTATACCAATACCTATTATAAATATGATGGTTGCTAAAACGGTAGCTCTGAAAGATGAGGATATTTTCGTCAATATACGTGATTATGCTTCACCCACCAGACCTGATTTAAGACCTATTGTTAAAAGGGTTTCTTATGCTGAGCTCAGATCTGGAAAAGTCTATATAGGAGATAGGGAAATCCCATCATCACCACTATCAAGCTATAAGATGGCTAGGGAAATAGCTGAAACCCTTAAGAAGTGGATTTTAGAGGGAACATTCCTATTGACTAAACCGATTGAACCGCTTCCAAGAGTGAGGGTCTTTAAGCCATTAGAAGTTAGACGGAGGGAGCTTAGGGTTGGTGATATAATGAGCCGTAACGTGATTACGGCAAAACCTGATGACGACGTAAGGGATGTGGCTACCAAATTAATTAATAAGGGTGTGGATCATCTACCAATTATCGATGATGAGGGTAAACTAGTTGGTATAGTGACATCGTGGGATTTAGCTAAAGCAATAGCTTATGATAAAAGGAGAATTAATGAGATAATGACTAGGAGAGTTATAGCGGCATTCGAGAACGAATCTATAGATGTTGTTGCGCGTAGAATGGCTCAACATAACATTTCCGGCGTTCCTGTGGTAGATAAACTAAATCATGTAATCGGTATTTTAACAACCGATGATATATCAAAGAAAATTGTTGGAGGTAGAAGTTTATAATGAGAGTTAAACTTATCTATTCACGTGGAGTTGTTGAGAAACCAATTTTAGCCAACGTTGTACTAAAAACTGGCGTGCCAATCAATATATTGGAGGCTAAAGTGAATGCTCAAAAGGGTGAATTAATAGTTTCAATACCGGTGGCGGGAGACAAATTAAAGGAGATACTCAATTTATTTAGGGAAGCTGGGGTTGAAGTTCAAGAATTTGCTGAAACTCTACGGATAGATTGGGACAGATGTATAGCATGTGGTGCATGTATATCGCCATGCCCAACTAGAGCCCTAAGATTTAGAGATGACTGGACTCTGGAGTTTGATGAGGAAAAATGTATTGCATGTAAAGTATGCGTTATAACATGTCCAGTAAAAGCTATAGCTATACCGTGAGCAAATAATGATCCACGAGTATGGGATAATAATTGGGCACTCAAAGTTTCATATAAAAAGTGATAAAAAAGAGGCTATTTTGAAGGCAATTGAGGAATTAAAGCGACATATAGAAGATCTTTCAAGATATATAGAGGAGAACCCGCACTTTCAATACTCCTTAGAACCATTAAATGTGAATCAAAAGGCACCGTTAGTTGTCCAAAAAATGGTTGAGGCTTCTAAAATAGCTGGTGTAGGACCAATGGCTGCTGTTGCCGGCGCAATAGCTGATCTTGGGATTGAGGTATTAATAAGGATGGGCGCAAATATTGCTTTAGTTGAGAATGGCGGCGAAATTTCAGTTTATACAATTAGCGACAACATTATTGCATCAATCTCAACAAGTGAACCGAATTTAACTGGGAAAATTGGCTTCCTAATCACTAAATATGACTCACCGCTAGGCATAGGGACGAGCTCTGGGAAATCGGGTCAAACAATAAGTTTTGGAGAAGCTGATTCGGTCACAGTGATCGCGAATAATGCTGCAATAGCTGATGCAGCAGCGACATCAGTATGTAATGCCGTTACTGGATCAGATATTAAGAAATCAATATTGAAGGGCTTGGAGAAAGCCAGAGGCATAAAGGGCGTCAGAGGAGCCATAGTAGTTCGGGAGGGACATATTGGTATGATCGGTAATTTGCCAAAAATAGTTAAAGTAAGATAAAAAGCATAATATTTTAGTGCAACATTAACCCCAAAATCATCGTAGTAATGGGCCCGTGGTCTAGCTTGGACAGGACGCAGTCCATAAATTTATGGGTGTAAGCCTTCGGAAAGCCGGAAAGAAAGGTTTGATGAAAGCCTGAAATCGGGGGTTCAATTCCCCCCGGGCCCGCCATAAATTCTTATTGTGAGGATCGCTTATTTTTAATGGAATCTAGAATCTTAATTTTGGGGATAGGCTATTAGGTTATTATCTTTCTTTTAGCGAGAAGCACCATGACGATGATGTATATTGTGATTAGAATTGCTGCAAATACTATGGGTAGAATTATGTTTTCACCAGCGCCGAGAATTATTGGTATAGGTCCAATTAAAAAGATTAGGCTGAGAGATTCTTTCAGTCCGGAGACCAGGGCGGCTAAAACTAAAATTATCACCCCAATAAACATTAGTATAAAACCTAGAAGAAACATTTTCATAAATGGAATTTGAGTATACTTCAGCTCTTCGGTCTCTAGAGGAGAGATTCTCTTAAATTTTTCATAACACTCTAGACAAAGCCATGAATATGAATCTATACATTGCTCACATATAACTCGACCGCACTCCTGGCAGACATATCTCGCGCTCCTTTTATTACATAATTCACACAGTTTTATGCTCAATCATGAACCCTCCTATCTCAAAAATTGTAGCCAACCCAATATTAACATGAAAACTAATGCTACGGCTATCAGAATTATTGATAAAACGATTAGAAGCTTTACAGTTTCTTTATCTGTCCCAAAGATTATTGGTATGGGTCCTAGCATAATTAGTCCACCGCCCTTAGTCCTTCCAATTCTACGTTCTCGAATGCTTGAAAGAAACATCATCATAGCTGATATAAAGGATATCAAAATCCCTAAGATGATTAGAGCTAAGCCAATGAAAAATATTATTGGCATCTCAGGCATAGCTGGATCAACCGCCAATATAAAATGTTAATAAGCTTAGTTAAATAGGTTTTTCAAAATATCTATTAAAGCGAATTGATTTATAAGAGCACGTAATTTATACTAGAATATGAACATAACTTCGGGTTTGGGTTAAAAGACATGTCAATCGAGGATATTATTGCCAAAATACTTTCAGCTAGACCTGAGTTAACTAGGGAAGAAGTTCTTAAAATGATCAAGGATAGAGAAGAGAGTAGCGGAGGATTTTTGACACGTGAGAGTGCAGCTTTATCATTAGCTGCCGACTTAGGGGTCACAATTAAAAAATTCTTTAAGGGTGAGTTACATATTAAAGACCTAGTCTCTGGTTTAAATGATGTTACTGTATGTGGACGGGTAATAAATGTTTCCCCATTAAGAAAGTTCTTCCGTCATGATGGTAGTGAGGGTTTCAAGAGGAGTATGGATATAGCTGATGAAACTGGAGTGATTAGGGTCATTTTATGGGATGAGAAGGCTGCTTTTTTAAATGCTGAGAATCTAATAGATAGGGTGATAAGGGTATCTCATGCATCTGTGAGGCGTAAAACTGGTGGAAAATTAGAGTTAAATACTGGATTAAGAAGTAGAATCGAGATCGACCCGGAGGATTTAAGGAGTAAAGATTTCCCTCCCATAATAAACTTCACTAAGAGGATTTGTGATTTATCAAGTAAAGAGAAGGAAGCCACTGTTATTGGACTTATTGAGCAAATTCATCCAGTAACCACATTTAGGCGTCAGGATGGAAGTGAAGGTAAAGTTAGACGTATAGAGCTTTCAGATTCAACTGGTAAAGTTACACTTGTACTCTGGGATGAGAAAGCGGATAGCATTTCAGAGGGACACGAAGGGAGGTATATTATGGTGATGGGAGCAAAGACTAAGGAGCGCTTTGATGGGAAAATAGAGATTCATACAGGAAGTCGAACGAGGATAATTACGCTTAAGAAACCATCTGGTCTTAGATGAATAAATGAAAAATAAAAAATAAAAGAAATTTCTGTTTTACTCCTTCTTCACCAGCGAGATCTCTATTGTTGAGACATTTGATTTCGGTCGATCCGGGCTTGTCATCTCTTGGGTGCCAATTTCAATCTTTTCAATAGCGATGTCTTTGAGGAAGGCGCGACGCAGTAGCTCGACTACATCTACAGCTCGACTTATGGCTCTTCCTCTAGCCTTTACAACTACTTTTTTAGCGCCTGAGTTAAATGCTGTTAGGCATGCAACCACATAGTTCATTATAGGTTTCTTTCCGATCATCACTTGGCTTTCTTCGGACATAGCGCATCTCTTCTCCTTCTCTTGCGCTCTTTTAAGTCATTTTATTTTTGATAACAACTTTGATATAATATTTTCCTTTTTTCACTCATATTGATGTTAAAGAAATTGCTAGCAGAAGTCCTAAAACCACAAAAATAATGGAGCTTTCTCTAGCCTTTTTTGAGACTATGTCGGTTAAAAGGCTTAACTCATTAATTTGTCTTTCTCCAATAACTTTGACTTTGGGAATAACGGTTTTATGCCATGCTACCTCAACTTGATCCATATTTTTTAAAGCCTCAGAAACAGCATATTTAACATAGTTGATTATTTTATCATGGTTTATGACTTCGCCTATTGGATGATAGCCCCTCTTATTTAAAACTACAGCATTAACAATATGTGTATCGGTTGTAAAGACTTCACCGCAATCTATGCCAAGCTCTTCTAAACTCCAAAGAATTTTCTCACGTAAGCCAGACATCATGTTATTTCCATCAATAGTGATGTACGCTGTCCTTTGACCACTCACTTCAATAACTATTCCAGTTATGCCGCCTGGTCCCATCCCATCTCTAATGCCTAAATCTTTAGGAACAACTTTTCCAGCGCCAACTTTCACGCTGGCTCCTAAACCCTTGAGATCTCTTGCTCTTTCTAGGGCTAGACTTACAGCATCCTTTAAAGTCTTTATAGATCTCTCCATGTCAAATGGTCCATTAATGCTATTATGGGCGTCTATAGCAATTGCCCAAGAGAAGCCACCTTCCTTAGCCCTTTGTATTATGAAATCGTTCAGTTCTAGTGGTAGATCCTCAATAGTTTCCGGAGCAGTAGTTAATGTTAACAAAACGCATTCATTAAAAACTTGACAGCCGACTTTTGCTCCATCCTTCTCGATAACAAAGAAATTAGTTACTTTATCGGAGAAGACGTTTGTCTCGCTTACAGCTTTAAGCACACCCTCAAGAACCCTCTTATTCTCTACCTGAGAGACTATATCCAATTCATGCCCAGAAATACCGTGAGGAACTGAAATAATACAATTTAATTCTTTTTCCAGAAAATCCATCATTAAGCTCGGAAGCGGACTACTTCCAATATTTTTAAATGGTCCTGGGTGAAGGTTTGGGACAACAATTATTGTTTTTATCTTTCCATCTCTTTTTCCCCTAAATATGAGTAATGAAACTGTTATGTCTCGCTCTTCCCCAAGATGATCTAGTATTTCCTCAAATGGTTGCTCAAAGTTCTCAGTCCAATCGGCTAAGAATGCTCTAAATATCTTTAGTGATGGAATACCGAACTTTTCTATTCCATCTTTGTCCAAAATTCTTGTAAAGAGCCATACGCTTGAAATTGACGTTATCAAGGCTGAAATAATATAGACCACATAATATATGTTTAGTTCCTCTATTTTGACAGGGGAAATCAAAATTAGAATAATTAATGGCTGAAGAGCGCTTGAGAGAACCCTTACAATAATATTGGAAAATGATATTGATTTTATAACGAGGAAGCGAAGTGATAATGCTGCAAAGAAACCAATAGAGAAAATCTTCATAATTAAGCTTTCACCTGAACCTTGAAATACAAATATGCGTGATATTGCTGTGAAGATCACTAATAGAATATTGGAGGAGAATGAGAGGAATAGTGCTCTCCTAAAATTTAAAATAATCTCTCTTCTGAGCAATAACTTAACTATGAAGTATTCTGAGAATACTGTTACTGCAAAAATGCTGATTCCCAATAAAAGGCTGTTAATAACCCACCATAAAAATAATGTGAATGGGATATTCACTATTAGTCCGAGAAGTAGACTCTCCATGCACAAGAGCGTAATTATGCATTTGATGGACGGCAACTTAAATAGGGAGGAATAATGTTTAATTGCGAGATCAATATAGCTCTCGTGTTGCTGTATTCTCATCGCTACTTTTTTTGTGGACGCTGAATATATAATTGATGCTAAAATTTACAAAGATATTGTTTTTAGTCAGCTGTTCGTCTAAGAGTTTTTAGAGAAAGAAGAATATAATGTGGAATAATAAATTCAATATTATTAAGTAAATGGCTTATTTTTAACTCCTCTTATGTGAAAAGACTTATTTTCAAATCCACCAAATATTTAGTGAGGGATATGTCAGAGAAATCTACTTCACTAACGATTTTCCATCTGCTTGAGAAGCATTTGGGAAAGAAGCTCCATGTAATAGTAGGGTCATCCTATGGTTTTGAGGGTAAGTTAACTGCCATTTCAATTGAGCCTCCAGGCATATGGCTCTCTGATGCTGTTGCAACTGTTTTAAGATCGACTATAGCTCAGCCAATACCACAAGTAGTGAGCAGAGAAGAACGCAGCGAGATCTTTATAAACCTTAATTATGTTCAGAGAATAGAGGTTCTGCATGAACAATAATGTGGATATGATTCTTAGTTTAAGCGGAGAATTGAATAATTATGCATATCACGATAAATGCTATTGTCAATATTATCAATGTTCTAGGCTTTATCTTTATCCCTAAGCTTTCTTCCTCAAAAAATCTCAGTAACCCAGCACCTGTGGCCGGTGCGGGGGAGGTTCTTTGCCGACGTCTCTCTCTTTTACTGCTCAAGGGATTTCACCAGTATTAGATAAGAGGGCAGGCTGACTAATTAAATTTTTGTTATAATTCCAGTTTATCCTTTCCAAGCTTTCTGTCTAAACATGCTTTAATGAAACCGTAGTACTCAGGACTTGGTTTCCCCGGTCTACTCTTAAATTCCCCATGGAATTGTGATGCGAGGAAGAAGAATTTATCTGGTAGCTCCAAAATCTCCATGCGTCTGCCATCTGGACTTTTTCCGGAGAAGACAAGTCCATTCTTCTCTAGGATGTCTATATACTTGGGGCTAACCTCATATCTATGCCTATGTCTCTCATATACCTCAGTTGTTCCATATAATTTATGGGCTAGCGTTCCCTCCTTAATAACTATTTTATGGGCTCCTAAACGCATTGTTGCTCCCTTATAAACAATTTGATGTTGCTCAGGCATTAAATCTATCACTGGATTAGTTGTTTTCTCATCGATCTCCGTACTATTTGCATCCTTTAATCCACATACATTCCTACTAAACTCGACAACTGCCAATTGAAAGCCATAACAAATCCCAAGAAACGGGATATCATGCTCTCTTGCAAACTGGATTGCCATAATCTTTCCGCTTGTTCCACGCGGGCCAAAACCATAGGGAATAAATATTCCATTATATTTCTCAAGATAATTAATTTTATCAGGATCTCTTTCAAAAGTCTCCGCATCAATATAATTTATTAAAACTTTTGTGTTACACGCAGCTCCAGCATGCTTAAATGCTTCATTCATGCTCACATAGCTATCAGTTAACCCGGTGTATTTGCCAACAAGGGCTATGTTTACAGTATACCTGCAATTCTCCAGGGCTTCAACAAATCCTTTCCACCTATTTATCTCCTCCACATTGGCTCGATTCTGCATAAGTCCGAGGCGTCTACATATATAATCGCCCATCCCTTGCTCATCCAAAATCAATGGAACCTTATAAATTGTTGGAACATTATATGAGCAGAAGACTGCTTCTTTAGGTATTGTTCCAAAGAGCGAGATTTTTTCGAGAACTTCTTTAGTAATCATTTTGGCACATCTAGCGACTATTATGTCAGGCTGTATTCCTATACGACGCAGCTCATTTACGCTGTGCTGCAGCGGCTTAGTTTTCATCTCGGATGTTACATCTAATATGGGCACTAGAGCTACATGTATGTAAAGTGTATTTTCATAACCTTCCTCTAAACGCATCTGTCTTATAGCCTCTAAGAATGGTAGTCCCTCTATGTCGCCGACGGTTCCACCGCACTCTGTGAGAACAACGTCCACTTTCGATTTTTCAGCGACTGCACGTATTCTACGCTTAATCTCATCGGTTATATGCGGAATTATCTGGACGCATTTGCCGAGATAGTCCCCACGTCTCTCCCTTTCAATAACTGTTTGATATACTTGTCCGGTTGTAATATTGTTCTCTTTAGATAAATTGATATTTAAAAATCTCTCATACCAGCCTAAATCAAGATCCGTCTCACCACCATCATCCGTAACAAAGATTTCACCATGAATATAAGGGTTCATTGTTCCAGCATCAACATTTACATAGGGATCTATTTTGATCGCCGTAACTGAAAATCCTCTGAACTGAAGCATTTTACCCACTGAAGCTGTGACAATACCTTTACCTACGGAACTTAGGACTCCACCAGTGACAAAGATATACTTGACCATTTTTATTCCCTCTTATACCTTATACAAAGAAAACATAAGGCTGAAACTTACTTAAAACACTTAACGTTATGAACTTTTTAAAACGAAAAGCTTTTCTTTAATTACCTTGACTATATTTTTGGAAATCGCTTGAGGGGATTAGTATGAGGATTGGGGTCTTAACTGGAGGTGGAGATGCTCCTGGACTTAATGCCGCAATAAGGGCTATTGTGAAGAAGTGCGAAAAATATGGATTTGGGGTCCTAGGTATTAAACGTGGTTGGGGAGGACTACTTGAGGGCGACGTTATACCACTAAAATATGAAAATGTTAAGGAAATAATTGGGATGGGCGGAACAATCATCAAGACATCTAGGGTTAATCCGCTAAGACAGCCAGATGGAATAAAGAGAATAATCGAAAACTGTAAAAAGCTTGGTATAGATGCACTTATAGCGATTGGTGGGGATGACACATTAAGTGTTGCTAAGGCGCTTAGTGATGCCAGCTTTAATGTAGTTGGTATTCCGAAAACAATTGATTATGATGTTCCAGAAACTGAGCATACAATAGGCTTTGACACAGCAATTAATGAAGCTATGCATCAAATAGAGAATATTAAGGCTACGGCTGATGCGCATGAGAGGGTCTTCATAGTTGAGATTATGGGTAGACATGCTGGCTGGATCGCACTGTACTCTGGGCTGGCTGCTGGCGCTGACCTAATACTGATACCTGAGGAACCATTCAGTATAGGGGATGTAGCGAACTTTGTAAAGAAGAAGATGGAGAGTGGACAAAAGGCGCTAGTAATAGTTGTTGCTGAAGGAGCCCTAATCAAAGACTATAAGGGTCCAATAACAAAGGATGTGAGAGTTGATCAATTTGGGCATGTCTATCTTGGCGGTATAGGTGAATTTTTGGCGAAAGAGCTTGAGAAGATCTTAAGCATCGAAACTCGATATGTTGTTCCAGCCCACACGATTAGGGGTGGCTCTCCAACAGCTTTAGATCGCATAATAGCTACAAGGTATGGTTTGGCGGCAGTAGACCTAATAAAGGAAGGAAAGTTTGGTCTAATGGTTTCTTTTAAGGCTGGCAAAATAACGACTGTTCCACTTTCCGAGGCTACTGGAAGAACAAAGCAAGTTGACTTAGCATTATATGAAGAAGCTAAAGTCTTCTTTGAATAAATTTAGATAGAGAGCTCTAAGCATTAATTAATTTTGGGCTACTTTTTCGTCTCTAATTTTTCAATATAATTCATGTAGGGTCTTAAAACTTCAGGTATTATTACTGATCCATCTCTCTGTTGATAATGTTCTAAAATAGCCATCATAGTTCGACTTGTCGCTAAAGCTGTGCTATTGAGTGTATGTACGTAGCCTTTAGGAGGTCTTCCTGGTCCTTCGCGATATTTTATGTTCAGTCTTCTCGCTTGATAATCTGTACAGTTTGAGTTTGATCCTATTTCTCTAAACTTTCCATCAACCATCCAAACCTCTGTATCATATTTCTTGGCTGCAACAGTCCCTATATCGCCAGTGCAGACATTGACTACACGATAATGTAGTCCAAGCATCTGGTACATCTCTTCACAGTTTCGCTGTAGCTCCTCATGGATCTCCCATGACTGCTCTGGGAGGCAGAAGACAAACTGCTCAACCTTATTAAATTGGTGCATCCTAAAGAAACCTTTAGTATATTTCCCATGTGTTCCGACCTCTTTTCTAAAATTAGTGCTAATCCCAACGAACTTTAATGGTAATAGGCTTTTATCAAGGGTTTCATCCATGAACATTGCTGCTATCGGATGCTCGCTTGTGGCGATCAAATATAAATCTTCTCCCTCAATTTTGTACATAACTTTCTCAAAATCCTCAAGATCTACGCATCCTTCATAAGGCTTCCTATGAAGCATAAAGGGCGGCTCAATCAATATGAACCCACGTTTTCTCAGAAAGTCTATAGCAAACCTTTGTATTGCAAGATCAAGTAGAACGAGTTCCTCTTTAAAGTAGAAGAAGCCTGAACCAGCAACCTTATTGGCCCTTTCTTCATCAACTAAACCTAGGTCTTTTGCTATCTCTATGTGGCTTTTGGGCGGAAAATCAAATTTGGGTGGCGAACCCCATCGCCTTATCTCAACGTTATCATTTTCATCATGCCCATAAGGGACTGATTCATGGAGCAGGTTAGGTATCCGCATAAGTAGGTTTGTCACTCTTCGCTTGCGCTCTTCAACATCTCTTTCTAATCTCTTTATTTCATTCTGTATTCTTTCAGCTTCAATGAGAAGATGGCTTTCAGCTTCTCCCATCTTCTTTTTTTGTGCAATTACTAGGCTTAACTCATTTCTTTTCCTTCTGAGATTGTTTAACTCAGTTTGTAATGCCCGCCACTCTCTATCAACTTCTATGAATTCATCAAGTATCCTCAGTTTTTCCGGGTCATTTCTACGTTTAATATTTTCCCTAACAAAGTCTGTTTTTTCCCTTATGAGCTTAACATCGATCATTCCTTAATCCTTCCAAAGGACTAAAATTAAGATGGGATTAATATAAAACTATCTTTGTTAGGCATCAGCAAACCTTTAATATAACCGATTAAATGTCATATTATTATCTTAGGATGCTGGTGGCGCATTAAATGTCGAAGAGTGCTCGCGTTAAGGATAAGTGGCGTAGTAAAAAATGGTATACTGTTGTCGCTCCACCCTACTTTGGAAGTGTTGAAATAGGATCTATACCGGCCGATGATCCACAAAAGATTCTCGGCAGAGTTGTTGAGTCAACACTTTATGATATAACTGAGGACTTTGCCCATCAATACCTAAAAACATATTTTCAAGTAATTGGGATAGATGGGAGAAGGGCGCTAACGATATTTAAGGGGCATGAGTATTCGAGAGATTATCTTAGAAGTTTAGTTAGGAGGAAAACAACTAGAGTTGATGGAATAGTTAATGTGACAACAAAAGATGGTTATAAATTGAGGGTTGCCGCATGTGCTTTCACAACAACTAGGATAAAAACGTCTCAAGAGAGGGAAATACGTGCGATAATGAGGAAAATAATTGAAGAGAAGGCTAAAACTTTAACATTTGATCAATTTGTGCAGGAGGCTGTTCTTGGAAAAATAGCCTCAGACATATATAATGAGGCGAAAAAGATAACTCCATTACGCCATGTAGGTATAAGAAAGTCAAAGCTTCTCTCTAAACCGGAGCTTCAGGAGTTAAAAGTTGAGGAGAAGCCAGAATCCCATGCTGAAAACATTGCTATGCCAGTTAGCTCTAGTAACGAAGACAAGGAAGATGAAGAGACCTTTAATGAAGAAGATGAGCAACCTTAATGTAAGTTGCTCATAAGATTTTCTCTCTGACTAGAAATGCATAAAAAATCATCTGTTTATCTAAGGAGGAAGGTTGCTCGGGAAGCTGCGCTCCTACTTTATACGCTACAGGAGAAGGAATTTAAGCAAGCTAAAGAGAGAGCGGCAAAAAACCTTGGCTTAAGGGTTCTCCCTACAAACCTAGAAATCGCTGAGGAGCTGGATTTAATTGCCGATGAATATGAGGGTGATGAAAGGAAAAACCGTTTAGTACGTATGCGTAGGGAGGCTCTTGAAATAATGGAGATTCTTAAAGAGTTTAATCCAAGAGTCATAGGCAGCGTTTGGAGGGGAACTGTGAATAAAAATAGTGATATAGATATCGTTGTTTTCTCACAAAATAAGGATTTAGTCGTAGAATCTCTTAGTAAGAGGAATCTAAAGATAAGTGCTATAGAAGTGTCTCCGGCGGCGAAAGATGGGGGTGGTAAAACAACTCATATTTTTGTAGAATTGCCCTCTGGGGATCAAGCAGAGATAATTGTTAGAAATCAAGAGGACATTTTTAAGGAGGAGTATTGTGAAATATATGGTGATTTAAAGAGGGGCTTAAATATCGATGAATTGAGGAATATTCTTAGGGAGAATCCCTTAAAAAGGTTTATTCCAGCCAAGAAGATTTTGAAAAGCCAGTAATTTACTGGTAGTGAATTATGGGATTAAATAACAATAAATATTTTAAGCATAAAATCCCAAAATATTTTGGAGTATTTTGAGGACGAGGATGGAGAGAGTGGAAATAGATAAAGAGCAGTTTAAGAAAATGTTTCCTAATCTTGCAAGAGAAATAGAAGGTGGAGAGAATAAAATAACAATCTCATCTATAAGGTTGGATCCTCTGGAGGGAGAAAAAACGGTTTCTAAAAGATTTGACGGTTATAATCCTGACGTAATTGACTTCTTAAGGAGATGCGATAATGAACAGCAAGCTGAAGAGATAATAGCGTACTTGGAGAGGAGGGGAGAAATAAGTCAGCAGTATGCCTCAAGTCTTAGGAAACAATTAAAGGAAAAAGGTGTCAGAAGCTTCGGACCGAAAAAAGAAGAAGCGTATTACCTTAAAATGGCTGGTTATAAATAGATTAAAATTTTTCGTTGATAATGATAATTCTTAAAAGATTGGAGGATTTCATACGATCTTCCTGTTACCCAAAGATAAATAATATATGATGGGAGTTGCGGAAATTGGGGCGAAAAATAATATTTACATTAATAATTTGCTTATCTTTAATTCAGCTCTCATTGGCATATCCATCAATAAACGTTGTGAAGGCAGATAATTTCTTAGAGTTTACGGTTTCCGCGGAAGCATATCGCTACTTGAATATATCCATTAATGTTGAGAGGAAGGTTGAGTTTCTTAGTGGCGGATATATTATGATTAATGATACATTCGTACCTTTACATTCCGCGTTTGCAAACGCATCAAACTCAATAGTTCTAGATCTGATACTCATCGGTGTGCCGAGGAATTATAGTAGCAATCTAATTTATTACGTTGCCTATGATAATAAAGGATATTTGCCTATGAAATCCGCTGGGATTGATGATGTTTTCCAATGGCTAGAAATATCTTTCCCAGAGCCAATCAATGTATCCGAAAATAGAACTTATAATTTTACAGTAACATATGTTTTTTCCGGATTAATTAAAAAGACTGGTGAAAAAAATGAATTTTATGCATTATTCCCATTATATCCAGGACTAAAATGGAACGTTACTCATTGTAATGTAACAGTCATTCTTCCCCACGGCGTTTCAGTCTTACGAGCTGAATATCCACGCGATGTCTTTATTAATGAAACTACAAGTATTCTTCGAAATTCAACTAGTCCACTTAGAGCATACGCAAATCTATCTTCATGGATCAGATTCACTAGTTCAACATTTAAGTTGCTGAGTTTCTTAGGTGTAATAAGAGAGATAACGGTTGATGAGTGGGGCAAAATTACTGTAACCGAGTTTTACGAGCTGAGCGTAACTAATGTTGATAAGATAACACTTAATCTTCCAGCTGGTGCAACCAGCATATCTGTTTATGATGCCTATGGTCCATACTCGAAAACTCAAGTTGGAATCACGAACAAAAATAATAGCGTAATCGTGGATATAACATTAAGTGAGAAATTGAGTGCTAGTGAAAAGGCAAGAATATCTGTCTTCTATAGTTTGCCATCCTACATGTATCTTAATAAACGAGGATGGCAAGATTATGAGTTAAACATCGATTTAACAAAACCAGACCAATGGATTATACAGAAAATCATAACAACAATTGTTTTACCTGAAGGAGCAAGTTTTCTCCGAGAAAATCATTATACTAATATAAACTTTGAGAGGATTAATGTTCTTCAGGAAAAAGCAATTATTGAACACTATAATGTCACGAAATTTGAGAGTCTAGGCGTCCTAAAAATAAAATATCAGTATGCGCCCTTCTGGGCTTCTCTTAAACCCACAATACTTTCCGGAGCTTTAATTGGTTTAGTCAGCTTGATTATTATGCTCTCTAAGCCATTTGGCAGAGTTGAAACTGTTAAGCCAATACTTGTATCCTTTGAAACATTAAAAGAGTTTATAGAAGTATTTGAGGAAAGAGAACGCATCCTTTCAGAGATAGAATTTTTAGAGCAGCAGTCAAAAAGGGGCAAAATATCCAGAAAGCAGTATAAATTGAGGAGGAAGATGCTTGAGGAACGTCTCTCGTCGGTCCAAGGGAGACTCATTGCTCTTAAGGATGAAATAGAATCTGCTGGAGGCCGTTATGCTGACATGATGAAAAGACTGGAGATGGCAAGCGCTGATATTGAAACGGTGAAGAGAAGCATATCTGAAGTCGAGATAAGATATCATCGCGGGGAGATATCCGCTGAGACACGCCGACGTTTACTTGAGGAATATGAAAATAGAAGAAAGAGGTCGGAAAGCATAGTTGAAGAAATTCTTTTGAGGCTGAAAGAGGAGATATTATAAGGCGTTGTTTAATATTCAAATTTAGAATCTGAATTAGCCAGAAATTAAATATTTTTTAGTTTTTAGCCATATTTTGTGACGATAATAACGAAATCACCTAAAATATCGTATGGAAGCATTTATGAATATTTAGATCTATCAGACTATGAAGCAAGAATCTATGAGTTTTTAGTGAGGGAGGGTCCGTCTACAGCTAGGAGGATAAGCACACTATGTAAAGTTCCTAGAACAAAAGTTTATGAGACCCTTAAGAGGCTTATTGAGCAGGGGATGATTACCGATGTTCCAACGAATCCAAAAAAATTTATGGCTCTGCCACCAAAAGAGGTTCTTCACTATCTCTTAGAATCTCAGAGAACAATTATGAAAAGTCTTAGAATGCTGATTTCAAATCTTCAGAGAGATTATGAGAAATCTATGGCTTTAGTCAAAGCTTTTAGGGTGGAATTATGGGTCCTCGCTGAGGATGAGGAATCAAAAATTCTCTCTAATATACTGTTTCAGGCAAAAAGGAGAGTTGACATTCTAATGCCCTGGGGATTTCTCATATCATTCTATAATGTCTTTAATGGGATAATAGATGATCTAGCTAAGAGAAAGGTTAAGGTTCAATTCTATTTCACTTCCAATTCTAAAATTGACTGGAGACTATGTAATAGCATGGGCTTACATTATAAAATCATAAATATTGATATTCCATATGAAATCATCATCTTAAAAGTTGATAATGAGCGCTTCTTGATGCGCGTAGCAACAAATAATGGAGAATACTTTTCGGATGCTATGTGGATTTTATCCCAAAGCCGGATAATATGTGATCTCTTAGACAGAATGCTCTTTAAAAACACTAATGTGAGTTCGGTTCTTCTTAGGGAGGGTTCTTCCCAAGTAAAAGTTTGAGAAGCATACATTAGGAGTCTCATCAATAAAGCTTTTATCTTCACAGTAACCTTTTTAAGAATTAAATTATAGGGTGATGCCCCATGGTGAAGATAAAGGTCGACCTTGAGAAGTGTACAAGCTGTGGAACATGCGTTGATGTTTGTCCTTCAGGCGTTTATGAGATTAGGGATGGGAAGTCAGTTGCGGTCAATGTTGATGCATGCCTAGTCTGTAGAGCATGTGAAGTTCAATGCCCAAATGGTGCCATAACGGTTATTGAAGAATAGTGTGGCTGGAAGGTTCTAGAGAGACCAATATCTTGATTGAACTTTCCTAATAACCTTAATTATTTTGTCAGCTTCTTTCTGGGCTCTAACGTTTAAAGGTGGACGCTTATCTTTCACCATAATATGTGAACCAGCCATGTTAGCCACGCATGCCGCAACTATTCTTCTTAAAAACCAAAGATTGTATCCTCCTTCAAGGATAGCTACCAGTCTCCCATGGCATAATCTATGTGCTGAGGTGAGCATCGCTTGAAAGATTTTTGGATATATGTATGCGGATAGTGAGAGATCCGAAATTTTATCTCTATGATAACCATCAAAACCAGCTGAGATAAAAATGAATTGAGGCTTATAATGTTCAATTATGGGTAAAACAATTGTCTTAAAAGCTTTCCAGTAGGCGGGGTCCCCTGATTCATGAGGGAGCGGAATATTGACAGTATAACCTTTACCTTCATCTACACCAACCTCCCATATAAAGCCTGTTCCAGGAAAATCAGTTGGATCTTCATGGAGACTTATATAGAGCACACTGCTGGTATTATAGAAAATTTCCTGCGTCCCATTCCCATGATGAGCATCTATATCTAAAATTAGCACTCTATTTAAGCCCCTTTTTTCAATAAGGTATTTTGCCGCTATAGCAACATTATTAAATATACAAAATCCAAGCGAGTAATTAAATCCTGCATGATGCCCTGGTGGCCTAATTAATGCAAAAGCATTGTTATATTTCCCTGAAATAACCATTTCTGCAGCTTCTATTGCTCCGCCAGCCGCTAGCCTAGCAACCTCGAAACTCTCTTTTGAGACAAGCGTCTCGTCGCCAATAAGTCCACCCCCAGATTCGCATTTAAGCTTGACATTCTCAATATGTCCTTTATCATGAACCAGTTGCAATTCCTCTATACTGGCATATCTTGGCTCAATAACCGCGATATTATCATCCTTGAGAAGGTTAGCTTCCCTTATTCCATTCATTATTGACATTAAACGCTCTGGTCTCTCAGGATGACCGCTGCCAGTCTTATGTTCAAAATATTTACATGAATATATTATTGCCGTCTTCATTTAATCCACACAATATTTTTGAATACTTGATTAATAAAGCTCTGCATGTTTAATCCATTTTCTTTAGCAATTTTTTTGAGCGCTTGACTCACGCCAGTCCCATATTGAATAGCCTTTTTAGGTTTAAGATAAACATCTGCTGGTAAACCAATATATTCAGCAAGCCGCCTCAATATTCTCTTCCTCAGCGGGTCCTTGCTGGAAGATATTTTTAGGGTTATTGGCAGACTTAAAGCAAACGATGCTAGGTCGAAGTCTGCGTAGGGGAATCTAGCTTCCACATTATGAAATGAGCATATCTTTTCCTCGGGTTCTAGGCTGTTCTTATATAATTTGAGGGTATCATGGTAAAGAGTTTGCTCAACCAAATTAGGAGATTTGCTGTATTCTTTGAGGTATTTATGGTAGCCTGCAAAAATTTCGTCGCTTCCTTGCCCAGAAAGCATAACTCTGTAACCCATTCTAGATGATGTTTCAGCTGACCAAAATTCCGGAATACAGATAGATGCTTTAAGAGCGTTTGCCTCCTCAATCAACCATAGAACCCTCGGCAAAGTTTCTACAACATCGCTTGGAGTATATGTCTCGGCCTTAAATGGTAAGCCTATTTCCCCAGCGATTTTCTCAGCATTTTCTAAATCTCTTGAACCTTCTAACCCTACAGATATTAGGAGCGCATTTTTTACTTTCTCCCTCACTAGGGCAGCGATTATGCTGCTGTCTAATCCTCCGGAGAAAGATATTGAGACCCTCTCTAAATCAGCTATTCTATCTTCAACAGCCCTTAAGAGTAGGTTATACATCTTTTCTATGGCTTCTCTCTCATTCACATACTTTAACTCGCTTCTTTCTAGGATCTTCACTGGCTGTATTCTCATATCTTCACTAGTTATTTTAGCTAAGTTTCCAGGCGGAAAAGATTTTATGCAATCATTTTTCATGCCAAGAAGCCATAACGCTTTTCGCTCTGACGCCAGAGCATAGAACTGATCATTCTCGCAAAAATATAGTGGTATTGCACCTATAGGATCCCTTCCAACAAACAACTTATCATGATCAAGAATCATGAAGGAGAAAGAGCCTCTAACCTCTCTAATAATATTTTTAAGCGTTTCCTCAATCTCCACGCTTTGCTCTATTAAATCTATAAAGCTAGTCTTTTCATAACATGGAGAAAATATTCTTCCATCAAAAATAACTCTAAAATTTTTAACTTCAATAGGTTGCGGGATATCATTTGGAAGTCTATGGCTGAAATTGTATCCTAATACTATACTGGACTCAACTGGTAAATTATTTAGCTCACCGATATCCTTTGTAATGACGGTTATTTTGCCAGTTGATATACCATGCAAATCTGTACCTCTATGTCTGAGTGCACTGAGCATTTTAACAGCGCTTTTAACAACGTTTCTTCCATGCTTAGATACTATAGACACTAAAGCTCCCATATTATTCTCCCTATAGTATGAATGCTCATTTCATCCTAACATACCTTTTAAAGAAATCTGAAAAGTTGAAGATTAATATTCTCGTCCATAAATATTACCTTGAGTGAAAAGATTTGGTGTCTAGAGGTGTAGTAGATGCCAATTTTACCAATAGATACTGGACGCTATGGAACACCTGAAATGCTTAGGGTTTTCGAGGAGGAAAATTATATTCAGAGGATGCTCGATGTTGAGGCTGCCCTTGCCTGGGCTCAAAGTGAAGTTGGCGGGATCCCGAAAGAAGCGGCTGAAAAAATTATGGAGATGGCTTCAACAGAATATGTGAAGGTTAATCGTGTAAAAGAAATTGAAAGAGAGACAAAACATGATGTTATGGCTCTTGTCAGAGCTTTAGCTGAAGTTTGCGGTCCAAGTGGAGCTTATGTACATTTGGGTATAACAAGCTATGATGTTGTTGACACGGCTAAGGCTCTACAACTCAGAGATGCCTTGGACATAATTGAGCAACGCCTAAACAATTTAGAGATAGTTCTCCTTAATCTAGCTGAGCGATATAAAAATACAATAATGATGGGACGTACTCATGGACAGCATGCTCTACCAATAACATTTGGGCTCAAAATGGCTGTTTGGATGCGTGAAATCTCCAGACACATTCAAAGGTTGAGGGAGTGTAGGAAACGTGTTCTAGTGGGCAAAATAACAGGGGCTGTTGGAACGCAGGCTGGTTTAGGTCCAAATGCGCTAAAGATTCAGGAGCTCGTCATGAAAAGATTAGGTTTACAGTCAGCGGAGGTAACAACCCAGATAATTCAGAGGGATAGGCACGCTGAGCTCATATGTTTATTGGCGATCATAGCTTCTACTCTGGATAAATTTGCAACAGAGATAAGGGAGCTCCAGAGGACTGAGATAGCTGAAGTATTTGAGCCATTTGAGGCGCGGAGACAGGTTGGAAGCTCAACGATGCCCCATAAGCGGAATCCTGAGATATGTGAGAGAATATGTGGTTTAGCTAAAGTTGTTAGGGGTTTAGTTATCCCAGCCCTAGAAAATATCCCAACGTGGCATGAACGGGATTTAACACAATCCTCTTCCGAAAGATTCATTATACCGGAGGCATGCATCTTAGTTGACTACATGCTTCACCTAATGATCTGGATTCTATCGAACCTTGAAGTTAATGAGGAGAGAATGCGGAAAAACATAGACTTAACTGAGGGTAGGGCTCTCTCGGAGGCTGTGATGATAGCTTTGGTGAGGAAGGGTATGAGTAGGCAGGAAGCACATGAAATACTGAGACAGCTGGCAATTAAAAGTGCATCTGAAAGAAGATCATTTAGAGAAACCCTTTTAAATAATGAAGTTATTGGGAAGATGCTCACTGAAAAGGAGATAGATGAAATTCTGAATCCGAAAAATTATCTTGGCACCACAATTGAGCAAATTGAGCTCGCTATAAAAAAGACAATCCAAGAAAGGCTTGAAAGAGGCTTAATATAATAGGCTTGTAATTTAAACCCTAACCCACTCTTTCTACACTCCATTTAAACTAGGGTCTAATATGCCAGAGAATCCATATTCATCATAGTGTTTAAAATTATTCGCTAAAGCAAAGTTATTGAGACTTATTTCAGTTGAAATAGAGTTTTAAGGCTACGGTAGCTAAGAATCCTTCATTCCCTAATATTACGCGGCTATACTCATTCCCTTATTGGCGGAGGAATTGTAATCAGGGTTTGTGTTCTAAGAACGCCTTTTATACTCTGAACTCTCTCAATAATCCTCCCTAAATCCTCCATCCTCTCAAATTCTACTTGTATTATGTCATCAAATTGTCCTGTTACAGCATAAGCTTCTTTGACGCCATCAATCTCAAGTGCGGCTTCAGCAACTTTCCATATCATGCCTGGTTCAGAGTTTACAAGAATATAAGCCCTCATAATTCCACCGACAAGGATATTATGCCTAGAATTGCATATAAAAATTAGCTGAAAATATAGCGTTAACGATTCTTTCTTTTACTTGAAAATAAAAGATATTATCGTTTTAGAGGGAAATGATTCGCTATTTGGTGATTTATATTCATTTCAGCAAACTGGTATTTTCCCATAGGCTAGATCCATGATGAATTTATCTATGTTCTCAAGTTCATATTCAATTATTTCTTCAACTCTTCCCTTAATTGTATCAAAACATGCCCCTAGATCCATGATTAACTGCGCTGCTGTTATAACTGGTTGATTTATCGGCTGACCAATCTTGCTCAGCATCCAAACATAAACCTCTTTTACACTGTTGACCTCATTATAAATTTCATTTGCAATCTTATGGGTCAATAAATTATATATTTTGCCCACGTGACTAACTGGGTTCTTTCCAGCGGCAGCCTCAGAACACTGTGGTCTATTGAGCGATATGAGACCATTAACTCTATTTCCTCTCCCAACCTGCCCTGAATCAGCACCATCAGCGCTTGTTCCAAGAACCGTTAAGTATACACCGTTTACACCTCTACCTGGCATATCCAAAGTATTTAATTCAACATGGATTTCCTCGAAGCCATAATTCATTTTATTGACAAACTCTCTTATGTCTTCAAGAGCATCCTTTTTTCTTTCAAAATAATGTTTCTCATCCATTATGAACCTGTCTATAAAAGCCATTGAAATCGTTAGATTTAAGCTTCTATGCTTTCTGAATCCCATAACCTTAATATCCTCACCGGTTTCCGGAAACCTCCTCTTAAAGTCCTCTGAATTAAGATACTTCTCTAGGTTAAGAACAATTTTTTCTGTCTTAGTTAGTGGCGCCCATCCGACAGCTGCGGATGTATCATTTGCCTCAAGAACTTTTCCACCGCGCCTAAATATATCGGTAAGTGCTTGAGAGCCCGGTTGTATCTCAACTTGATATTTCACATGTTCATCAGGATCGACGAACCTGAGGTTCTTTTTAAACCAGTCTTTTGCTGTCTGAATAGCTATTTCAGCAACAGGAATCTTAATGTTGTCAACCTCAAATGTTGCCCTATCACCGAATATGAGCTTCATAGGCTTCTTAACGATTCCTCCACCGAATCTCACCTCAACCTCGCCAGCAACCAGTAGAGACTTATCAATATTATGGTGCATTATTGTTCCAAATCTTTCAAGATATTCTCTGCAAAGGTTTACTGAAACCTCATTCATTATTGCATCGCATATGGTGTCCGGGTGTCCTAATCCCTTTCTTTCAACAATCTCGATCTCTTGCTCCTCTAAGGGGACGCTTTTTAATGGTATAACTGATATATTCTCCATTCCATTATTCACCCGATATGTCTACAACTGATGATTGTCAAATTAACCAATATATAATTTACGGTATAAAAATCCAAAAAAATATGCAATATAATGCATAAAAAATATTTAGCCTGTTCTTTTAGCGCCGCAGTGTGGGCACACAGTCTCCGTTTGAGACATAAGTGTTCCACAATATTTGCAGGGAACCATGACAACCTCTCGGACTATTATCTCCCTCTCTTTAACAACTGGAGCCGCCGCTGGTTGAGCTACTTGAACCTCAACAGTATCACTTACCGCATCTAGTCTGCCTTTAACAGCAACAACGCCCTTAATTGACCATGTAACCCTTCTATCAACCCCCTTATATGTAGGCTTCATAGTGATTGGAATATTTATGCTAAATGGGAATTTCCCTGTGAAACCCTTAGATATATGCATTGGTCCGCTCAAACATGGTTTAACTGAATATAATGTTGCGGTCTCCCAAACATCCCTAAGAACCTCACGTTTCAAAGCTGGATCATAAATTCTCTTTTGAACCTTCATTGACTCATCACATTTAAATTCACATCTTACCTCATCTGCGTCAAAGTCTTCATTAGAGGATACTATTAACTCACCCTCAATATTCTCGCCCAGAAAATACGTGCTTTTACTGAGATTTAATGATAAACTGACTTTCGGCGGTGTAATCTTCTTTATTAAGAATGACAAACTGAACCTCCATCATTCTTAATATTATCTTGTTCTAAAAGACCTCCTAGAAATAACTTATGCTTTTTAGATAAAAATAAATACTGTTTTAAGAATAATTCTATGTGTAAGAATATAACTGGAGGTTATTTATTTTTGATAATAACTGGATCAATGCTTAAAAAGATGAGACTTGAAGCTGGATTAACCCAGAGCCAGCTGGCAAGAATGATTGGTGTTTCACAAGCTCATATAGCTAAGATAGAAAGTGGGAAAGTTGATCCTAGACTGTCCACAGTAAATAAAATCTTACAGATATTATCTAGTGGACGTGGAAAGAAGTGCGGAGAGATAATGACACGTGAGGTAATAACTGCAACACCGAAGGAGAAGATAAAAAAGGTCAGTGAAATAATGGTGAAATATGGGATTTCACAGCTACCGGTGGTTGAGGGCGGTAAGGTTATTGGCATAGTTACTGAGGAGGGCATTGTAAGGAATCTAAGCCCAAATATAGCTGAGGAGCCTGTTGAGAAGATTATGGAGCCGCCGCTTCCAACAGTATCTGAGGACACTGATATAAGTGTAATAAGATCCCTCTTGGAAATTCATCCTGGAGTTTTGGTGACAAGGAAAGGTGAGCTGGTTGGGATAATAACTCGCTCAGACCTACTAAAAGTCATATAGGGGAATTATGTCTCAATGTTTTAGCCGCTGTATACTTCCCCTTTAAACTTACCATAGTAAGTTCATTTTCTCAAGTATATGGAAGGCTAATGTAAAATAGAAGATTATTGTTAATGGTGTGTGTGCAGTATTCTCCAATAATCTTTTATAAACTTAGCTTTCACGTATCGCCCAAGCGTCCCACTTACAACTATCATTACCATGAGAAGAAGAGCGAAGAAGCTGATAAAGTATCCCGGTCTTGGAGCCTGTATCCTATTAATTATGTGAAATACAACAAGTAGTAGGGAGAACGTTCCCGTTATACAATGGACTAGTAACCAAGTTTTAATGCTTCTTGGAAAACCCCTCTTTAAAGCTGAATAGAAGATTGAGACAGCAAAAAATAGGAAACCCGCCACCCAAACCAGTGAGCAACATCCCTTGGAAAAATTCTATAAAGTTCTCTTTATCTATGTCTGGCTTCAGGACCTATATTAAAGGTTATGAGAGCCGCTAAAAGCAGCAGAAATAGGATAAAGATCATTAGAAGCAAAGTTTTGCTCAAATCTCTCCCTTCACTTTAATTTAAAATTGAATTTCTCTCCCTTAATAAATTTTGTTTTTCGCCTTTTTATTCAGCTAAATTAGAGGGCTCTCTAGGAAGATTAACAGCCTTAAGGAGACTGCGCCAGATTTTAAGCATTTAAATCCCTTAAGATGAAATCTTAACTCTAAAATCCTCTTTCACAACGTTTAAGACAACATTTGTAACTGTCCGCTTAACGTAAGGCATTGAAAGGATCCTCTTAACGAAGGCATTTAGCCCAAATCTATCCTTAAACCTCGCTATAACGGCTATGTCAAAATCCCCAGTTATATCATAAACCGCAATCACATTATCCATCTTAGCAACTTCATTCTCTACATCAATGAGATGGGCGCCCTCAGCCTGAATAAGTATAATTGCAATAGTCCCGTAACCAATTTTCGTCGGGTCAACAATAACAGTATAGCCCTTTAAGATACCCCTCTCCTCTAGACTTCTAACACGATTATATGCTGTTCCAACCGATATGCCAAGTTTACTCGCAATCTTATTAAAACTTATCCGAGAATCCTCCTGCAGCAACTCAATTATCTTAAGATCCAGCTCATCAAGATCATTAGGCGGCGATACGCAC